>Ga0181343_1000195_pt1 | contig 29145 bp, 10 predicted proteins | sample Su13VDMLBSD_FD_130110 | JGI IMG/M metagenome (GOLD analysis project Ga0181343, IMG submission 130110) | Freshwater viral communities from Lake Michigan, USA - Su13.VD.MLB.S.D | ecosystem: Environmental > Aquatic > Freshwater > Lake | place: USA: Michigan | collected 2013-07-15
GATCATTTTCAGAAGCAAGACTTGAAGGTGGATTTGTTTATAACAAGATGTATGAAGATCTAGTTAATGAACATTATGATAGAACTGGAAAAGCTCCATCAGATGGTGAATTAAATGCTATAAAAAGTAATGCACTTACTGCTGGAAGAACAGATATGTTAATAAATCTTCCAGTAATCCATTATACAAATAATATTGTATTTGGTAATTTAACTAAACCTCTAAGTAAATTAATAGGTGGTACAGGAGATACATTAAAAATACTAGGAACTAAAGTTGGTTTAGTGGACGATGTATGGCAAGAACTTGAAAAATCATATAAAGCATCATTAAGAAGAAATCTTAATCCAAGAAATATTGCAAAAAATTCACTTACATATTTCTCTGCAAATTTAGCTGAAGGTTTGCAAGAATCTTTCCAAGAAGCTACAGCTATTGCTACAGAAGATTATTATAAAAGTCTTTTCTTTAACGAAAGACAACCATCAAAGAAACAAGTGGAATTATCTTGGTTAGATAGTTATGGTCTAGGTATTAAAGAACAATTCACTGCACAAGGAGCTGAAGTATTTTTATCTGGATTTTTAATGGGGGGTGTCACTAACAATGTAGTAAAAGGTATTTCAAAAAGTACTAATTATATACATGAACTAACTTCAGATTCATATAAGAAATGGAAATCAACGGGTACTAGTGAAAAAGCAAAAGAATTTGCAGCTCAATATGCACAAGAAAAAGAACAAAAATTAAAGAAACAAGAAGAAATTAATAAGTTAAAGAATGATTTAATTGAATCATTAAATACTCTATACGAAAAAGACGCTGCTAAGTTATTTACTCCAGATCTTGAAAATATGACGGCTCAAGAAATATTAGCCGAAAAGATGAGAGTATCTAAAGTTAATGGTGATAATAAATTTTTAATTGATTTTGCTGATGAATCATTTTTTAGACATGTTAATTATACATTACAATCTGGAAAATATGATTCTTTCCTGGAAAGATTAAAAGGAAGATTAAGTTTAAATGATGATGAACTAGCACAAGCAATGGGTGTAACTGATGGTTCTGCTGCTAGAGCTAGAATTGAAGTTGCTGTTGATAGGGCTAAAGAAATTAAAAAGAGAGTAGACTTAGCTCCAAAAAATCCTGTTGATTTATCAAGATATAAAAAAGGAACTCCAGAACATCGAGAGGCAATTATTTTACATAAAGCATTTGAAGATGCTAAACAAGCAATGGTTTTTACTTCTCATAAGTTCGATAGAACTTTACAAAGAATGAGAAGTGTTACAGATGATTTTGCTAGCATTGATATTCTAGGAAATGCAAGTGCTGCTCCTCTACTACATTTATTTGGATATGATAAATTAAAACAAGAGATAAAACTATTAAATTCTGAAATTCAACAACTTAAAGAAGGAAGCCCGGAAGATAAAGCTCTTGCAAATAAAAAAACAAAATTAATTGATAAACTTAATACATTAGAAAAATCAATAACTGAGTTTCAAGATTATACATACGAAGCAAAAAAGAATCAAGAGACAGAAAATGAAGCAGAAGTAGAATCTTTAAGTAATAAAATAAGAGAGGCGTTCCAGGATTATATAGGTGAACATGCTAATATAAATGGAACAGTGGTAAAAAGCGAAAATTTAGATAATGCTTTTGAATTATTATTTGATTATTATAGATTATTTGATGATCTCAGTGGTTTAAGTGATGCTGTAGCAATAATGTCTACTCCAGAATTCTTAGCACAAGAAGGTGCAAGAAGAGGAGCAATATTAAAAAAGCTTTACGATAATAGAAAAGAACTAATTAAAAAATCAGTGGATGGTTTTATTAAGATAGTTCATTTAAATAGTGTATTTGAAAAACTACAAAAAATTGGAGTGGCTATAGATCCTAAAGAAGCTCTTCAGTTTAATATAGATTCTAATAAATACAGCATCACTAAATTTGTAAATTCAAAAGATTTATCATACATAAGTAACTCTGATCCTAAAATGGAAAAGATTAGAGAAATACTTGATGAGTATGAAACAGTGACTGGAATAAAAGCTAAAAGAGAAGCTGATAAATTAGAAGAAGAAAAAAAGAAAAAACAAAAAGAGGAAGAGGAAGAGGCAAAAAAAGAAGCTGAGAAAGAAGCTGCAGCTGCTGCATCAAAAACTAGTTATGATTTTGATGAAAACACTTTAAATGAACTTGAAGATGCCTATTCAAAATATCCAAAAAAAGATGAAGAAACTTTTGAAGAATTCTTAGATTCTCCTCAAGCAAAAAGAATTATAGCTGCATCTAAGCGTGGTAAAGAACCTGAAGAACAACCAGGTGAACAACCACCTCAAGTATCTACAGATAATAAAGCTGAAATAGAAAGAAGAAAAAAATTATCTGGATGGGATGCATCTTATGAACTAGCAAAAATTGCAAAAGCAGAAGGTATTGATTTATCTAAACTTTCTAGAGAAGAATATGCAGAGTATGCTATTAAAAATTATTTAAAAATAGATGACTCTCAACTTAGATCAAACCCAAAACATAGAAATGCAACTACTGTTCAAGAAGTATTGGATATAGTAAAAGCAGATAGAGCTTCTTTAACAGAAGAAGCTAAACAAGCATTTGATTCATTTTATAGAGCAATGATGTCTATTGCTGGTAAATCTCAAGCAGAAAGATATTTAGCAGAAAATGTAAGATTATATTCAGGTACTAAAGATTCTAATTCTTGGTTGTTTTTTGGTATAAATAATGGATCAAGTAATAATGAAAACTTTACACATAAAAGTTATTTTTCATTAAAAAATCTTAATGACTTTTCTCCAGAAATGTTTAAAAACTTTATGGTGGAACTTCAAAAAAGAGGTTATAATGGTGATGTTAAAATATTTCAAGATTTAGAAATTCAAGGTCCAGCATTAAGCGATCAAGTTGTAATGCATGGATATTCAGAAGCTGATGCTAAACTTGCTTTAGAAGTAGCTAAAGAATTTTATGGTGATAAAATATTAGAATCATCTTATGGTAAAGATGAAGTTATAGATGGTAAAAATAAATCTTATAGCCAAATACTTTCCGATAAAATTCAAAGAGAAGTTGATTCTAAAAATGTTAATGAAGAATTAACTGTTTCAGAAGATAAAGAAACTAAAGTAGAAACAGAAACATCTGAAGAATTTACAGAAGAAGAAGATGAAATGTATTATTCAGAAGATGATACTATTCCTTATCCTGAACTAGAAGATTTATATAATGGTCCAAGATTTATTTTAACAGATGATGAATCTCAATATTATAATGAAGATAATGTAAATGAAAGAGCTTCTCGTGTTTCTGAGTTAAAACCAGAATTTCATGGTGATCCTAAAAAAGCTAAGTTTTGGGCTGATAGAGGTAATATCACCGATTTTCTTTTAAGAAGATTCTTTCAAGGAAGAATCACAAAAGAAAATATAAACATGGCAGCTAATGTATACATTAGAAAAAAGACTGCCGAGGGATCATTTCAAAAGAAAACAAGTTTTTCACCAGATTTCTTTGATATTTTATTTGATAATTTTAGTAAAATTAAAGAAGAATTTGATGCTAAAGGTTACACTGTAATATCAAATCTTCCAACATTACATGGTAAATTAGGAAACAAACTATATGCTGGAACAACAGATTTACTAGTTAGAGATAAAGATGGTAATTACTTTATCATGGATCTTAAAACTTCTAAAGGTAATAGAAGAACTAGTTATAATGATGAAATAATAGGTGATGCTAATAGTAACTATAGAATATCAGATTTAATTCAATTAAATGCATATAGAGAACTTCTTAAACAGAGAACTGGAATTGAAGTAAAAGGATTATTCATTTTACCAATTCAAATGGATGAAAGAGTAACTACAAGAAATGCTAGTTTCAAAAAAACAGCATTGTCTAAATTTAATGATAGTTATCTAATGAAAGTTGATTTAGATAAAACTATATATGAAATATTACCTGATACTTTTAAAACTGAAACACCTAAAAAGACATTTCCAATTGCCGATTCATTTGAAGGAAAAATTATCTACATATCTCCTGGAGCAGGAAAAACAAATCTTATTCTTGAGTATCCAGATACATTTGTAGATATGGATGTTCTTTTAGCAGATGAACTCAATAAAATAATTGATGGTGTTAATTCTGAAAATGTAGCTCAAAAAATACAAGAGTACATTAACTTAGAAGATAATCAAGAATGGAAAGATAAAGCATTCTCAGATATCAATAAAGTATATGCAGATGCTTTTAGTAAAGCTAGAGATTATACAAAAGAAGGAAAAACTGTATTAACCGGATCAAGAAGATACATAGCTGGTATTAGAAATGCAGTTAATAACTATGTTGATATAGCATTTTCTTTAGAAAGCGATAAAGATATTATTAAACAACTTGAACAAAAACAAGAAGGGGTTACAAAGGAAAAACTTAAAGAACAACTTGATGCAATTAGAGCTGCAGAAAAGACAGCTAAAATATTTGTAAAAGTAAGTAAGAAGAACTTAGTTGATCTACTACAAGGAAATTTCAATTTTCAAAAGTTTATTGCATTAGCAAATAGTAATAGAGAAATAATGATGCTAGATAATATTATACCATCTAGTGTTGATCCAGAAACTATGAAGTTATTTTCTGAAAAGAAAAAATTAATGAATGATAGAAAGTTAATGTATAATAATCTAGAAGCTGGAGATGTAGTTAGTGTAGTTACAGCTGATGGTAAAAATGTATATGATTTAGTAGTTGAAAAAACTGAAGTTGTTAAAGGAAATAAACAACCTATATTTGCAAAAAATAAATATAAAATTACAAGTATAACACCAATAGATTCTTATAGAGTTATTGATGTTATGAAAAACGGTAAGATAATGGAAACACCTCCTATTTCTGAAAAAGCAAATAAAGATGGACAAGATAATGTATCAGATATTGTAGAAAAAGTTGTAGATGAGATTAATGATTTGACTAGTAAAGAGAACATGAAAAACTACAATCGTAACACTTTATTTGAAGATTCCGAAAATGAATCTAATTGTGAAAATAACTAATAATTAATAATACTTTCAGTATGGCTTGTATTGGAGAAAAGCAACGAGCAAGAATTGTTCAAGATATACACTTATATTTTCAAGGATTAGCTGATCCATCAGATTTTAAAATTAAAGACTATCTATCAAATATTTACCAGCTTGGTTCATCTCAAGGTGTTAAAGAAGAAACTGCTTTAAATTTTATGCAAGTTATTCCTGAAATATTAAATATATATCTAGCAACTAAAGGAATAGAAATTTCAGAAGAAGAGGAAATCTTATTAACTAAATTAAAACGTCAATTCAAGAAGAATGATCTTGAATACATATATAAGAATATAATTGCTAGTAAAACTCCTGTTACTATAGAAGAAAAACAAGAGGAAGAAGAGCCAGAAGAACTAGATGAAAATGGTAGAAAAATTAGTTTATTTAATCCTTACACTAATGTAATATTAAGTACTACATTACCAGAAACAGTGGATGGAGAAAATACTATTGATCCTGATAGAGCTTGGCATCACAATTTTAATAGAAAACTTTTAGATAAAAGAATTTCACCAACAACAGGAGCTATAGATGTAGCATTAGGAAACCATAGAGGATTTAGATTAAAGGCTGTTAAGATGTCTTCAATTCCTTTTGAAGAATTAGATAAGTCCTATAAAAGAGGTGAAGATGTTTCTCCAGAAAATGTTGCTAGAACATTAGACAGATTAAGAACAATTGCTTTAGTAGTTACAGATAATGCAGGTAATATACTAAGATTCGATGAAAAATATAATGTTAGCTCTACAGGTAAGATTGTATTTTTTAATATGCGTGATACATCTGAAGCAATTACAACAGACTTTGTTAAAAGTAGAGTTCAGAGTATTGGAGATATATCTAAAAATCTTGGTATTAGTATAGCAGATGCTGAAAGATTAGTGCAAGAAGAAACTACTAAACTTACAAATATCCAAAATGCTGTTTTTGATAATAAAGAAATAATCTTAGATATTACTGGTGGATCTCTCGGTATTATACCAAGAGATGAAAATCCAAGTATGTCATATGATAAAGCATTAACAACAGTTGGGGAATTAATGGATAACATTCCCAACACTAAACTAATCATTGAAACAGAAAAACCTAATGCAGGTAGAGTTTATGCTATAGCTGGTAATACTAAATTCTTAGTATATAATAGAAACGTAACTAATGAAGAAGCAATGTCTATTGCTGAAGCTGCATTTAATTATTTAAACAAAGCTGGAGATAGACAGTTTTCTGCTTCTGTAGCAAAGGATTTCATAACTCAATATATTGCATTTACAAATAAAGAAAAAAATAATCTTGAAGCGTTTTTAGCTGATAGTACATTAAGTGCAAGTATTGATTCTATTTATAATTATATTGTTAAAAAACCGGAGCAATCACGTAATAGATTCTTATCATATCAAGGAGTTCCAAGTATTGCTTATACAATTGAAAATAAGACAATTGTACAAACCACTCAACAGAATTATCTTAACTTTTGGAAAGATAAATTAAAGGTACCTGTCACAAAAAATAGAGATAATAGTATTGCTCTTAGATCTTCATACTTAAACTTTCAACCAACAAAAGAATCAATAATGATTGTTGAAGGTAAGACAATGAAGGAAAAAAAGACTGAACAAAATCAGTCTATTAATATTAAAGGTAGAAAGATAGATCCAAATGCATTCTTTAAAAATAAAAAGCAACTATCTAATGCTACACAAAAACAAATTGATGAAGCTTTAGAATGGTTTAAGAATTCTGAACTAAGTAAAATATTACCTGGAGAAGAAGGCTTTATTAGATTATTTGAAATCGTTAACTCAAATGCAAAAGCTACTTTCAGTAGAGCTGGTATAAAATTATACTTTGGATCCAACTTCACAGATTTATATCATGAGTCTTGGCATGCTTTCTCACAATTGTTCTTAACAGTTGAAGAGAAACAAGCACTATACGATGAGCTTAAAAAATTAGATGGTACTTTCCTATTGCCTAACGGAACAAGAAAGAAATACAGTGAAGCAAGTTATATACAATTAGAAGAAGTATTAGCTGAAGATTTTAGACAATATAAATTATCAAACGGTTCTAAAGTACTAGGACAAAGACCTGTAGCAAATAAAATCTTTAGGTTTATTCTAAAGTTCTTAGATTGGTTATTTGATGGTATATCATTTCAACAAGCAGATACAAACTTTAATACTTTAAATAAAGTCCACACTTATTATCAAAAACTTGACACTAATTCTTATAAGGATTTAAAACCATCATATGCTAATATGATGCCTGGAATACAGTCCTTAGCAAGTCCTATTGGATATGACACTGATTCTGCATTATCAGTGATTGAATCAGAAAAAGTATCTGACTCAATAGATTCTGTTATATCTGACATTATGTACAGATTTGCTAAAGAAAGAAAAGTTAGTTTGATAAGTGACATGTTTACGAGCAAACAATCACTTGTGAATGCTTACACACTTGTTAAAGAAAGTATTGAAGATAAGATAGATGAACTTTCAAAAGATGCTGAAAATAATGCTTTAGCTTTATCAATATTAAATAGAGCAATAGTAAACTTTGGTGACATCAATTCTATTTTAGAACAAAATAATATTGATGGTAATACTACAATAGAATATCATCTTAGAAAATCTAAGATTCTAGATTTTAGAACAAAAGAGTTTAACGATGATGATGTTAGAGAAGATTCACCAGATTACATTAGTCAAAAAGAAAATCAAGAGAATGGTAAATTATCTTTTGAAGATCTAGCAAATGAAAGAGTGTTATATCTAATTCGTACACTTAAATCTTATAAGAAAGAAGATAATGATTTTGTTCCTGAAAAAGATGATTTAGGTTTTGATAAATTAAATAATTATAGGAAAACATTAGGAATACTGATTAGTAATTTAAATGGAAATACTGGCCCTAATTCTATATTTACAAGACTTCAAAATATCAGACAACCAGAAATTGCAGAACTTATTGAGAAGCTAGGACCAATAGATCCTAAAGAAACTCTATCTGATATTAATCATTTTAAGTCTTGGGTATTATTTTCTAATTCATTTAATACTACAAAACTAGAACTACTACTTACAAAATTTGATGAAAACACATTAGATGATTCTATAAAGATATACAATGTACAAGCTTCAAGTGATGTAAATTCAGCAAGATTTAAATCAATTGAAAACTTTAAAACAAATCTATTCAACAAGTTTGCTCAAGAAGTTAATGGAGAACTAATGTTGAATATGAATAAAGTGATAGATAATATGGGTGAAAATCCATCATTTACATTTGATATTGCTCTTGAATTCTTTAAGAACTTAGGGATACCACTCGATAAAAATCAAGAAGAATATAAACTAGATAAAAAATTCTCAAGTGCATTACCAAAACAAGCAAGTTATGTGTTCAATGAATTAAAAGGTTATGCTGAAAGAAATAATAAACCTATAATACCAAATCATATTGATTTATTAACAAATGGTGACAAATCAGATTTTGAGTTTAAAACACAAAAAACTGTTATAGATAGTTTATTAAAAAAATATATTGAGGTATCAGATCTTATATCCTCTTTTAGTTTATTGAATGCTGAAAATGAAAGAGAGTATGAAAATGTTTTGAATTTTAATATTTCAATTACACAGAATAATATTAATGAATCTCCAGACTATGATACTTTAATTAGTACTCCAGGATTTGAACACTTTGATAAGACAAGAAATCCTATGGCTAAAGTTTCTCAAACACTTAAAAGGTTGTTTGATGAAAAAGGTACTAGAGTTCAAAGGATGGAAATCTCAAAATTTTCTGGAGTACAGGAAAATAAAAATGGACAATTTGTATCTGGACAATCAACAATTGATTCAGATCCGGTTACAAAATTTTATTTAGATTTTTATTCATACTTACTGTCAGGATATATTACAAATCCAACACCTGCAGATAAAAAGACATATATAGGATATTATGTAAAAGATAGTTCTGGAGATGCACAGTTTGTTAAACCAAAAACATTTTTAGATGATTTATCTGGAGATGCTTTCTTTGAAAATATGATGTTTGAATATTTAAAAGCAGAGCATGAAAGAGTGTATGATGTTAGAAATAATTTAGTTACAGGTATTGACAAACTTGGGAATTTCTCAAAATTTGGAAAACACTTCTTAATATTTGATAATATTTTAAATAAAGAAACAAAAGCTGCTTTGTATGAAATATCTCCAAGTGATCTATTACAAAATCCTGAACTTATTGCAACTGCTAAAAATGAAATTACAGAATACATTAACGCATTAACAGATGAGAATTTAAAGGTATTTAATACTGTTGATTTTAAAGATGATAGTGTATTAAGAAGAGTTACAGGATTGAAGAAAATAACAAATCCTAATGCTGTTAATAGAGCTCTTATTAAAGCACATACGGCTAATTCTTTTGTACACTTTATTGAATCAACAATTATGTTTTATGGTGATATTGCTGCTTATGAACTTTTAAAGCAAGATTTCCATAAAAGAAACTCAGCAGCTTCATCAAGTGGAAGAACATTCATTTCTGATCCAAATTTTATAAGTTCTTTTAATGAACTATTTGGATATGATTATTCAAAATCTTTAGGATATGAGTATGGTATAAATCCAGATGGTTATATAAATACAGCAATTTTTGAAGATCATAAATATGAGAACAAGAAAGTGATGGCTGAATATATAAAGTCATGGGAAAAAGCATACACTAGTGAATTAAAAGCGTTGAATAAATTCACCGATGAAGAAATAAAAGAAAAGGTGAATGATATTATAGATAAACAAATAAAAGCATATGAATTAAAAGAAGTTAAAGAAGGAGATGCTCAAGGTTGGGTTACATTTGATGCATATAGATTCTTTGCTGTAATGTCAAATGAATGGAGTAAAGTACAAGAAGACTTGTATCAAAAAATTGTAGCTAAAGAAAAAGTAGATCCTGAATTATTATCAAGAGTATTTCCTCCTAGAAAGTATCAATTCTATGGCCCATTATCAACATCTAAATATCATTTAAATGTATTACATAAATTTTCATTACTTCCTTTAATTCCAACTGTAGTACAAGGTAAGAATATTGATAAACTACATAAAAGAATGATGAATAGTAATATTCATTATGCTACTTTTAAAACAGGGTCAAAAATTGCTATAGTCACTAATGAAAAAGGTAAAGCTGATTCTTTCTATAAAGATTCTGAAAGAAGAATAATGGAAGATGAAACAAATCCATTAATGATTAATAAAGTACATTTAAGATTTTTAAGAAATCAAGTACCAATAAATGACTACTATAAAAACAATGTTGTATTCTCTACACAGCTTAGAGCATTAATATCTAATGATTTATTTAACTCTGGTATCCCAATTTCAAAAGAATTAGGTAATAAAGTTCAGAGATATGTTGATTCTGTTGATGCATATATTGAAGCTGCAAAAGATGAATTAAAGAATGAAATAAACTTTAAATCAAATGGTTCATACGATGCTTTTGAATTAGCTAAAATTATAAAAAGAGAATTAGATAGAAGAGATATACCTGAGCATTTGCAGAAAGTAGCAACTACAATGAATGGTAAATCATTTGCTTTTGACTTATCTCTTGCAAAAAATGCAAGTGAAATTGAAAGCATTATATTCTCAATTGCTAATAAAAGAATTGTAAGAAGAAAGTTTAACGGTGAACCATTAATTCAAGCAGCAACAACAGGTTTTGAAAATGAAAGATTAACTAATGCTACTACAGAAGATATAGAAAAATATAAAGATGATGATCTGCAGATATATAGAGTTGATCCTGTAACTGGAGAACATCTTCCAATGGACGTTAAAATCTCAATGCAAGGAGATTTTAAAAAACTATTGTATAATGACGATGTTAAAAAACTAGCTAAAGAAAGAGGTATAGAACCTATACAAGCATTAAATATCTTAATTAAAGATGAGAAATGGTTAAATAAATCAGCGTATCCAGAAAATAGCATATATGCAAAAGCATTTGCTAAAATGGAAAGTAAGAAAGGAGATACAAAATTATTTGTTCTTAAATCTGATTTAACTCCAGAACTACTAGAACAACTTACACCAGATACAAAAGATGGTGCAAGAGTTAGAGGTAAAGAATATTTTGGTATAAAAATTCTAGGTGATTTCTATTCACATAATACTATCAAATCAAGAGATGGTGATAATATAGATGTCATCATTGTTGATAAAAAAGAAGATGCTGAAAAACAATTTAAAGCATATTTAAAGGGTGGAGCAAAAAACTTTAAAGGTGTAGTTCCTATTAAAAAAGATACGAACAAGATGCTTTTAAGATTAGTGGGTGTACGTATTCCTGTACAAGGTCATAACTCTATGGAATATATGCAAGTAGCTGAATTCTTACCAGAAGAAGCAGGGCCAATTGTTATTGTACCAAGTTATCTAGTAGCTAAAGCAGGTTCCGACTTTGATATTGATAAGTTATCAATATTCTTTCCTAACGTATCTGCAAGAACCACTTATGATTTAACAGAAGAAAATATAAAACAAATAGTTGAAAATCCTTCTTTAAAAGCTGCATTTGAAAAAGAAATAGCTGAAGGCAAATTGAAAACTTCTGAAGAAATCGTAAAGATGTATTTAGATAGTCTAAAAAATAAAAAGAAGTTATCTGGCTTATCTGAAAATCAAAAACTAATTCTTAACGAGATTAAGAAATTTAAAGATTTTACAGATGTAAGATATGCATCCGGTAATAATATAGACGGTTTAGAAAATCAAATCATGAAAAATATGATTGATTTGTTTAATACTCCTGAAATATTCAACATGATGACTAAACCTAACGGTACTTATCTTGTAAAAGAATTAGCGGATAAAATGGTTGATTATTTTGAACTTGAATATAATCCTAAAAGATCATTACCTAATTGGAATAGATCAGATATTCCAGAAATGTCGGTATCTCCAACTAATATATTTGAGTTACAATATAACTATTACAAACAGTTTTATAATTCAGTGGGTAAAACATCTTTGGGTATTGCAGCTAACGTAAATAAAATTAAATCGTTATTCAATCAAATAGGATTTAAACACGCTAAATCATATACACACTATAGAAAAAATAGAAAAGGTCAAGTTCAAGAACAAGAAAGAGAAATACGATTACTATTAGATCATGTAAAGGAAGATGATGGTAGTATTTCTTTATCAAAATTATATAATGTTGATGGTATTAAGATATCGGATCTTATAAACCAAATGATGAATGGTTACTTGGATGTTGCAAAGGATCCTTGGGTAGCTTATGTTATGGGTACACCAGAAGCAACACCTGTTTTGTTGTATCTAATTATGACTGGTGTATCTTTTAAGAATGCTGTATACTTTTTAGCTCAACCTATTGTTAGAAGATATCTTGATGATCTTAAGAAATTCAATAGTCCCGCAAAATTATTAGATAGTAATTTTAATTATGAAAATGAATTTCAAATAAAAAGAACATATATGGGATTAGACGAGTATGCAAGCGGTCATACTTTGTTTAGTGAAATTATGATCTCAACTAGAAATGCTATTAATAGAAATCCTAATTTATTTAAAACAGAATATTTATTTAGTAAACTTGAAAATTCAAAGATTAATTATCAAAATGAAATAGATTTAAGAAATCCTGATAATAAAGCAATTCTAGCACACTTTTTTGAAGTATTAGATTCAGCTAAATCAATAGCTAAAGTGCAACAGAGTTTTAACTTTGACACTAAAACTTCAAGCAGTTTGTATGATACATTTAGAAGATCTAAGAAAAGAGATATTCTAATTGATGTTGAGGATGATGAAACAGCAAACTATGCAAGGATGTTTCCTAAAGATAAATTACAAAGTCTTTATTCAGACACTATTCTTAGCACATTTGATATAACTGATATACAAACTTCTATTTTTTCTAAGTTATTTTCAATTAGAGATAATGAAAATCTAAATGATTATTTATACAATATCTATAAAAATGAAATATTCTGGGGATCAAATTTCTCTAGAGCAATAGAAGAGAAACTAGGAAACAATGACAAGTTTGTTTCTGAGTTTAAAAACGATTTTACAACCGCTATGGTTTTAAAAATGTTGAATGATTTCAATATTGATGATAAAAAATATAAAGGTTTTGATATTCTAGAAGTAGAAAGAGATGCTTTTAGAAGAAAAGATATTGAAATTGATGAAGCAGAACCTACTACTCAACCTACTATTGTTACTAATCCATTAGTAGAAGCAGGAGTAAAACCAACAGATATGGCTGGTAATGCTTCTAAGGATATTCAAATGGCTAATGAGTCTACTCAGTTTATTGGTTATAAATCAGGTAATTCTAAAAGAGTTAGTTCTACAAATAAATATAGAGAAGCTTGGGGTGATAAAGCTAATACAGGTAAATATACCGCAGATGATGTTGTTATGGTATCTGGCAGTGGTTTATGGGGAGGGGTAACAGAAACACAGATTCGTGAAACTCTAAGAGAAAAATATAAACCATTATTAGAAAAAGCAATTGAAGCTGGTGCATCATTTAGAATTGGCAATCAATATGCAAAAGGAAATCTTTCTGATAAACTTGTAGCTGATTATCTCCAGAAAAGAGGTTATAGAGAAGAGAGATTAGATGGTTATTCTAGATGGACACCAGAAGTAAAAATTAAAGTGCCGGAATCTAAACCAGTAAAAAAAGGTAATGAAAATCCAAGGCATGTATTTACTGGAGTTTTTATTGATGACGGTAAAATATATCTAGATTACCGTTCTCTAAAAAGAATATATGAGGATCTAACAGATAGTGATCAAACTTTTGTTGAGGTTGGAAATATACTAGTGTATATGCCCACTAAAAAAGCTTTTAAATCATTTAATGAATTTGTTAACTATTCAATTGAAAAAGAATATTTAAGGAATAATATGTCAAATGAAGATATTATTCCAATAACAAACATGTATAAAAAATTATATGCTGGTACTGGTAAAAAACCAGAGGTATTAAGTACTAGAAGAGTTATGAAAATATCTAAGGATATAAATCTGAAAAACTTTTTAGCTACAGATGGTTTATTTGTACAAAAATTAAATGGTTTACAACGTTTAGTTGATGCTCGTACAGGAGATGAAATATATGATAATGTAAAGAAGAAAGGAGATACTATTGAGTTTTATACAGTTGATGAAGCAAAATCTATTGAATCAGCAAAATTAAAAGCTATAGAAATGTTTCTAACTGATAAAGCAATGAAGAATATATATAATGAATATTCTTTTACAAGAGATAGGTTGTTTAGTTATCCAAGACAACTGATGGCAGTTATCAATACGTATCCTTCATTACTAAATGATTATATTCTACCAGGTTTATTTGAACCAGTAGTTAGAAAAAATTCATCTGTTATGGGTTTGAAATTAAAGACATCAGAAAAAGATGCCATATTTAAATCACAACTACATGAAGAACTTAGTAAACTATCAGATGAAGGAGTGATAAAACATGAAAATCCAGAAGTAAATAAGTATATATCAAACATCTTTAGCATGTTATCCACTTATTCATTATTCACTGAAGGATATTCTAAATCAGCTGGATTAGCTATTAGTGATATTATTGATCAAACAAAATTATCTGAAAAAATGACAATTCAAAATATAGATAAAACTGTTAAGAATGATTTGTCTAATGATAACTATAATGATTTTTTAGATCTGTTTGCAAAACAATTCTTTAAAAATAGATTAGGATTATCTGAAAATAAAGTTGGTTGGAGTCGTACTTCAGTAAGTGAAACTAAAAATTATTTAGTTACTAGTCAAAAATCTTTAGAACCACTACCTCCAACTAGAAGTGGGTATGTTAAACAGTATACAGAAAACTTTTATACTATAGATCTAGAAACTATAATTGAAGATGTAAAGGAAAAAAGAACCACTGATAGAAATCACGTATCAAATAGTTTAAATAAATATGCTGATTTATTTCCAGATGCATCAATAATATTAGATGTAAGTCAAGTTAAAAATGCAAAAGGAATTAAAAGTCCAAACATTTATATTGTTAGTTCTCCTGATGAAATATTAAAATCTAATATTGATGGACCAATTATATTACCATCAACCGGACTTCCAGAAAAATATGATGAAGTAATCCCTCTTGTTTTTGGTATGGTTAATCCGTCAAAAACAGGAAAGCTAGAATTTGGCAATCAAAAAATAAGTGATATCTTAAATTCAAATGCTATATTTACATCATCAGATATCATTCAAAAAATTAGAGCTCAAGCAGAGCTCATTATGGAACAAATAAATAACGCTTGTAGTATTTAATTATGGCATGTAGAGTTATAAGAAACGATCAGGATACGATTGTATCTGTATTAGCACCAAATGGTAATGAATCTCTATTATTTAATAGTATTTTAAATGATGTTAAAGATTCTGAAGAAGCTTTATTAGAGTATTCAACAACATATACTTCTGGATTTCAAACAGTAGTTGGTAATACTTTTACAAATGTTGATCCACAAGATTTGTATGATAGTAATGGTGAGATATCATTTAAAGTATATGATAGATTAATGAATCCTGAAAGACACATTAATCAAATGTATAATCCAGATAAAACAAATCTTTTGAATAAAAAAGATCCCAATCTTAGATACATTCAAAAAGTTGGATCATTTCTTTCAGAAAAATTTGGTTATGACTATGATATCATCTATGACACTGAAAACAAAAACAAGGGATATGTAGATATAGATAACTATGATAAACCAACTATTGTAGTTAATGCAGCATATGCCACTGAAGATACTGTGTTACATGAGTATGCACATATTTTTATTGCACAAATAAGAGCATCTAATAAACAATTATTTTCTACTCTAATAAAAGAAATTGAAAATACTGAAGAAGGTAAAAGAGAATTATTAGCAGTACAGAACTTCTATCCTAATTTATCTTTTGAAGAACAAGTTGAAGAAGCTATTGTAGAGTTATTAGGTAAATATGCTTCTGGATATTTTGATCCTAAAAGTGGAATTCATAGAGCATTAACAAAAATCTGGAATACAATTAAACAGTATATAGAAAAAGCTTTTAATTTAAAAATTTCTGAATTAAACCCTAATACAAATATTAGTGATTTAGCAAAAATATTAGCACATCCTACTATAAGATTTAGAGAACAAAGTTTTGCACAAAGTACACTTGAAAGTGTTATTGAGAGAAGTAATAATAATTTAAATGATGAAGTACAATTTTTGAATGAATTATCTCAAATAGATTCTCCATCAATAATTAAACTTGGAAATTATGATTTCATTCTTAATGAAGAAGCATATAATAATTATTTATCTATTCTAACTAATAGAATAAATGCGATAAGAGATTATATTACATCATATAGGTTTGAAACAGAAATTAAAAGTCTCGATAAACAAAATAAATTTTACTATTCTAATAGAGATGCTTTTATTAAAAATGAATTAGATAATTATCCATTATTAAAAGAAATATTACCATTACTTCATCCAAGTACTGATACTGCATTATGGGTATTACAAGATGCACTAAAAAATAATACATTACAAGATAGTGTTTACAAAGATATTTTTAACGAACTAGATGAAGATATTAATAAAAAAATATCATTAGCAATTTTATATGATAGAAATACCGGATTAGCTTATGATGTTAAAAATTTTATTAAAGCAGTTAGAAAACCTTGGTCAGTTTCTGGAAATATTATTCAAATTATAGAAAATAGTAAAAATAAAATTGCAGAATTACAAGGTTATATTGCAAATCCAAAAGCTGCTCCTGAATATTATAGAAGGAGCAAAAATTTTTCAATTAAAGACGACACCTATTCGGTGAATGGTACCTATAATCCTTCTTCAAAAAATATAAATATTAGTTTCAGCAGTAGTACTTATGGAATGAAAGACGTTAATGAAGGTAAAAATTTTTCAGTGTTGCCAAAAGTTGTAAGTACAGTAATTGAAATGTTTGATGATGTTGATTATGATACAATATCATTTACACCTGTAAATAGCTCAACTGGAAAAAGACAATCCACTAATGAACTTCGTTTAAAAACATATAATTTATTTGCAAAAAGATTATTTGGAAAATATTCTCTTATAGGTCAAACTGAAAATGAAACAGTGATACCAATTCCAGATATCTTTAAAAATAAACTATCATTATCAAAAACAGTATTTCAGAGAGTTAGAGAAGAAAATATAGATGATCAATCTGAACTTAAAGAAGAATCAGAAAATATTGTTAATGAAAATGAAGTGGCATTTACAACTGTTAAAAAAATAGCAGATTCATTTTCTGAAAGATTTGGTATTGGATACAATATAATTGATGAGAACGAAGCAAGAAAAATGTTAAATGAAGCTGGTTTTGCATATGATAATGAACCTGCATTTTTCTTTAATGGTGAAGTTTATATAACCACGGGTAATTTTAATCCTAAAAATGTAATCCATGAGTTTAGTCATCCTTTTATTAAGGCTATTGCGAAGAACAACCCTGTTTTATTTAATAAACTATATAATGAACTCTCCCAAACAGAAGAAGGAAAGAGAATCATTAAATACGTCGAAAACAAATACAAAGACAAAGATTCTGAAGGAAAGAAAGAAGAAGTATTAGTGAGAGCTTTAACTGAAAGAGCTATAGCTAAATCTAATTTTACAGAAAATACTCCGGAATTTACTAGCATTATTAATAAGATACTTTATCATATAAAACAATTTATGAGAAAAGTATTTGGTAAGATTAAAATTGAAAATCTTGATGTTAATACAACATTAGAAGATTTATCAGAAATGCTAACAACGGAGTCATTAAATCTTTCTATTAGAGATGCTATTGCTACAGAAGTTGAGTTTAATAGAGAAACAGGAAGAAGTGCATCAGAGTTTCTTAAAAAAGCAGAAAGAATTAAACTTGAACAAGGAGTGAACACATTTTTTGATCTCCTTAAAAAGAATTCTAGTATAATTAGAGATGGTCTTACACAAGACAATGATTTATATGAAGTGTTTGTAGATTCTGAAATTGAAAAAAATAGAATATTTAGTGATACAATTAGAAACCTTTCAAAATATACAACACTAGATAGCACTAGTCCACTTGCTGTTGATGATGCAATAAAGTACAGAGAGTTACAAATTAATGCATTCATTAATAGTTTGGTGGAATATGAAGATGCTATAGATAGAATTGGTGAAGAAATTGGTAGAATAAGATCTTCATCAGATCCAAATGAGTTTGCTATAACTAGACTAGACTATTTGAAAAGAATATTAAAATCTACATTAGAAACCACTGATCAAATCAAAAAAGATTTTGTTGAACAGAATGTTGATGTAAGTAGTCCTGTGTTTAGGCTAGTTAATGAAATGGAAGATAAAGCTAAGATTGGTGTAAGTTCTATTTATAATTATTTTGAAAAAATATTACCTCCAATATTAGCTCCTCAATTAGAGGGTACAAATAAAATGATTATAAAAGAGTATGATGAAGCAATAAGTAATTTAAGGAAAAAAGGAGCTGATGCTGCATCAATACAAAAATTAGAGAAAGAAAGAGAAAGCTATTTAAGAGATGAAAACTATTTAGCTAGAGCCATTGTAGGAACTGAACCAGAACCTCCTTTATTAGGGATGAGTGCATTTGTTGAAAGTGCTATATCAAGTCCTGATGGTCTAATATCTTCTTTTGCAAAAATGGTTAAGTCAACTATGATTAATGTTGATTTAAATGCTAAAAAGAATGCTGATGAATTTTTTGATGCTGTTAATCCTTTGATTGAAAAAGCTAATGTAAATTTCAACAATATTTCTGAAGCAGGAAATAAAATGACCACAGTCCAGAAAAAAGGATATACAGATCCTACAACTGGAGAATTTGCAACAAGAGAGGTGGTAGAATTTCTTAATCCATTTAAAGACTATCAATTAGCTCTAAGTGAGTTTGCTTTTGAAATAAGAGAAGCAATAAAAGAAGGAGATCAAGATAAATTGGTGGATATAAAGAAGAGAAAAAGAGCATTCTATAGACAATATATGCATAATGAATTCCTACCAATTGTGTATACTGCTGATGATATATTTGAAAAAACATTCATGGATAGTAAAGGTGTAGTTCATGAAGTAGGTAAAATTGCAAAAGAGAGAAGAGATAAAATACTAGAACAGATTGCAGCAGAAAATGGTACTATTAAAGATGAACTAGAAAAATTAGAGATAAGTAGTAGAATGAAGTCAGATGCTCTTTGGTCTGATTACTATGCATTATACAGTAAGTATACACCGGATAGCAAAATAAAAGATGAAGTTGAACTTGCGATCACTAATATTTTATTAGAGAACCGTAAAAAAAGAATGAGTTTCTATGCTTGGGAAACTGATGATACATCGGATAGTATGCCGATTAAAAGATTTGAAAAAGCAAGGAAGTTATTTAAAGAAAGATTATTAGTAAACTATCCAGAAACTTCAAAAGAATATAAAGAAAAATTAGCAGAATGGGATAAAGTAAATACTAGAGTTGTAGTTGATAAAACATTTTATGCAGATAGACAAGTCATCTTAGATGATATTAGAGATATATATGCTCAAATTACTGCTGCTAAAGTTTTATCTCCAGAAGATGAAGAAAAGATTACAAAAACTCAGAATAAGATCCAGAAAAACATGGAGGAGATATTAGACCAAATGTATGGTTATAGAGATGAAGAAAATCATCCTAATGGTCTATTAATATCTGAAGAAAAAGTGGCAAGACTTAAAGTTGTCCAAGAAGAAATAAATGAACTAAGAGAAACTCTTAGGAATGGAGAAGCTTTAAGTAAAGCTGAAAAACTTGAAATGCAGAAATTGCTTGATAAAGAAGATGAAGAAGGTTTGACTCCTGAAGAATCTGATAGATTAGATTTTTTAGACACTCAAAATGTATTTTCAAATGTACCTAAATCTCTTAGAAAAAAACTTTCAGCTAAGTTTAAAGAATTAAATGAGATTCAGAGCAAGTATTCTACAAAGTATTACATGATAGCTTATAACTATCAATTAGAAAGACTTAATGAAAGATTAAAAGCAGCAGGAGCAGCTGATAGAAAACTAATTAAACTTCTTGATTCTTTAAACGTAGATGAATTAAGTGTTGATCAAGGTTTTTTAAACAAAGCATTTAAAGATAAAATATTTAAAAACTGGTTTGAAAATAATCACGTTCTTGCAATTTTCTTTGATCCAGAAAGTAAGAGGTATGAAGAAAGATATCAAAGACTTCCTATTTGGAATGAGGTAAGACCAAATGATGAAAATAAATATTTAAGAAAAATGGTTTTATCAGATGGTGAAACTATATTTGGAATGCCCACTTTAAACTACTATAGACAAAATGTTAAACCTGAATTTATTACACCTGAGATAGATGAAAATGGTTTACCTACAAGAGATGTTAATGGTAAGTTTTTACCTAGATTAATCCCTAATAGTCCTTATATAAATCAAGACTATTTTGATCTAAAAAATAAAGATGAAAAATTGTTTGATCTGTTAAATAAAATAACAGAAATGCATTTAAAGTTTCAACAAAATGATGATGAAGGTAAGCGTTTAGGTTATGAAGTGCCAAGATTTGAAAGATCTAGTAAAGAACTTACAGAAACTACAGCATTTATATCAGGAAAAGTATCCGGTGCAAAAACTGTAATTAAAAACATTATTAATAAATTCAGAAAAAACCCAGAAGATTTTGATGAAGGTTTATCTAATGAAGACAAGTTCACTCTTGTTAGTTTAGATCAATTTGATAATGATGATGGAAAAATACATATAGCTGGTAAATCATTTTTAGATCAAGATCAGGTTTCAAGAGATGTTATCACATCTGTTCTAAGACATATGTGGGGTATTGAAAGATTTAGTGAATTAAAAAAGATACATCCTGTTGCAAAAGCTTTAAATGATGTTCTTCAAGATCCTAAAAATCTTCCAAAAGATACTAGTAAAGTAAGTATGTATCACCTTATAAATAAAGGTGCAAAAGTATTTGCTCCTGGAAAAACTACAAGTGCTAGAGCAAAAGCTGTAAAGGGTATGATAGATAAAAATTTCTATAATATTCAACAAACAGGATTAGGTTCTGATGCTGTGTTCTTACAGAAGTTAAGTAGATATATGATGGCTGGTGCTTCATTTGGTTTCTTTGCTCTAGATATTGTATCTGCATTAAAAAATAGATTTGGTCAGCAGATTCAACAAGCAGTTGAGTTAGCTGCAGGAACTAGTTATGATGCTAAAAGTTTTTTAAAAGGAAAACTTATTGCTTCAAAAGCAATGATGGAAATCACTGGTTCAATATATTCTCGTGGTAAATTACCACTACTTGCACAAATGGTTGATATATTCGATCCTGTACAAGGAAGATTCTATGAAAAGTTTGCACAAAGAATGACTAGAACGGTATTTAAAGATGCTGCAAGTCCTTTAAATGCAACAATGTCTCCTAGAAAATTTTTAGAACTAGAAGTTGGTTTAGAATTTTTCTTTGGTGTAATGGAATTCACTAAAGTTGAAAGAACTATAGGTGCTACAAAAGAACTAATACCTTATACTGAAGCTTTTGAACTTGTTGATGGTAAGATTCAATTAAGATCAGGAATAGATCCTAAATATGATATCGGTGGTTCTGAATTTAAAAGGATTAGATTATTTATTCAAGAAAAACAGAATATACTAAATGGTGTATATTCAATATTTGATCAACCTGAAGGATCTAGATATTTGTTTTATAGGATGTATTTATTCTTGCGTAAATTTTTTGTCACTGGTTTTATAAATAGATTTGGTTTTTCCGGATCAATCTTTAAACCAAGATATAGGAGAAATGAAGCCACTGAAAGTTTAGAAATGGGATACTGGATAAATACATTAGATGCAGCTATTCAGATGATTAGAAGTGGTGGTAAACATATGCATACAATGTTACCTCAACAAAAAAGAGCAGTGTATAAATCATTAGCTGAAACTGCAATTTTAATGATTGCTTCTATGGTGATTCCTTCAATTCTTGGTTGGGATGATGATGATGAGGAGAGATATGAAAAACTAAGAGAAAGACAAGGTGGTCCATTAGGAAGTGATAAGTTTAAGCTTGGAGGTTGGATGGCAAATCATATATTATATCAATCATTATCTGTATCATCTGAAAATAGTCAGTTTTATACTGTAAAATTTTATTCAGAAATGCTTAGTGATTTTAACCTTGCTAATGGTCCAACTTTAGAAACATATGCAAAGATGTTAGAAAACTTTAAGTTATGGATCACTGATGATCCAGGAGCATATTATAAAAAAGATGTTGGTCCATATCCTTGGCAAAAAGCAGAATCAGCTAAAATCGCAAATAATTTAGGTAAAGCATTTGCATTAACTGGGAAGAATATTGACCCTGCAAAAGCTGTACAAGACTTTATATCTATTCAAACTATTAAATAAAATGAAAAAAGCAGGAGCTACTACTTCTAAAAATCTTAAAATTAAGGTAAAGAGAAAAGGTGTACATAGTAAAAAGAAAAATTCAGGAATGAAAAGATCTAAGAACTATGTTAAAAGATATAGAGGACAAGGAAAATAGAAAAGGGGAACTTCCGTTCCCCCCTCTACAAAAAAACTAATTATTATATAAAACTATTATATAATACTTTTTAAATTAGGTGGTTCATACCTATCACTCTTTATAATCTTACCATCTTCTCTTCGTAATACTTTACCATCTTCTGTAAGTTTGGTCATATTACTTCTATGTATCTCATTGAATACATCAATTATTACATCTTGCATACCATGTGCTAAAATAGTACCGAGAAGGATATAAAGTTTATCACCGAGTGCATCAGCAACCTCAACAATATCACCTGTTAATGCAGCATCTTTATATTCATCAAGTTCTTCTTTCATCAGATTATATCTGAGTTCAACTTGTTGACTACTCAAATTAAATGGTGCATTTAAGTATGGTATTTCAAATGATCTATTAAACTCTTTTAGTTTTTCAAGTAGATCATAAAAATTCTCTTGATTCTTCATAAGATTCTTCGTTAAGTTTATTAGTGATATATTCTTCAACTCTATCTTCTAACATGGCCCTTAAAATAAGGAGATAGTTAATACTATCCCCAATCTTTTCATTGATATGTTTTGTATCAAAATGACCATGAACTCCACCACCTACTTCCACTGTATTAATCATATCTTTTACAGATTGTAAATGTTTAGTCAGATAGTGCCATAAAACAGCTTCTCTGGTATCACAAAATGATATACCAATAGCCTGTTCAAAATTTGCAAAAAAGTTTTCATTAGTGGCATATTCTCTACCTTTTCTTTTAAGTGTAGATAATGCATCTTCTAAAAACTCATCAGTACTTTCAATAAAATCAATAGTTTTCATCAAATAAATTTAATTGTTCAACATTAAAAACTGTGGGTACGATTTTACTAATCTCGTTTATAGCATTTTTAACATAATAACTATAGTTGATATCGTAATAACTAATGTCAATACTTGGATCAATTCTATTCACCAATTGTTGATGAATATTATTATCAGCTATTACACTAATTATTCTACCATCTGTAGTATTATGTTTGTATAAACGTACACCTTTGTTTGCCACATAAAATCTATTTATCTTTTGATATATATTTAGAAAAGAATCCTTTATTATCCAGTCACCTTTAGACTTAATACCAATACAATAATCAAAAACATTCTTATGATTATTGATATCTTCTTGAGGTAAAACATCATGAATGAAATAATTATAAATCATTTTAGGGATAACGAGAGAACTTTTATTTTTATGTAAAGCAAGATCATTAAACTCAAATCTACCCTTACATTTTGTTTTAGATATAAAATATCTATCGTCTTGTTCCCTAAAAATAAAATGAGGATTCTTCTTTATGTCTTTGTCGTAATCTTCTCTACTTACTTCCACTTCTTTGAATTGTGCGATATAATTATTTACATCGGCAATAATCATTTTACTATACTGATCATGTTCTAATGATAGTTTAGTGATTTGTTCCCATTCTTTACATATCTCAAAGTACTTATCAACATATTTAACCGGGATCATTGTCTCTAAACCATCAGTGTTCTGCATTAATGGAATTGCATTTGGGATATTCTCACAAATCATTTCATAAAGCATGCATAAACTCAACTGACCATTTATAGTGATACGCATGGTAAACTCTGGATCATATAAGAAAGAATCTTCATCATTTGATAAACCATATGTTGAATTCAATATGATCTTATACACATAATTCTTTGGATCTTTTTTAGGAATTTTCTTTCTTTCTTCAAAGAACCATTCATACAAATGACAAAACTCTTCCTTCTTGATATGAGCTGGTGACCATTGATTTTTGATTGCAAGATTTGGATAAAAGCTTGTTACATCGGAAGTCATAATCACCATTTTATCATTGGATCTATATATTCCCTTTTCACAAGCACCATGTAAACCACCTAAACCAAAGTCTGTTTTCACACCTTTGTAGTTCACATGTGTTTTAAATCCTCCTTTTGTTTGTGTTGTATCAATAGTAACTTTCTTAAAGTTATCTAATAAACTTTTAAAAGTTTCTGTTTTGAAATCAATATAATCTAGGATTATATCATTAACGTGGATCTTTTCTCTGATTGTTCTTTGTTGCTTTAATTCATATTTAGAGATACCAGTTTTCTGAGACAAGAAGTGTAGAAACAATTCTTTAGATATCTTAGGTTCACTAGCATTATATAAATTGATATTATACTCGTTTGTTAAAGCTTTTCTTAAACTAATTTGATCTTTGCTTAGATGTAGTATGTTTTTAGTTGATTTAACATCATTGATACAATACCCAATTATTTCTGGTATTTGATCTTCTGTAACCCAGTCACAATGATGAATTGGCATTTCTTGAATATTATACCAGTCCATACTATATTGGATCCATTTCAAGGAAGATGATTTAGCAGGATTATCCCAATGATTTAGTTTAAATACATCAATTTGTTTAATCAATAGACTTGATTCATTGAATTCAGAAAAACCTGTGGTATTTCTTTTATCAATGATATACTGAGCAAATTCATACAACCAATTGGCTATAGATTCACCGTTTGTTTCATTATACAATGATTCTTGATTTAACAATAGATATTGTGTTATCTGAGAGTCAAACGCTAAACCATTATATGAAACATGCCATTCATTATTTGATGCATTGTCATTTAGGAAATCTATAAGTGGTTTTATATCATTACGACATTTATGTATAACAAAGACATATTGTTTGTCTTCCTTATAATGTTCAAACACGGCTATGAAACAATTTATAATTGTCTCATAATCCATTACATAATGATTCATAAATTTACGTTTTAAAAAATAAAGGGGAGATGATATATCTCCCCCTTATTGAACTTAACCCTATGGTAATTTAAGTCTACAAAACCGGTTCAAGATACTTAGAATAATCGAAAGTATCTACATTTTCACAAAACATTTTGATAAAATTTTCAATATCATCAACATTTGTCAAATAGTATTCATGAAAAGTGGCAAGAGTTCTTCTTTCTTCTCTATAGGATTTACCATTAAATCTCGGTTTTGCTCCTTTAATCATAACAGGATCACCATTATCATCAAGTTTAGGAATCATATGAAATCCATCTTTTTGACTCTTAGAAAACATTACAAGAGTGTTAGTTTCTGGATCTAAAATTCCTTCTACAAAAGGACAATTGATATCAGTGGGAATCAAACGGAATGTTTTTCTTCCTTCCCATTCTGAATTAATTAGCATCATTGAGTTTTTCATAACATATTTTTTTACAAAGTTAAAACTTATTCTGTAACATCGTAGTTTACAATCTTAAGTTTGAGGTCCTCCCTCTCAAAATCTAGTTTCTCACAAAGTTCTCCAACTTCCGTTAGAGTTTTCTTCATGATATTTATTTCATCCGGTGCTAATATCTTGGCATAAATGTCAAAATATTTTTCAGGATACAGATAACTTTCTATATATTCTAAATGCTTCTTTGTAGATGAGAAGAAATTTAAGATAAGCTTTTTATGTGATTCAGATATTTTTGAGTATTTACCATCCATGATTTTATCATAGTTGCTACCCATATAACTTAAATCAAATATATAAGCACCTTTATCATCTTCTACATATTCAAATCTTTCATATTTAGAATTACCAAAAAGTCTAACCTTCTCAAAGGTCTTAAACTCAATATCATCTCTAAGATGATATGTACATATGAGTTTTTTATCTGCAATTGTGTAAACATCATTCCAAGAAACATAAGTTTCTATTGGAGTTACACTACTACCTCTCTTTATTTCAAGAGCCGGATACAGAAATATTCTAGATTTCTGTATGTATTCCATATACAATTCATTTATCATAAAAGTTTACGTTTTAAAGTAAAACGGAACCTACCTGAAACTGGTACGGTAAGCTAAAGTTTCCATTCTCTAAGAAATACTTTGCTTCATCTAACTTTTCTGACAATTTATGATCCCATATAATCTGGCTAGTCTCCGATACAGGGAAACAATATACCTGATCATATGCATCATACACTATAAAATTCACATTTATTTTCCAATCTTTGGGTTGTGGCATTTTTTCAATTAACACCTTTTTTACTAAACGTTTATACATAGCAGCTTGTAACCAATAGTTGTAGTATTCAACTGTATCTTTGAAGTCCACTAATGATTTACTAGTTGTTTTGATATCGTTTATCTTAACTACTTTGTTTTCATAGTCTATCACTAAATTATCAATAATACCCTTAATTCCAAATTCTAATTCTGGATCCCAATATTCAAGGTAATATTCGTTATAACAATCTAGTAATTCCCATTCACTTTTGATTATTACATTTTTCTGAAAGTCTTTGTTTTGTTTAATTTGTTCTACTCCCTTTTTACATTTATCAAAAGTTTGTTGATCAATAATAATTTTATTTTCTCTTTGCTTTAAAAATTCAAAATATAGTTCATTCTCTGGTATTAAGATCTTTGCTATTCTTTGCTCATCTGTTTTTAAACTTTGGTGTAAATCCACTTCTTTTAACACTTCTACTATTTCATCTTTGTAATCACTAAACTTTGTTCTTTCATCTTTCTTTAAGAATACTTTGTCAATAACAGCTTTGTTTGAGGCATTAGGTACTTTTAATGGTGAGATAATAAATTGATTGTTAAAGTTTTCTTCTTCTAACAATAAACAATGAATTATCTTACCTTCCACTAAATAAGATTCTAGTTTCTCTTCTTTCTGTTTTAATACATATTGTGTATAAAACAACTTTGGAGAAAATATCAATTTATTTAGGCTTGAATAACTGAAATAAAAGGGCTCATTTACAAATGATTCCTCTTCTATAGATCTTGGTTTAAACATTATTCGTCAATTTTTACGTTAAAAAAGAATGAATTTGGTTGTATTCCAACATAATCAAATTTTCTACTACCATTGAAATATTCATATACGTCATCCATATATCTTCTTTCAATATACTCATGGTTTTCTTTTGTCATTAACTTCTTATTTTTTAAAGTTAATATAATAAAATCCCAATCATAGCTATTATTTAAATTTACTGAGAAATACTGTAGCAAACTTTTGAAGTTGACATGGTTCTTATACTTTGAGTAGAAAAGCTTTTGTCTAAATTCTTTTAGCAATAGTAGTAGATATAGGGCAGAATTATCATAATCTGAATTCGCCATAATTTCCATACCCACACATAGATTAGATTCATCATTAGAACCAAGTAATGAACGTATTGAATTATAACTCTCTTCAGTGAGAATATTATCCGAGTTTAATTTACTTAAGATATAATCTTGATGAATGAACTTATAGCTATCAGGATCTTTTATGATCTTTGCCATATTCTCATCAGTGATATAATCTAATCTTTTACTACTTGTGTTATAACTTTTACCAGTTACTTCTTTACTGATAGTAGATATAAGTCTAGCGGTACCATAATCATAAATGATTTTATCTTTATATTCTGCTTCATTTAAAGATTCTATAATCTTATCTAGATACTCTTGTGTAAATAGATTTTTTTCTATTCCATTTTTTAGAGTACTGATAAATTCTTCTGCAGGTAAAACATGAAACCAACCATAATTTATGTTCCTGTGAAATGAATCATCTGAATAAACTATATAATCAGATTTATCCATATCTCTTATAACTTTCAATTTATTCTCTTCACAATAAGATTTAATTTTAACTCTTGGAATAGCACAATTCTTTGCAAAATATATTTTAGAATCTTTTTCTACATTTTTCTCTGATATCTTTTTGATTTTATTAATTATATCTGTTGATGATAACATTTTACCACTTGCTGTACTAATCATCTGCATATAACTTGTTTCAACAGAATTTATAGTCACATCTCCAGAATTATTATATCCCCATTTAGCATGTATATCAACATGCAATACTTTCTTAATCATAAAATTAAAATTAAAGGGGAGAATCTCTCCTCCCCTTGATTAAATTTATTACTTAACAGCCATCTTAATCACTTCGGAATTCATCAAGAGTTTAGAAAACTTTGTTTTATTCCCATTAAGAATTGTTCTGATGACATAATAGTTTAAGTCCATACCGAAAATGTTTTCAGTGATTAGATAACTTAATCTATCAATTACATCATTACCCACAGAATTATTTTGGGCATAATATAGATTGTAGTTTACTACACGAGTGGCAAGAGTACTTGCAATATCACCTCTATAATCTACACCTTCACCAATTATTGAATTCAGATATCCTTTAACATACTTTTCATCTTTAGTCATGATATCTTCTGGACTAATAAGCTTGTCAAGTTTGTTATTA
>Ga0181343_1000196_pt1 | contig 29103 bp, 20 predicted proteins | sample Su13VDMLBSD_FD_130110 | JGI IMG/M metagenome (GOLD analysis project Ga0181343, IMG submission 130110) | Freshwater viral communities from Lake Michigan, USA - Su13.VD.MLB.S.D | ecosystem: Environmental > Aquatic > Freshwater > Lake | place: USA: Michigan | collected 2013-07-15
AGCGGATCTACTTCGAGACCTACTCAACCAGCGCAGATCAAGTCACTCTTGAGACGCAAGACAACGGTCAACTTGTCCCCTTTGTCTCTCCCAGCTACACTGTCACAAGCACAGGAATCTACACGCCTGCAGGAGATCCGATTCTTGACGGCAATATCTTCTCGTCTATCGGGCCTGGGATTGCAGGAACATCGGGAGACAATTTTGCCAGCCTCAAAGTCCTCATAACTGATGATCCTGATGACAGGAGAAAGACAGAGTTCAAGGTTGATGGGAAAAGCTTCCTCTTCTACCCCACCATGCCTGACTTTCGAATCAGCCCAGATCGACACATTGATGAGATCGAGTCACTTCTTTTTGATAAGCGTCTGACCAGACAGCCGAACTTCAAGTTTCTTCCGCCCATCAATGAGAACGGATCTAGACTGGGCTACTACAGCGATGTGAGACAGAGGTTTGAGGAGAACGAGGAGACTCCAATATCAAACCTGCTGAGCGGCGCGAGCGGAACGCGCTATCAGGTCTTCACAAGCATCTTTAGACAAACCTCTCCTCGCAATGCTATCAATCTTCAGATTTTTGAGACGACAAAGAAGACAGGAATCCGCAAGCTTGATCTAATTGACTTTGGAACAGTCAAGTTTCGCGGCAAGGATGCTCACATCGCGTTCGCGGGGAGAGTCATTCGAAACTCCTTTGAGTTTCCCGTTTTTGTCAACATGCTCACACTGGTTCTCGTATGATTGCAATCAATAAGAGCACAGAAAAGATTTTTGCTATATCGGCGCAGGGTGTTGATCTTCGATCCAAGCGCGGGAGACTTGATGTAGTTTTCCCTCTCAATGTTGATCTTGCTGCGTGCCTTAAGGCAGGAGTTGTTACTCTCCTTTGCGAGATCATTCAGACTACGCAGCCTGCTCTGACCACTACACGATCAGTCGAGGATTTCAACAAGAGCGTTAGACAGCGCGCCGCAGATCAGGCTGATCCAGCGCAGCAGGACGCCGTTCTCTTCTCGTATGAGATAGACATTACAAAGCTTATATCAAATAAGTTTGTAAATGCTGTTTCTCCTCAAGACACCATAGAGTCAATACGCAAGAAGTTTCCAACTTCAACGCGTGTCACCGTTGACAGAGCTGAGAAAGTCAAGATTCGCTCGCTTGGAGTGAATCCCCAGAGCGACCTAGCTGTAGTTCGCCAGAAAAGAACTGATCCTGGCGCAATTAGAGTTGGCTCACTTCCTCTAGACACGGTTGCCGCTCTCTCGTCTTCCCAGATCAAAATTGGCAGCCTTGAGATTTCTGCAAGAACACCCGCAGATGGAGAGCAAACAAAGCTTGCTTTATCTCCCACTGATAATCGCACTATTCTTGTCAGTCTCAAGACGAGCTTGACGAGCAACCAAATCTCTTCTAGCTCAATTAGAGTGACAGCCAGGTCTAGATCGGGTGAGATGCAGGTTGAGGTTATTAGACCCAACTTTTCCTCTCTTTACACGCTATCAGAGATCCTGACGATTCCGCCCAGCGTTGTGGGAAGCTTTACGGCATCGGGAAGCGCTATTGTCAGAGTTACGCAGCGAGATCCCAGGGCTGATAGCGTTATTGTCTGCCATAGAGAAATCAAAGATCTTTCCTACGCTGCTAAAGGAATCCAGTCTATTGAGACAGCTTTGCCCTGCAGGCTAGGACAGACAATTTCGGTCCCAATCCCTGTTTCGGCAAGCGCTATTGTGAGGGCGCATCCCGCATCGGGCAGTGCTGTCTCTCCTGTATTTGGAAGCTGCATTGTGAGAAAGTCAAATGCAGGAAGAGAAAAAGATCACCAGAGCGTTGCGTCGCTTATAGCAATCCCAGGTGAAAAGGGCGTAACAATCAACGCAATCATAAGAGACACAAGCGTGTCTGCTGGCATTCTGAAAAGACGCGACCTGCGATCAAACCAGGTGACATATGTCACGCCGTCGCCTGTTCCTGCTGCTTCTCTATCAGAGTTTGTAGATGCTCAGGTTGCAGATCTTTCAAATAACGAGTATTCAATTGATCTAATCACCGACAAGGGAGACGTCGCTGTCTCAGCTGCTAAGGCAAGAATAAAGTTTATTAGACCGAGAGGTCTAGTTTCTGCAAGCATCGCGCTGACGCCCGTGATCGAAGGCAATCAGGTAGTTAAGATTTCAATTAGCTCAAGTGTAAAGTCAAATGATGTAAACTTTTTGATCAACTACATCAAGTCAAGCGGGCTCGATCTTCCTTTCCAGGCAGATCTAGAGACGCTTAGAAAGAGCCTTCTCAACTGCGTCAAGTTCGATGTGCTTAGAGTTGATCTCAGAACGGGCGATGTTAAGCTTGTGGGCCAGACAGACGCAGAGATTGTTGACGACATAGAGGATGTGAAGGTCGTCTCAAGCTTCTTGTACATTTGTGAGGCATTTGTGCGATCTCCCTCACAGTTGACGGACGTGATATCAGACCGTGCAAATCAATCCTCGAGCGTAAATCCCGACATCACGCGTCTGGGCCTGCATATTTCCAAGCTCAATGTGGACTCTGTTGCCTCGCGGACAATCTCTACAGCAAGAAGGAATTTCTCACGCTCCAACTTTGAAACAGGCACAATGCCATCTTCACCCAGCAGAGATAGCTTTAGAGATGGCGCAACGGGAGACGTTTTTTCCGCAAAGGTTGCAGTTAGACCAAAACTTCCCACTGTCTCAAACGTGTCTGTCAATTTTCACGACAGCAACCCAGTTGTGACGTGGAGCGTCGTCGGCGATCCTAGGATGGTGGATAGGTTTGTTGTGAGAGCAACATCGAGTGGTGCAACATGGACAGCGGCTGTTGCAAGTTTTCCAGGAGCCATCCAGAATTTTGCAATTCAGGACACAAATTCATACTCTCGTCCAAGGTACATGACTTACGAAGTTTTTCCCGTCTATCTTGACAGTACGCAGGGTGAGACATCAACTTCGGATGAGATTTTGATCGAAAGCGCAAGGGAGATCTGATGCCAAGGAAGGCAACAACCTTTTCGTCTAGAGTGAGCCAGCAGTCTGCTGCTGCTCCTAGTCAGTCTTCTTCGACGGCAAGCCAGACTACAACTGCCAGTTCCGTCACCACGTCTAGGCAGACTTCTTCAGCGGCAAGCCAGACTACAACCTCCAGCGCTGTTACTGTCCCGAGCACTAGAGCGGCAAGCTCTGCATCAGTTGACACTCCTGCTGCAGTTGGATCTAGATCTGAGACTAGCACACCTAGCACTTCTGCGGCTGCGCAGTCGCCTGCAGTTCAGGCAGTCAGGAGCGAGATGACCTCTGGTACTCCTGCATCGCCGTCTGCGCTGAGCGCGGCAGCTCGAGAGGTTTCCTCGACGTCAAGGGCTGTTGCTAGAACCATAGCGTCCGACACACAAGTAACATCTGCGCCTGTCTCGACAGTCCCGAGCGCAGGAATCAGCTTGAGCATCTCTAGAGAGGAAAATACTGTAGCGGCAGCTACTGCTGCTTCTGCTGCCATTTCTTCTGCCGTCTCGAGCGCTCCCGCCTCAGTCAGACAGACAGTGTCAAGCGCAGTTTCTTCTGCTTCGACTTCTTCGGGAAGAACAGCAGGATCAGCTGAGACGAGGAGAAGAACTGCATCAGGTAGTCGAGCAGGCGTAAGACATGTAAGCACATGGTCCTCAGTTGAGGCATCAAGAGAGAGCACATCAGCTGTAAACGTCAATGCGGAGGATTTTGTCTACGCCTACGGGATGTATCTCTTGCGTCCCGAGATCATTACGATGTACGACAGCGATCCACTTTATGCACAGAGTAACGCATACACGTCTGCAGGCGAGTTTATCGACTTGCAAGTCGCAACATCAAAGAGTCTACAAGAGGGTGCATACAAGAAAACGAGAAAGCTGCTCAGCAACATGACCTATCTCCCTTCTCTCGGGTTCAGTGAGATGGATCTTCAGCCTCTCGAACCTGTGACTGACATAGAGAGAAGCTCTACCAGCCTTTTTGAGCAGGCCGTCTCAAAGTGGGATCAAGACACCAACCGTGTTGCAGAGTTTGAGATTGATTGTGCTGATAGAGCGCTCTCAGCGCAGAACACATCCTCTGCGCTAGACATTGCAAACATGCTGATAGGTGAATCTTCGGTCGAGATAGAGACGAGAATTTTTCAGACTCTCTCGTCTATCTGCAGCAGGGCAGTTCAGCAAGTAACTGAGAATCCAACTGCTGACACCTACACAAACGCAACTGGACGAGAAGTTGAGATTCACAGCTACCTGCGGGACACACGAAACGGAGCCAGCTTCATAGAGAGTCTAATTGGGTCTGCTCCTCCTCCAACTTACGGTGCAGGAACGGTCTCAATCTCCTCTCCAATGAGGGTTCGCTTTCGATCCTATTCTCTCATGCACTCTCTCTTGCAGCAAAGCTTCATGTCTTTTGCGTTCGGAGATCTTAGAGATCAAAGTGCAAGCGGTGCAGTTGACAGAATCAGGGCAGATGATCCTAAAAAAGCGTACGCGTTTAGGGTCTCTGATACGGCGCTTGGAAAGATTGCAAGCAAGAGAATGTTTGCGACCCCTGACAGGTTTGTTACAGACATGGCAGAGGCTACGACTAGCTACTCACCTGAGGTTGTTGCTAAGTGTCTTCTGCAGAAGATAGTGAGCCTAGCTGCCTACCGCAGCTCAGCGCTCTACTCTCAGGAAAGCACTGCACTTGATGTCATTAGAGAAAATATTGGAGTGCCTGTAGGGGTGATAGGCGCTGATCAAGGCACAGGAGATCCAATATCTGATGCAGAGTTGGCTCCTGCTAGCGCTGCTATTTCACGACTTCTGCAGGTTCCTGCAAATGATGGTACAGGAAAAAAATTGATATTTTTTGACCGGAGTCACAATCCAGGTCTGCCAGACGGGTACATCCAGGGATACACGAGACTGTTTGGCAATACGACGCTCACTGAGGCTTCTACAAGTGACCTCCTTGATCGCATGACTTCGGCAGCTGAAAAGTGCAATACGGTCAGCAGCAGGCTTTTCTCGCACAGTGCAAACATCGGGACAAGCTCAATAAAGGTCGCAGATTTTTCTTCATATATTCTCAAGTCTTATGCGAGACTTCTCAGGTGTCAAGGAGAGATTCCAAACACGCACACGCTTTCAGACTACGAGGCATCTGGCCTCAGAACAGAGTACGACAACTTTTTGAGAATTGCAGGAACTGCAAGGACGCTCAGCACGCTTCAAGTAGACAACGATGTCGACGAAGACAATTCCATAGACGCAGAAAATAAGCGCTATGTTCCTATCAATTCAAATCAAGAGATACTGATCCTGTTGTCGGGAGTTGTTTCCACGACAGGAGACTTCTCTGAGTGGCTCACTAGTGCACCGAACAAGCTAATGACAACATGGGATCAAGCATTTGACTACGCCATAGGCGCAAGAGAGACTGACCCTAGTGCATCAATCTATGACAACTTTTATGCTACTTCTAGCAGCGATGACGTCACTTACAGAATAAAGCGAAGCTTTGGAACGGGCACACAGATTAAGTATCTAGTTAAGTATAGTAATAATTATGCCATACCTGAGATGACGCGCCTCGCTGAGTGGGCAATAAGGCTGGCTCGTTCGCTTTTCTTCTCAGAAGAGGGTTTTAGGACAAACCCAGAAAGCGCTGAGATAATGGCTGTCTTTCCTAACGGAGACGGAACAGTCACGTACACACTCAAAGAGATCTGTCTCCTGCTTGTTGCGTTTGCAGCCTGTCACACTAGAACAATTCTCGAACCGCCTGGGATTCGCGCTTACTTTGTGAATTCTGCCGACGAGGGACTTGCAAGAGCGACATTCAAGTCGACAGGCGCTGCAACGCTCAATGATCTCTTTTCACACGTTCCTGTGAGCTTTGACTGCGCTCGTCTCTGTCTGAGCGTTGTTAGCAGCCAGATTTCGACAGCGCTGCCAGGTCTTCGCAGGCTTACAACAACGTCAGACTCGGCTGCAGACCTTCTCGTAGGAGGAAAGTTCAGCCCAGTATACACGCCGTGTCAGACCGGAGCTGCTTCAATTAGAAGAGCGGAGTATCTCTCGCGCCCTAGAAAGTCACCTTTCCATAGCAGAAAGTATGATGCGCTGTCTGTCGCTAGAGTGTACGAGAACAACGCAATTCGAGCTCTTTACAAGTGTGAGCTAATGCGTCACGAAGACACGCGCATCATTTTTGTAGGACTGCCAGCGGGCTTGCAACACGTTCTAGGCAGTGATCAGCGGTTCGCCAAGATCAGCATTACACTTCGTGATCAAGTCAATCCAAGCGTGCGATATGAGCCTATAACATTTATTTTTGACATGTACATGTTTGTGTCTGCAGATGCGTGCGCTGCGCTCAACGTTGCACCCTGGACCGTCACAGGCGCAGGAAATCTTCAAGAGGCGCTCTCATCAGCCACCGCCTTCAAGGTTGCGCTCACAGGAACAAAGTCTTTTGGAAATCTCTCTAGGGTGTCTTCTAGAGTGATTGACATTCCAAATGTTGTGTCACCTGGGCTTGTAGGCACATCTGTTGATGACAAGCGCGTAAGAGTTAGCGACTTCATAGCTGATGTCGACTTTCTAGACATTACTGCGGCCAGATCAGAGCTGGCATTGTCTTCTGTCATTTCAACCGCGAACAGCCCGCGCTTGATTGGCAATCACCTTGTTGATGCGCTTCTCAAGACGCATGTCAGGAACATGTCCGGCCTAGACTTGTCAGAGTCAACTTTCACGACTTCTGACATTGGCTTTAAGGCAGGAGACCCATCTCTCCTTGACGAGGCCAGGTCCTACATCTTCAACGCTTGCATGATAAGCGCAATTAGGACGACACAGTCGACTGACTCATCAGCTTTTTCTACAGATCTTAAAATGCTCGATGTCCTTAGCGCAACGCCGCTTATCAGATCCAACGGCTACGCAGATCTGTGCTTTAAGCCGACATACTTCGATCGGGTATTTGCTCTGCCGATCAACGCAAGAATGTTTAGGCGCGTCTAGAAGTCGATTCGCAGCCTGAGATTCACTGCCTTCTCTGCGTTCTTCTCTATCGGTCTGCTCAGCTTGCCAACAGCCAGGAGGTTGTTGTTTGCGTCGTACAGACCAACACCCGTGATCATTGTGAACGGCTTGGCAGTCTCATCTGTCAGAGACATAATGATCTGACCGTTCTCATCAGTGAACGTTGGGTTTGAGCTCAGGTTGAATGACTGAGCATCGGCATTGACGTTGATGATCGTTGAGTTGATCGCTGTTGTGTTTTGGAACGTGATCGCCGACGTTGTCTGAGAGTTTCCAAAGCGCGTTGTTGCAATGTGATCAACAATGTTGTTGATTGATCCTGAGACAAAGAGATCGGGGATGAACTTTGCGTTGGCGTTCCCAGATCCTGCGTCTCCAATGATTGTCTTTCCTGCAGCAGCGTTTTTAAATCCCGCTGAGGACATTGCATCAATGACACCTGAGACGTGCTGCGATGCGCTGAGGACCTTCTTTGCGTCAAGAATCACGATTCCCGGATCGTAGAAGATTACACCCACTGTATTGTTCGTGTCTGCAGAGCTGACAAGGTTGCCAACAGCGCCAAACAAAGATCCCTCTCTCGAGGTTGAGGATCCGATGTCAATAATCGTCATCGATCCTGAGGTTGAGAGAACGCTGATGTTTCCGTAGTCACTGCCGTAAGTGCCGTCTGTCTTGTCAAGCGCGCCAGTCGTGTACATTCTCATGGCAAAAGTTTCGCGCTTGACGCCATCTCTAGAGAACAGGCGCTTGAAGCCCATCACTATCATTTCATCAATCTTGTTTGTCGCCGATGTGCTGCCGAAAGGCGCAACAAATTGGCTGTCGGCGTCACCCAGGCAAAGCTGCGCGTACTGCCTGTAGATGTTTATCTTCTCACGCATCATGATTGATGTTGACGGGAAGAGAAGCTTTCCATAAGCATCGACGCCGTTCGAAGATGACTGAACTGTGGCGCTTCCTGAGAAGATGCCAACTGTCATGTCGAAGATGGGATTTGCAGTGATCAGAGTGTAGTCCTGATCGTGAACAGTCTCAAACAGGCTCGATGTGACGCCAGGCCCAATTCCACCTGTCACATAGACGGTGTACTTCTTGCGGTTCTCTGATCCGCTGATGTCAGATGATACAACGTCGACAAGCTGTGTTAGCGTCGTCTGAGTTGCATTGATGTCCGAGGCGACTAGGTCCTTGAATGTAGACATGGACTCTCTCTTAGTTCTGTGAGATGTTCACTTCAATGTCAAATGATGCGCCTGACTGCGCTCCCTTCACATTGATGAATGTTCTGATTAGGCTCTTGTTGTTCTTGGTCCCGTACACGTCGAACACGGACGACGAGAGCGCGCGAGACGCAATAGTGAACTGACAAGTCGATCCGTTTGATGGGCTCACCCCGCCAGACTGCGAGATGAAGTAGGTGACTGAATCACCGGTGCTCACTACGTCCGGAGTGCGGCCTGAGACAGTCAGGAATCTATTGTTTACCGTCACCTCGAAGATCTGATCAACAAGCTCAGGATCAACGCTTTCGCCTGATGCAACAGACTGCTGAAGCACTACAGACGACGTCCTGGACGTCAACAGGCTCAGCACGTTGTTTGATAGAGAGCTAACGAGGCTGAGACGCGGCACGAACGAGAGGCTTTGGTTAGAGGCGCTGACGATCTTGTACTTCTGAGCAAAAGATTCAGCCGTGATTGCCTCTAGAACAGGCGTGTTCTTCTCGATCTTTTCTTTGCCGACCTCGATGCCGTACTGCTTGATGACAGTGTAGTCGACTTCGTCGTCGCTCAGCGCGAACTTCACGATAGAGAAGGAGCCGTCGTTTCTTGAGAGAAACTCACGCCCCTTCTTGGTGAGAACACAGTCTATCGTGATGTTTGCAGTGTCGTGTGGAAGAGTACCCATTGCGCCCTCCAGCTAATTATCAGCGGCTGGGATTGAACTTGAAATCCTGGAAGATTATCTGCCGCCTCGTCTTGACATTCTCATAGAGGAGGATGAGTCATCTCCCCTGCTGATGTTGAATGACGTAGGCGAGCTAGATCTCCTGTTGCCGTATGCCTCTTCGACTGCCGTGTCCGCATCAAAGCGTGACGCTTCGCTGCTTGAAGCAGTCTCTGGTGTTGTTAATTTTACAGAGTTCAAAACGATCTTGTCGCTCAAGCTGAGATCCTCATTTATAATCGAAATCGTAAAAGATGACTCCTCTACGAAGTTCTCGGGTGCTCCATTTGAGCTTCTAATGCGAAGCGCCTCTGGGTCGAAGAACGTCAGGAGTGTTCTTCTGTCTGAAGACCTCAGCACGTCAACAAACGCCTCCTCGCTTACGTAGAGATTCGGGTATGTCTTGGGCGCACCTGGACGCGACACAAGCCTCGTCTCTAGCAGGTTTTTAGCACGACGAAAAGTGCACGCCATCTGGAGCGAGTACCCTGATGTGAGACCATGTGCGTCGACTGAGCAAACCGCGTATATCGCCTCTGTCTCCTGTGGGACTTTTGTGTCGACGTAGAGGCACTTCACTATCTCAACTTTCTCCACAACTGAGTTGGGGTAGGTTTCTCTGAGCGTCTCTCGCTCTGTTGAGTCGTCGAAGTCAATTACCCGAATTAGAGAAAAAGGCTGGTTGACATTGAACCGCCTGAAGATCTGAAAGTACTTGATGTCGCGCTGAGGATTTACCGGAAGCGACCAGGAGACGCGATTTCCCTGCGCGTCATAGTCGTACGACACCATGAAATCAGCGACCTCTGGGGGAGGAACAATCTCCACACACGACACGATCGACTCAGCGCTCTCTCCAGAGCTTGAGACCAAAAATCTAGCGACTCCTCTCCTGCCAGATGTCCCGAATGTTGCAGGAACTTCTCGCATAAAAACTGATCTGACTCTGTACTTGTAGGTCGATCCGTAGTTGATCTTGCCGTCTTTGTAGTTTTGCGCATCTGATCCCACCAAGAGAATGGATGGGTGCTCAGACACTAGACCGCCCTTTATCTCTAGCTTCTCAATTATGTGACCAACTAGCACCGACCTGTAGGACGTGGGCGTCCTAGAGTTTGTGTAGAAGGGAAGGACAGAGATGTCATATGAGCTTGGGCTTATTCCCGAAGAAGCAGACTGAGCTCGCGCAGCGCTCTGTATGTCTGCGCTCGTCGATCTCATGCTGTTGATCTCATCGTGCAGCATGTGATTCATGTTGCATATTGATGACTGGACGACGCTGTCGAGTACAAGACGATTGATGCCTAACGTCTCTTGACGATCTGTGACTACGTCTGCTTTCCGCTCGATTTGCTGCTTAGACTCGCGGGACTGGTAGTTGACCCTCTGCGCGCTTTGACCGCTTGCATTGAGGTATTTGATGATTGTCTGGCCTACCTGCGCGTCATTCTCAGCTGATGATGCGCTCAATACCAACTCTGCTGGGACGTCTCCCCTGACGCCCGTGAGAGACTCAGAAATTCTTATAGCAAGCTCTGAAATTGATCGAGAAGATTCACCGCCCGCAAATTCTCTCTCTACACCTGTTGCTAAAGACTCCGCAGATCCTGAGAGTATTGCAACAGTCCGCAGATCTAGGCCAGACGCTGTGATTTGCTCTCTCTGAAATCTTTCTGAAGTGACGCTGTCCTCAATGTGAATGTAGCCACCCTGAGCAAGCTCAATGAGCGTCTTTCCATCAAGGTAAGAGGTGACCTCTTGTAGCGTCTTTGCGTTGTACTCAGCCTCAGGCTTCTTGAATGAGATCTCAATCCATCTGGGTGCGCTTACGTCCGCAGAGCGCGCAATCTCTACACCTGTTCCGCCCGTGTACTCAGATCTTTCGTTTTTGGTGAAGAACTTGTACACAAAATTAGTTTGAGCATTTGTCGGCTCAGGTGCGTCCACTGACGCGAGCGGCGCTGAAGAGAATATTCCAGAAGCGAAACCGAGATTCCTGTTGGTTGTGAATGTTGAATTACTCTCGGGCACTTCTCACTCCTAGCGTCCTACCGCGTATTGTACGAAATATCGCATTAGACACACCTTCTACTTAGACTGCCATGGCAACATTCAAGATAGACGAATTCAGACAAGATAGAAGAACGCTGCTGCTGAGCACGGGCAAGACGTTCTCTTCTAGCTCATCAGGAGTGACAGGATCTGTCACACTTGGGGCGAGGACGTCAGATTCTCTGCGCGACCTAGGCAACTACGCTTCTGGGCAGACTTACAATTCTCTGGCGCCCAGTCTCACGCTTGACAACATCCTGTTGCAGCTCTCAAGTTCAAGGGCAACAAGCACGGACGTGTCGGGTCTAGCAAACCTCTACCTGAGCTCTGCGAGATCTGCGTCTGCCGTAGACCAGAGATCCCGCATCACATTCTCTCCATCTGTCTACTCGTTTGATCCTGCATCTGGCGATGATTCTCTAGAGAGCAAGTACTCAGTCAAAAAGTACGCGAGGCGAATGCTCTCTGGGTCAATTGTCCCGTATTACGTGACAGAGAATCAGGGAAAGTACTTTGCAGTTGGAAACTACTTCTCGCACAACTTTTTCACCTGCTCGAATGTGCGATCAGACACAGCCATAGTCTTCCCTGACTTTGAGGCGACATTTCCATCCTACAGGGTCTCAAATGGCCTGACCATTGATCTCCACATCAACCCAAAGTACACAGTTGAGTCCTTTGGAGACAGCTTTAAAGCTGGCACGATCGTGCACGTTCCCGGAAGCTACGCTTTGTCTGTTGTCACGGGATCGAGCAGAGGACCAGACGGCAAGCCCGACAAGTTCAGGCTGATACTTGCTCTAACGCACAGCGCAGATGTCTCTCCCAGCAGTGTTGATCTCAGTCTGGCGAACGGAACGAGGTCATTTCCCCAGAACATGCTGTTTGTCAGCGAGGACAACGCTCTCTCTTTTAATGCGTGGCATCACGTCTCTGTCTCATGGTCGTCTAGGGTCGACGGAGGAACAGGCGCGTTTCTTGTGAATGGATCTGCAGCGGGCACCTTCAAGCCCACAATGCCTGCGATATACAAGGCGTCGCCTCCTGGCTGCCTAGTAGTTGGAAACCACATTGGCGCAGTCACAGACGGAGAGCGGTACTTCAACGCATCAGCCGCAGCAGACGAAGGACTAGTTGCCAGCTCGCTGTACACAGCTGGCGATCCGACACACAATCTCACAAGCCCACTGAACGCAGAGATACACTCGCTCAAGGTCTACTCTCGCTACATAACTGAGGTTGAGAGAGACCTAAACGCAGAGACTGACACCAAAGTGACTGAAGACGGCCTCATCTTCTACATGCCGCCTGTCTTTATGCATGAGAGCCCGTTCAGAAAAGTTCCTGCCACAATGTTCGACAAGATCGCAAGGACAACAGTTAGTCCCATCAATGTCGACCTCATGTTTGGCTGCGGGGGAAGAGACACTAACCTCGAGAACTTCTCTCGTGATGTGACAAGATTTGGCGACGTCAGGGCCTACCCGAGACTGTTTAACTTGACAGCGTCTCTACCGCTCGATTACACGTCGTCAGAGCGGAACTTCAACACAATTTTCTATCAAAACCCCACAAACAGGAAGAGGAATCTGACTGTCCTGCCGTGTGATGATGGAACGTTTAGACCTGTCTACAGCTGCATCTCAAGCTTGACAGGCGTTATGTCAGGGTCCTTCAGCTCGTATGGCGGCGGATTTGACTACTCGCAGATCGATCTGTCAGGACTCGTTGATCTAGTTCCAGGAACCCAGCCTGTGCCAAAGGGGCAGTCTCGCACTGATCCTGGTGCCGCTAGACAGACAAGAAATGACTCTGCTTACTATCAGGTAGGGTATGAGGACCAAGAGCAGAACATCATCTTTGGATCGCTGATAGATGTTTCCACTGTGCACTACGGTCACAGCATAAAGCCGGGCAGCTTTTATGTCTCCGATCCCTCTCTTACAGGGTCTGCGGGAAGGGTCGGGATGAGGCTTGTTGACGACAAGAAGAACGGTCTTTACCGCGCTGACTGCCTCTCTCCTGCCGCATTCTGGAACACCCAGGGGCTCATTTTTGGAAATGAGGGCATGGGCATTGTTCTGTCTCCAACGTTGCCCTTCTTTGCGAAGGACGCGTGGAGAATGGGCTTCGACACGGACGCAAGCACCCATGTTTTCACGATGGACGTTTTTCTTCCCGAGTCATCCGCGAATGTCTCTCAAAATCCAACCTACAAGGCTTTTTCGCCGACAACAGGCTCAGATGAGACAGCGAAGAACTTCGTCTACATCGACACGATTAACGTGCACGATGAGAACCTCAACGTTGTTGCGAGAGCAACATTCGCTCAGCCCCTCATGAAAAGGCCGGAAGAGGAATTCCTCATCAGGCTTAAGCTGGACTTTTAATGATACTGGGCCTAGACGTTTCCACTAGCAAGACAGGCTGGTGCCTCCTAAACAGCGACGGATCACTTCACAGCATGGGGTGCGTCACTCTAGCGTCGGGCGACCTATTTGAGAAATCAGATCAGCTCTCAGCAGCTTTGACGCTTATCCTCGGAGAGACGAGGGATGAGGTCGAGATTGTCATAGAGGAGCCACTGCTGAGATTCGCGAGAGGAATGTCCTCGGCATCGACTCTTCTGACGCTCAACAGGTTCAACGGAATGGTCACCCAAATGTGCTGGACGTCCCTGGGGATAAAGGCCACGCACCTCAATGTGATTTTCGCTCGTCGTCGTCTTGGAATCAAGAAGGAGAAGAGCGAGAACGTCAAAGAGGTCGTGATGAGGTGGGTTGCTGCTGACGTTCCTGACCATCCATGGCCCACAAAGCTTGTGAAGCGAGGCAAGAGCGCAGGGATGACAGTCTTCGATCCAACCTGCTTTGATGTCGCCGATGCGTACGTGATAGCCCGAGCTCACCACGCCAGTCGTGTAAAGCGGTAGATTCCTCAATAGAATCCCTGGGTGATCACCACCACAGACAAGATTCGCTACATCAAAGCTGCCTTCGGCGGAGGCTCCCTGGACGTCAGGGGAGCGAACATCGCAGTTGAGTGTCCTTCCTGCGGAAAGAGCGGCAAGAGAAAGCTCTCAATTCACCTTGAGTCTGGGCAGTGTCACTGCTGGGTCTGCGGCCTCAGGTCGAAGAGGGTCTCATCTATCATCTCACGTCACATCTCGCGAGACGTTGCCTCTGAGTATCGACGTGTGTGCGAGGGCGGCACAGATCTGCGTGATGACGAAGATCCTGAGACAAAAGAGCCAGAGAAGCTGACTCTGCCTGACGACTTCCAGCCCATATTCTCCAGGTCGTCAGAGAGTGACCCAGACGCCCGCCAAGCAGTGAGGTACCTCATGCGACGCGGCCTGTCAGTGGACGATATTGTCAGGTTCAGGATGGGTATCTCACCGCAGGTGAGACGGCGTGTCATTATTCCATCCTTCGACTCTGAGGGTGCACTCAACTACTACACAGCCAGGGCAATTGATCCTGACATCACGCTCAGGTACACGAACTGTCAGGTCAAGAAGACAGACATCGTGTTCAATGAGGTCAACATTGACTGGAGCAGGGAGCTTGTTGTCGTAGAGGGGCCGTTTGACCTGATCAACTGTCCCGACAACGCGACCTGCATATTGGGATCGAGCCTGAGCACAAACCATCTGCTCTTTCATCGCGTTGCTGTCAATCGGACACCGATTGTCTTGGCTCTCGACGCTGACATGAGGGAGAAGACGCAGAGGATTGCAGAGCTTCTTCACTCCTACGACTGCAGGGTCAGGATCTTGGACGTCTCTCGCCTCGGCAAGGATGTGGGTGAGCTCCCATACGCGGATGTGGTCGATGCGATCAGGACCGCGCCTGTCTGGAGACCCATGGACAGGCTACTGTTCTCAATAACAAACATCAGGAGCGGATCTACGCTATGAGAATCGCACACATCAGCGACATTCACATCCGCGGCCTGCAGAGGCACGCTGAGTATCGTCAGGCCTTCTCTGACTTCTACGATCGATGCATTGAACAGAACGTCAACGCCATCTTCGTGGGCGGAGACATCTGGCACACTAAGACGCAGGGAATCACTCCTGAGGCTGTGCACCTCATGACTGACTTCTTCAAGAGCATGGCGCAGATCGCACCCGTCTACGTGACGCTGGGCAACCACGACGGAATCCTCAGCAACGCATCTCGTCTTGACGCCATCACGCCCATCATCAGCGCAATCGGCTCCTCCACACGACACCCAATCATTCTCTGCAAGAAGTCAGGCGTCTACCCGATGCACGTCAGCGGCTACAACCTCTGCGTGTTCTCCTGCTTCGACGAGGAGGGATGGGACAAGGTCAAGCCTGTCCCGGGAGAAATCAACATTGCCGCTTTCCATGGCGGCATTGCCGGATGCCTGCTTGACTCAGACATGGAGTATCAGGCTGACACCACCATTGACCTGTTCAATGGCTTCAACGTCGCCCTGCTTGGCGACATTCACCGCATGCAGTTCCTGAGCTACAAGCAGGTGCGCGTTCTCGTGTCTGCTGAGAAGCTCCACGAGTACCCAGGCGCAAATGTGCTGGGAAGCAAGCTCGGCCTCCTCGAGATCGAGGCGCCAATGCCGTGGATCGGATACAGCGGCAGCTTTCTCCAGCAGAACTACGGTGAGGCTGCTCCAAAGGGATTTCTTATCTGGGATATCCCGGGCCCTGAGACACACAAGGTCTGGTTTGAGGAGGTTGAGACACCTGACCCGTATGTCACCATCAAGTGGCATACAGATGTCGCCACTACGATCAGGTCTCCTGGTCTTAAGAAGGGATGCCGCGTTCGTCTTGTGTGTGACAGCACATGCAGTCCACAGGACGAGAGGCAGATTCACACTGAGCTGCAGGTCAAGTGCGACATTCGCGAGTTTGTGGTCAAGCGCGAGAAGAAGGACACAGCGCTTGTAGTCTCCGATGTGATCAGCGAGGACCTGAGGTCACCCGGCACTCACATCAAGCTAATCAAAGAGATGGTCAGAGACTATCACACCCAGGAGGAGTGGGAGCTTGCAGAGGATATCGTCAGCAAGGCCCTGTCAGAGGCAGGAGACAAGGCAGAGGATGCACGAGGTGTAACATGGTCGGTGCAATCTCTTGAATTCGACGATATCTTCACCTACGCCGGCGGGAACTCAGTCAGCTTTGCAGACATGAGGGGCGTGACCGGAATCTTTGGACCGAATCGTATTGGGAAGTCCTCCATCATCGGCGCGCTCGTGTACTGCCTGTTCAACACGACAGATCGCGGATCGATGAAGAACATACACGTTATTCGATCGGGGCAGCAGGGTTGCAGGGTCAAGGCAGATATCGCCGTTGGCGACAGGCAGCTTCAGGTAGAGAGGTCCTCAACGCTCAAGTACGAGAGAAATGGAAGGATTTGGGCGCCCACCTCTCTCACTCTGACAGACAGCAAGGACAACGCGTCAGGTGAGCAGCGGACAGACACAGAGAAGATCATCAGGCGCTCTATTGGCTCAGTCGATGACTTCTTTATGACAGCGCTCTCAGCTCAGGGGACAATGAATCGCTTCATTGACGAGGGCGCAACCTCCCGCAAGACCTATCTGGGAAGATTTCTCGACCTCGACCTGTTTGACAGGGTCCTTGAGAGCATCAAGACAGATGCAAATTCGATCAAGTCGCGTCTTAAGCTGATGCCTGATCGAGACTGGTCTGCTGCAATTTTGGCCGCTAGATCGAGAATCGGAGAGATTGAGAGGAGAATGCAGGACATTGACTCTGCTGTCCAGGCCCTACACGACAGCAGAGAGCTCCTGCAGAACCAGATCATTTCTGAGGCGGGAAATCGGCAGGTAGTGACGGCCGCAGATATTCAGCGCCTCTCTTCCATCGTCGCCAGAAAAAGGAAAGACCTCACAGACGCTTCTGAGAGAGAGGCATCCGCCGAGGAGAGAAAGCGGAGCATCGAGAGCAAGCTGTCTGCAATCGATGATCTCAAGCAGCAGGTCGACATCTCAACGCTCAAGGCGCAGCTCAAGGCGCAGAGAGACCTCGAGAAGCAAATTTCTGATCTGACTGCATCACTTCGCGTTGTAAAGACCGACCTCAAGTCCGCTAATGAGAACGCTTCCGTCCTGTCACAGATTCCGTGTGGGGACAAGTTTCCTACCTGCAAGTTCATTGAGAGGTCTTTTGAGTCACGCGATAGGCTTACAAGCCTTCAAAGTGCAGTGGACGACGCTGAGGCCTCCCTTAAGAGCAGCCAGGACGCCCTCACGCTTGTTGCGGCACTTGACATAGAAGAAAAGATCTCGAAGTACACCTCAGCAGTTGCCAGAGAGCAGGATCTAAGATCTTCACTGCACGCATCGTCGGGCGATATTGAGGCAGCAAAGGAGGCAGTTAGCCAAGCAGAAAGCAGCCTCATTGACGCCAAGAATGCTTACGATGAGGCTGTGAAAAAGTCTCAGGACCCGGAGGCGGCGCAGGTTCTCGAGCACAAGAGGAAGATCGACAGTATCAACGCAGAGATTGATGGATATGGAATTGAGAGGGGCAATTGCCAATCTGAGATCACCAAGAAAGAGATCGAGGAGAAGAGCCTGAGTGACGGCCAGGAGGAGCACAAGGAGCTTCGCAAGAAGTGGCGTGTCTATGAGACCCTCCTGAGCGCTTACTCCAAGAAGGGTCTTCCAAGCCAGATCCTCGACAAGCTGCTTCCCGCAATCAACCAAGAGATCGCAGAGATCTTGAGCGGCGTTGTCAACTTTACTGTCGCCCTTGAGATCGACTCTGAGACGAACGCTCTTGAGATCTACATTGACTACGGAGACAGCAGGAGAATCATTGAGCTTGGATCGGGCATGGAGAAGATGATCTCCTCAATAGCGATTCGAGTTGCACTCACCAGGATTACCTCCCTTCCCAAGCCCGATTTCATCATCATTGACGAGGGCTTTGGGTCGCTGGACGAGAGCCAGATCGTCGCATGCAACAATCTCATCAGGTCGCTCAAGCGAATCTATCGGTTCATTCTTGTGATATCGCACGTTGATGCGATCAAGGACTCTGTGGATCAGGTCATTGAGATCAGCAGGGTCAACGGCGCGTCGAGAGTCAACGCATGATCATTCCACTTTTTTGCCCTGTCTGCATGCAGGCAATGTCAAGTCCTATGGATCCAGAGCAGTTCCAGATTCATGGATGCTGCGATGACTGCGCAGTTAGTTTTGCTGAGACGCGTCGAGACGAGTGGAATCGCGGCTGGCGCCCAACTGTTGAAGAGGCAAGACGAGGCAGACAGCCGCCCAGTAATACCTAGTGTATGCTCAGCTTCAACGACATCAACGTTCTCGGCACGATAATCGACACAACCTTTGGTCGCCCGTCCTCCTCAGCCGGAGGAATAGCGATTAAGACAAAGATTGTGGGTGAAAACCTTGTGATCACGTACCACGAGGTTTTTAACATGGCTAAGGACAGGGACAAGATCCAGCAGGTCGATCCCGTCAGAGATCGCGCTAAGAAGGCTGTCAAGGAGCACTTCACGCACGTGAAGTCGTGCTTCAAGAAGGAGGCAGGACGTGAGCTTAAGCTCAAGATCGTCAGCGAGGGCGCTGAGATCGAGGCAATGGGCTACAACTTCCTAAGTCCGATTCGGCCGACGCTCTTCAAGTACACAGAGACCTACACGGTCGCGTGATGCATGGGAGTCAGCCCATCAATAGTCCCTAAGAAAAAGCAGGTCGAGGAGATCATTAGGTGTGGAAGGGATCCCTCCTACTTCTTCAACACCTACTGCAAGATTCAGCATCCCACAAGGGGACTGCTTCCTTTCAATACGTACCCCTTCCAGGACGATTGCGTCGATCAGTTCAGGAAGCATCGCTTTAACATTGTGGTCAAGTCTAGGCAGCTAGGACTTTCCACAGTCACAGCAGCGTACGCAGTCTGGATGGCTCTCTACCAGAAAGAGAAGAACATCCTGGTTATTGCCACTAAGCTGCAGGTCGCGCAGGGCTTTATCAGGAAGGTCAAGACCATCCTGAACAATATGCCGCCCTGGCTCATCCTGCCGCAGATAACTGTCAACAACAAGCAGCAGCTTGAGTTCAGCAACGGCTCCTCCATCAAGGCCATCCCGACCTCTGATGACGCGGGTCGTTCTGAGTCGTTGACCCTGCTCATTATTGACGAGGCAGCTTTCGTTCGAAACTTCGACGAGATCTGGACGGGAATTGGACCGACTCTGACAACAGGCGGTCAGGCAATTCTTCTCTCGACTCCCAACGGTGTGGGCGGCCAGTTCTACAAGTTGTACGCAGACGCTGAGTCTGGCGTCAACGAGTTCAACCCAATCAAGCTTCCTTGGACCGTCCATCCCGAGCATGATCAGGCGTGGTTTGACAAGGAGTCCAAGAACTACTCTGAGCGACAGATCGCACAAGAGTTCATGTGCGACTTCGCAGCGTCAGGCGACACCTTCCTCACAGACGCGGACATTGCCTGGGTCAATGGGATGACTAGGCCCCCCGTAATGCGAGGCGGACCTGACATGAATGTCTGGGTATGGAAGATTCCCCTCACGGAGCACAAGTACATCCTCACAGGAGACGTTGCGAGGGGCGACTCTGCTGACTATTCGACTTTTCACATTGTTGACTGCATGACAGGTGAGGTCGTTGCCGAGTACCGCGGGAAAATGCCTCCTGACAGGTTTGCTGAGCTGATCAATGAGTGGGGACTCAAGTACAACAAGGCACTTGTTTGCCCAGAGAACAACTCGTACGGTTACGCATGCCTTCTTAGACTCAAGGACCTAAACTACCCGAGGATCTACACGCAGGGATCCAAGTCAGCATTTATTGGGGACTACGTCCAGCCAGTTGATCTTGCGCAGGCAGGGTTTGCCACCACGGGAAAGACAAGGACTATCATCCTGACAAAGCTCGAGGAGCTGATCAGGAACAAGCTGCTTGTCTCGTACTCCACACGCTTCTATCAGGAGCTGAAGACATTTGTGTGGTCCAACAACTCCAAGGCAGAGGCCATGAAGGGACACAATGACGACCTTGTCATGTCTCTTGCTATTGGAGCTTGGCTTTACGATGTCAACTCAGAGTACAGCAAGAGCGCAGTCAATATCAACACTGTCATGCTTAGCGCGATGAAGAGAACAACAGCTAGCTCAGTTGGACTTCTTCCTGGACAGACACCAAATATCTACACATCTGCACAACTTGGCGCTCACCCGCAGGGCGACATGAGGATGGTCGGCGACCTTAAATCAGGAAGGATGCCGCAAGATCTCAGATGGCTTGTAAAGTAGCTGCCTAGAATAGGCACACGGAGAAAAAATGGCCAAAGACCCGTCACCCAACCTCTTTCAGCGCTTGGGCAAGCTGTTCAGGAGCGGACCAGTCATAAAGCGGTCCGTGCGCGATGTAAGGACAGAAACAGGGCCGGGCCAGACGCTCTCTGCCTATGAGATGTTCCGAAAGAATCATAGCTCTGTGTACAGCAGTGCGATGAGCGCTTACGGGACGTATGACAGGCTTGCGAGATACAGCGACTTCTCTGAGATGGACTACTATCCAGAGATCAACAGCGCGCTAGACATCTACTCAGAGGAGGTTGCCTCGCCTGGCGTCGATGGACAGATTCTGTCTGTCTACTCAGAGAACAAGGACATTGAGCGCCTCCTCAATGAGCTCTTTTTTGACACTCTGAACGTCAACTTCAACCTCACTGCCTGGGTTAGAAATCTCTGCAAGTACGGAGACTTCTGCCTTTTCAATGACGTTCACCCGGGAAGCGGCGTACTCAACGTCATTCCAATCCCAGTGAACGAGATTGAGCGTGAGGAGAATTACGATCCAAAGGATCCGATGGCAGTGCGCTATCGGTGGGTCACGCAGGGCAACACGCCTCTTGAAAACTGGCAGGTGACACACTTTCGACTCCTAGGCAACGACGCCTTCCTTCCCTACGGATCGTCTGTTCTAGAGGGCGCCAGAAGGGTGTGGAGGCAGCTTGTCCTCGCTGAGGACGCAATGCTTGTCTATCGCGTTGTCAGGTCGCCGGATCGAAGAGTTTTCTACATCGACGTTGGAAACGTCCCGCCCGAGGAGGTTCCAATGTACATGGAGCAGGCTCAGGCGGCCCTCAAGAAGAGTCAGGTGGTTGACAAGAACACGGGCCGTGTTGACATGCGATACAACCCCATGAGCGTCGATGAGGACTACTTCATCCCGGTCAGAGGCGGTGAGTCAGGAACCAAGATCGACACCCTGTCAGGCGGCACCAATGCCGCTGCGATCGAGGACGTTCAGTACATCCAGAAGAAGCTCTTTGCCGCTCTCAAGATTCCCAAGGCGTATCTTGGGTACGATGAGTCAATCGGAAGCAAGGCGACTCTTTCGCAGGAGGACATCAGGTTCTCCAGAACGATCGCAAGAATCCAGAGGACTGTGATCGCAGAGCTAAACAAGCTTGCAATCATCCACCTCTACACGAACGGCTTCGACGGCGACGACCTTCTCGATTTCACACTTCAGCTTCCAAATCCCTCGACTATAGCTCAGCAGCAGAAGCTTGACCTCTATGGGACAAGATTCGACATTGTCTCCAAGGCGCCCGAGGGATACTTCGACAAGCGCTGGCTCCGCAAGAATCTTCTTGGACTCACCGACGAGGAGATTGAGGAGATCGAGGAAGGAAGAGTCAAGGACAAGCTGCGTGAGCTCGAGTTGGAGAAGGTGCAGGCTGAGACCACTGGCGGCGGCATGACAGATGAGCCGTCTGGATTCACCGGCGGTGAGATTGGCGCAGGTGAGCCCTCAATGCCGCCAGAGGGCGGAGCGCCGGCTCCTGAAATTCCTCTCTCACCCGCCCCTCCGGGAGGAGGCGCAGCATCAGGTGAGGCGCCAGCAGGAGGGGCAGCGACTCCTCCGGCAGCGATGGACGAGATCCAGTTCGATTATCTCAGGATGGGCGATGAGAACTCGCCCATCAGAGCCCAGAGGATGATCGACAGAAGCGTCAAGAATCTTGACAAGCTTCCTGTCATGATGAGTGAGGCAAGGAAGGCGCGCTCTCGCAAGAAGGGCGAAACTGCCGAAGAGCACGCCTTCTGGCTTCGCTACAACGCGGGAAGAAGGAAGCCAGGTGGGAACCTGAGATCTGACGTTGACCACAATGAGCTCACCAAGCATGACAAGGGCGACGAGAGGGACGCGATTACGCATCCCTACGGTGAGAAGAAAGACTACTCGCCCAGCCTCAAGGACTTGACTCCTACACTCGATGAGTCAATTGATCGCGACATACACGACATAGTCAACAACTACACGACATCAATGACAAATGACATTAATGCTACGCTTCGCTCAATGAAGGCTGGCCTACCTAAGACAGGGGAGGGCAACGAGTAGATGTCCGCGCGTCCACACAATAAGAAGCGTAATACGGGCGTCATCTATGAGCAGCTCCTCAAGAGCGTCACGAAGTCGCTTGTCGAGGGAGACAGAAAGAGAGCCCAGACCTGTCTCGACATCATCGAGCGTCACTTCAAGCAGGGAACAGAGCTGTACAAAGAGTTTCGCCTCTTTAACGCTCTCGCCAACTGTGAGATCAGCGCATCACCCGTTGCAGCAGTTATCATAACTGAGGCTAAGGACGCGGCAAGAAGAGCGAATCGCGATCTTTTGGAGCGCGAGAAGGGCCACCTCATTGCTGAGATCAACAGGAAGCTGGGCCAGGATTTTTATGATACCCACTTTGAGCGGTATCGGGACTACGCCACAATTCAGGTTCTTCTGAACTCGTGGCGCACTCCTAGCCCTGACCTCGGCACGCTTTTCGACTATGAGAAGAAGCTCGTCGAGTCAATGCTCAGAGCTAAGCCCGCTTCTGAGGAGCAGGTAGAGCCTAGCGTCAATAGAGACGTGAACTCTCTTGTCGTCAACATTATGACTGAGAAGCTCAACAGTAAGTTCTCATCGTCTCTGACACATCAGCAGCAGCAGGTGATCAAGGAGTACGTGTTCTCACCGCCTGGGTCTGATCAAACGCGTCTCATCAACCTGATGAATGAGATCAAGCAGCAGTCCCTGAGAGACCTTGACACTTACCTACTGCGCGAGACGAACGAGTACATCCTCTCGCAGGCGGGAGAGGTCAGAAAGCAGCTTGAGTCTCTAGCGGCGAGCGTCATTGACGATGAGGCAGTGGTCAAGTTTCTAACAGCGTCGAAGCTCAGCCAAGAGATAAGGGAGAGTGAAGCATGAGCGAGAAAAAGCTTCTCACCGAGTGGCTGCCATTTGAGTACACGCCCCAGCTTGTTGAGCAATCCCGCATGGAAAATTCGGGAAAGATCATCATGAAGGGCATCCTGCAGAAGGCGAATACACTCAACCAGAACGGGAGAATTTACCCCCTTCAGATTCTGACGCGCGAGATTCAGAACTACCAGAAGTTCATTAGAGAGAACAGGGCGTTGGGTGAGTGCGATCACCCTGCTGCGTCTGTGGTCGAGCTCAAGAACTCCTCGCACATTGTTAGATCAGCCAGGATGGACAACGGCGTAGTGTACGGCACTGTTGAGCTTCTCAACACGCCGTCAGGAAAGATACTGCAGAGCCTTGTTGAGTCAGGAGTCACCCTGGGAATTTCATCCCGAGGTGTCGGATCCACCAGGAAGCAGGGTGAGCACGACGTCGTTCAGGATGACTTTCAGCTCATCTGCTTCGACTTCGTCAGTGAGCCCTCCACGCCCGGTGCCTTCATGATGCGTGAGGGTCGCCTTCGTGAGGAGAAGATGCCTGATGCAGAGCTTCGCAGGATTTTTAACAGATCAGACAGGGTCAATAGGATCTTCAATGACATCCTGGGTTGGGAGAGAAGATGAACAGAGAAGACCTTAAGACGCTCATCAAGGAATGCCTCATTGAGATCCTCACAGAGGGTTCAGGACGAGCGCAGCCTCGACCGCGCGTCAATGAGTCTCCTGTCCGCGCAGTTGTGCAGGACATTCCTCGCAGAAAGACAATTGGGGGAATGAGCCTCGATCGTCCTGCAATGCCCAGGCAACAGACGCCACAGCCTGCTCCCACGCGAGCGGTAGCAAATGAGAGCATTAAGCGGATCACGTCTGATCCCATGATGGCCTCTATTTTCGCCGATACTGCTGCAACAACTCTGCAGGAGCAGATTCAGGCCGAGAGCATGCGTCCAGGAACAGCCGCTGATCCATTCGCAGCAGCTGCTGCTAGAATTGATCCTAGCGACGCCTTCGGTGACGCCGCACAAAACTGGGCTGCTCTTGCCTTTTCCGAGCCTGTGAACAGGTAAACGTCAGAATTGACGATATTTACCCGTGGAGGTCCGTTCCATGGCAAACGTCGTCAATCTCACAGCTGATACGCTCCGCAGAATCATTCACGAGGAGCGTCAGAAGCTCATCGCAGAGGCCAAGAAGGGCAAGGGCTTTAAGTCCAAGCACTCTAACGTCCCACCAGAGCCCAAGGTCGAGGGCGGCAAGAAGTCAAACACGCACAAGCAGGTTGAGGCTTCCAAGAAGAAGGGCATGAAGGCCCTTGCGCTTGAGGAGAATGAGGTTGACGCCGACGCGATGGCCGAGACCCTCGCGAAGAAGGTTCAGCATCTCAATGAGATGAAGAGCTTCGAGAGGCGCCTTCGCACGCAGCTTCGCCTCGTCATCGAGCGCAAGAACGATATTGAGCAGGACATTGCGGATCTGCTCTGATCAATAGGTAGAGCAGAGGAGAGACACTATGCCAACGCACAGACAAGCGACAGTTGTGGCCTTCGGACCTGCTGGAACCGGTGGAATGGGCCACAGAACAGACGCAAATCTCAAGGCTGCGTTCAAGTACTCTCCGCTCTACAACGAGTACTCAGAGGCCGCTGTCACCAACGCCGGGATCTCCTCGCTCAACGGCGGCGGCGGTCCTGGCGACTCAATTCCCGGGATAGGAGTCGCAGGCGGCGTCGTCAATGATGGCGGGCACACCTTCGGCTCCTATGACCTCAACTACAACAATGCCGGCGGCGCTCCCGACCAGGACACAGTCGTGGTGGGCGGAGGCGGACTTCCTGCGTCAGGCTACGTCCCCAACCTCTCGTCGACTACACCGGGCGACATCTCACCCTCCCAGCAGCCAGTCTACGGCGGGACACTTCCTGCTCCTGGCACTGAGTACGGCGTAGGCCTCGGAGGGCTTGCCAAGCCTGCTGATACAACGCCCAACATCGCGGGCCAGAAGATTGGCTCCTACATCAAGGGCAGGTCGTACCTGGGCTCAGGTGGCTGATGCTTCTTAGGGAGTTCTTTCCCGGCGTACTTCCGCCCAAAGACGCTGGTCCGGGCGGAAACGCTGGAAAGCCCGTTGGAGCTGGAAAAGAGTGGAAGTACCAGGGAAGTTGGCCGTACACAGATCCTCCAGCTGAGATTGCCGAGGAGGAGGAGCTCGCAGACATTCTGCGTGCTAGATTTGCCACAAAGGTGGGCAATGTTGTCCCTAGGAGGGACGCAGGATACGCGCGACCAGACGCAGGCAATTTCTTGGGCAGCTCTGGAACCTTCAACGCGCTCGCCGAGTCGCTTGGTCTGACTCCTCCTGGCGGCGTTGGGTTCATGCCAAACAGCATCGTTCCCATGGTTCACTTCAACAGGATGACCAATCGGACGCAGAGCCTCGGTGATCCTGCCCAGATTCCAAACATAACGTCCGGTCCAGGTGTCAAGAACAGGACAGGAACCATTTACGGCACTAGCCACGCGTCAGTGCTAGCTGGCGACGAAAGTGAGACGTTCATACCTGGAAGGGGAGATATTCTGCCTGACAGGGATGAAAGAGGCCTCCTCAAGTCGCTTAAGCGCTTTAGAGATCTTCAAGCTAGACGTTATGGACACCATCGTCAGCCCGGCGGTCTTCCAATTGTCTTCGGTGAGTGGAAGTAGTGATGTCTAAGAAAATCCGCATTGTCGCTATATTTACGAGTCGAGGCACTGATCGATGACTAGCAGCCTATTCCAGGAAGCGCTTGCTGATGCAAAGCAGCTCAGGGAAGTTGCTGAGCAGAACGCAAAGAATGCAATCATTGAGGCTGTCACTCCCAAGATCAGGAAGTTCATTGAGGATCAGCTTCTTGAGGGAACGCATGCCAAGGTGTCCGATCTTGAAGAGGATTCCGCGGCTGATGAAATTGATCTCACAGTGGACGGTGGAGACGCTGTTGACAAGGCAGGATCCACCGAGGATTTGGCGGAGAGAGTTCAGCTCATGAGGGCCATGGCCCGAGTGGTTGAGGGGCTCTCGCCCGAGGAGAGTGCATCTCTTCTTCCCGTCGTGGAGAAGATGAGAGGCGCCTCAAAGCCTGGTCCCGCAGGAATTCGCCGTGCGGTACCGTCTGACGTGAGATCCACTCACATCGTTAAGGAGAACGCTGCAATGCAGGGCAAGAACAAGATGTACGAGGTTGATCTCGACGAGCTCATGTCGGACGAGATCGCAACAGGTGACGAGGGCATGGAGTACGAGGGTCACTATCCCGGACACGCCGAGGATGAGGGCACTGAGGACGCGATGATGGAGGACGAGATGGCCGACCTCTACGAGTCCCTCTCCGCTCTCTTTGAGGCTGACGATGAGGAGGGTGACACTCCCGTTGAGCCCACTGGCGACGAGGAAGAGGACGAGGAGCCCGCCGATGACGAGGGTGACGCAGGCGGCCTCGAGGCCTCTGAGGAGGGCGCGTCAGGCGTTCACGCAGAGATCGCGGACGTAAAGAATGAGCTCGACGACATCAAGGGCATGCTTGAGCAGCTCCTCTCATCGATGTCAGCTGAGGCCGCACCTCCCGCACCCGAGATGGCTCCTCCCGCTGACGACATGGGCCCACCTCCCGCTCCTCCCGCAGGCGGCGAGATGCCCCCAGGTGCAGCTCCCTCTCCCTCTGAGCGCGTCTACCGCGTCAATGAGGCAGCTCTCATGAGAGAGCTCGCCGCACTTCGCGAGGGCAAGTCCGCTCTTGGCACTGGCAACAAGCCCGCCAAGAGGGTCACAGGTGCTCTTCCCGAGGCTGTTGCCGAGGATGAGGACATGGGCATGGGGCTTGATGAGCTCGCCGATGAGTTTGAGGGTGATCCCACCGCCGAGGGCAAGAACGGCGGCAAGATGCCCGCTCACACTAAGGGCCACGGCCCAGGCAAATCCGCTCCGTTCTCGGAGACGGCTAAGGTAAAGGTCATGAAGGAGAATCGTGACCTCAAGGTTAGCTTGGCGAAGCACGCTGAGGCCATTGAAAGCCTCCGCGGGCAGCTCACCGAGATGAACCTGTTCAATGCTAAGCTTCTGTACGTGAATAGGCTCCTCCAGGACCGCGACCTCTCCGACGCGCAGCGCCGGAACATCATCGAGTCTCTCGATCGCGCCCAGAGCCTGCGTGAGGTGAAGCTTCTCTACAAGGGTCTCACTGAGTCGATCGGCCGCAGCCGCTCCGGCAAGGCGAAGCCCGAGGTGGTCTCTGAGTCCGTTAACCGCGGCTTCAGCCCAACATCGCGTCCTCTCAGCACATCAGGCGTTCGCATGAACGAGGCGGTTGAGGTTCACCGTTGGGCAGTTCTCGCTGGAATCAACTCAAAGGCCTAAGTCACCCATCACCACTGACAGTCAGGAGAAAACATCATGAGCAGATCATTCTCGCTTGAGCAGCTCTCTGAGGGCATCAAGCAGCGCCACCTTGGCACAGTCAACAAGCGTCTCGTTGAGAAGTGGAACCGCACAGGCCTCCTCCGCGGCCTCGAGGGACAGCGTCGCGAGAACATGGCCTCTCTCCTTGAGAACCAGGCCTCGCAGCTCCTCCGCGAGTTCAACAGCATCGGCACCGGCGGCGGCTCCTCATCAGAGTCCGGCGACCTCCGCGGCTTCACCAACATCGCGTTCCCCATCGTTCGTCGTGTGTTCGGCGGCCTCGTGGCCAACGAGCTCGTGTCGATCCAGCCGATGAGCCTCCCCTCGGGGCTGCTCTTCTACCTGGACTACACCTACGGCAACAACGTGGGTGGTGACGGCGGGACCAACGCGGCGACCTACGCCGCTGGCCAGTCGATCTACAACAGCCCCACTGGCAAGGGCATCCAGAGCGGCTCTCTCGCCGTGGGCGGCCAGTACGACCTCGTCGGCACCTCCTTCACCAAGGTCCACACGACCTCGAAGGGTGCCAACCTCAAGGTCCTCGAGCGCGGTGCGTTCGGCGCCAACGGCGTCATCACAACCGGTCTGAAGGCCTTCGCGACGGGCTCCGACGCCAAGTACCTCCAGTTCGACCCGCAGCTCACGACCCTCATCGAGGAAGACGCTGGCACCACGGGCGTCCTTGACGCCGCTGGCCAGTTCCAGTTCCTCATCCTGGACGCGAGCTCCACGTCGTACCTCACAGCTATCGACACGACCAACGTCAAGTCCCTTGCGCTCTTCACGGACTCCACGGGTCCGAGCACGGGCCTCGGCGTTATCCCCCAGACGGTCCAGGGCGGCAGCAACATCCTCAACGTTCGTCGTCTCACCCAGCTCGGCACCTTCCAGAACGGCCTCTTCACGCCCGACCCGCTCGTCACGGTCGGCACCGCGAACGCTGCCATTCTGACGGTCGTCTCAGGCGCGTACGGTCCTGCCGCTGGCTCAACCAACAACGCCTCGCTCCTCACCGCCTCGTACGCCAAGGCCGACTCCTTCAGCGCGAACAGCACTGACGGCTCAGCCCTGACCGTTCCGGTGTTCGAGTCGGACTTCAGCACCTCCAACCCCTCGCCGACCATCCCCGAGATCGACATCAAGATTGAGTCGATCGCGGTCACCGCGACGACCCGCAAGCTCCGCGCTCGCTGGTCTCCGGAGCTCGCTCAGGACCTGAACGCCTACCACAGCCTCGACGCTGAGGTGGAGCTCACTCAGATCCTCTCCGAGCAGATCGCGCTCGAGATCGACCGTGAGATCCTCAACGACCTCCTCACC
>Ga0181343_1000197_pt1 | contig 29017 bp, 17 predicted proteins | sample Su13VDMLBSD_FD_130110 | JGI IMG/M metagenome (GOLD analysis project Ga0181343, IMG submission 130110) | Freshwater viral communities from Lake Michigan, USA - Su13.VD.MLB.S.D | ecosystem: Environmental > Aquatic > Freshwater > Lake | place: USA: Michigan | collected 2013-07-15
ATGGTTTGATGCAACCTGTTCAATCCACTGATCCCTGCTTCATCATTGTCGTACCCTACAATAATACGACCTTGGAAGCCTGCAAGCATTCTGGATTGAGTAGGACTGATTGAGCATCCTAGTGTTGCAGTTGCGTTTACGCCCTGTAGTTGTAGAGAAATTGCGTCAGTTGGACCCTCACAAATCACTACATACTTCTCCGATAGATCGAATGGGAAAAGGTAGCTCTTGCTCTTGAGGCCAAACTCTGATCCGGGATTTAGGTACTTAGGCTTTTGCCCGATGAGAGAACGAGCTTGGAAATAAACCAAATCATCGTTTCTCCAGAATGGGATGATCACGCGCCCGTGAAACCGTCCAGCAGTTGCAACAAAGAAAGGATACTTATCGTTAAGAATCTTTCTATCACTTAGGTACAAGTAAGCAGCAATCTCTAGTTCCGACTCTGGTTGCTTATCCTCTTTAATAGGTACAAAGTTCTTGATCTCTTCCTGTATAGAACTTGAGGGGGCTTCAATAGTTGATACTTGAACTGGCTGCTTGTACAGGCTACGGATCTGAATTTGATGAATAGCCTGCTTGTATGTGATTCCCTCTAGATAACTATAGAGGAAGTAGAAGTTACCCTTCTCGCCCTTACGGAAATCCTGCCATAACCCCGTTTCCAGATTGATAGAAAAGTGCTGCTTTCTATCTGTTGGGTCTACAGGGGAATTCATCATCAATTCCCTACCATTACTAGATAATTTAAATTTCCCCGAAAATTTGGTTGTCAGGTAGTCTTTAATGAAGTAGGAGATATCAATGTTCATAGGTGAGATTTCACACTCAAAGAGGGATACTTACAAGCAGTGCGGTTGGAAGTTTTATTTGAAGTACTATGAACGAATCCCTGAAAGCGGTGTCAATGCTGATGCCATGCAGTTCGGGTCTTACATCCATAAGATCTTCGAGTTGGGTGTTGCAGCTAAGACTCATGATGATTTGGCTAAGATAGCTGAGGAACAACGCCCCAACTATACCTTTGATAATAGCTACGAGAAGAAGATTTTCATATGCTTGAAAAACTTCCTTAGATTTAATGCGACTTTGGAAGAAACTTTGGGAACTGAACTAGATTTTAAAGTTGCCTTAATGGAGGGGACTATGCAGAGGGTGGTTATAGACCGTATTATTAAATCTAAACAGGGTAATTACTTAATTATTGACTACAAGACAGGTGCTGAAGAAAAAACTAAACTTGACCTATTTAATAATGACCAATTAAAAGCATATACATATGCAGTATCTAAACACTTTAACATTCCTGTTACAAAGATAACTGCTGCTCATTATTACCCTCTAACAAACAATTTTGTTTATGTGAACTTCTTGCCCGGGCAGGTTCACAAGTATTTGACAGAAGTTCAGAAGGATGTGTGGGATATCCGAAAAAAGAAAAAATCCCAGTTTGCACCCAGTAAAAACCAATTCTGCAACTGGTGTGGATACAAGGATAAATGCCCAGAATTCTATAGTCCAGATGATGTACGATGCCGGATAGAAGAGGCTAAAAAACTTAAGACTTAATTAAAGGGTCATAAATCTCTATATCTATAGCATCAAAAAAATTATCTACCTGATCAGGAGAATATTTGCATCTCTTGGTCAGGTAGGTATATAATGTAGTCTTTTTTATTGGCTTTTGGTTATCCATGCTCTCTAATATTTTAAGTTGAAATAACTTTATAAAAGAAGAGCTAAACCTGTGCCGCCATTTCTCTTCAAATTTATTTGATAAGGTAAAGTTAATTAAATCTAAAAAATCTACTATATTTTCATCTATATTTTCATTCATGTGTACATTATATGACTAATAACCCTAAATTTAAATATGAATCTGATGATTTTTTAGAAAAAATTGATCATTCCGATGCTAGTTACTTAGCCTTAATTCCAAAGAGCACTGGTTTTATTTCCCCGGGTGATGTTCTTCGATTCATATATGGAGGGGAATTGGTTAATGTTTTGGTAGTTCAAGTGGATCGGGGTGCAGGGATATTTTTAAGTAACCAAAATAACCTTTTATTGGCTTGCTTTAAGTTAGACGATAATTCCGAGTCAGTATTGAAAATAATCATTAGAAGTATATATAAGGACAGGGGGTTGGCTAGATATAGAACTATACAAAAAAGTTTAGGATCTATTTTAGGTAAAAATAGTTTTAGAACTTATAAAATCCAAAACATCGACAATTTGCAAAAGGTTCTAATACAAATCCCCAGATTATCCTTAGACGAGGAACAGGTAAATCGTGGCAAGAACAACAGAGGAAATATTAGAGGATATTCTAAGGGTTCAAGAAGAGACTCACAGTAAAATTGAGGACTCTGTAGAATATACCAGAGAGACTAGTAGATTATCTACTCGTTTCTTGGATGAAGTTTCTAATATTCTTGGTATGCAAGCAAATGTACAGCAACCATTTGCGTTCATGTCTGTATTGTTAGATAACATTCAAAAACAAAAAGAGATTTTTAATCAATTCCAAAAAACTTCTCTTTCCTTTGGATCTTCAGTAGCTTTATTAAAGTCTAACACACAAATAGAAAAAAATATACGGCAGTTTGGACCTCAAGTAGCTTTAACTGCTGCCACGGATGCCTTAGCGACAGGCACGCTAGACTTATCCAAGCAAACATTTGATCTTTCTGTAGAGATGAAGGCTGCTGGTGAGAACAGTAGGCAATTACTTTCCCTACAAAAATCATTAATCAATCAAGGTGGGTTAAGCGTTTCTCAAATGGATGATCTTGCAATTCAATTAAAATCATCTAGAGATTCTTATGGGATATCAACTGAGTATTTAGTAGAATCAATTAATTTGCTTGCTGATAAATTTGGTGAATATAACTTAATGGGCAATACCGCAGAGGTAACGCAAACATTAGTAGATTTAACAAATATGTATGGTGCTGAAAATGCACAACTGTTGTCTGATGTAATAAAAACAGTTACAACAGGTAATAGGCTGTCATCTTTCAGCATGTTAGGAGTAGCACAACAGGCTAGAGGTGTTCAAGAAACACCTTCAGCAGGTGGGATGATGTCTCTTATCCAACAGATGGCTGATGGCGCACAGTCGTTCTATCAACAGCAAGAAACAGCTTTAGGTCCCGCCATGGCTGCGGAGCGGACAAAACAAATGTTTGGTCCTGAAATACTTCGTGTTGTTCAATTAGCAAATGCCCCAAAAATGGAAGGCCCTCGTTTAACTGAACAGGATGTTACTCAAGCGTTAAAAAGCCAAGAAGATATACAAAGAGATATAGCTACTAATTCGCAAGTATTAAATGGTCAGATAGCAGTTATGTTGGCTAAGATGGACCATCAGTTCTACTTATTAGGAACTCAAATATTTATCTTAGGCAACTCGCTTGTGACATTACAAAGAATGGTTACCGCAATTAGATCTTTTGAAGCACAAGCATTAGGAAAAGACCCACCAGACAGAACATTCTTCGATAAACTTTTCGCTGGTAATGCAGCCGCTACAGCAAAAGTAGCCTCTCCTTTGGCAAAGGTATCTGGAGGTATTTTTGCACTTGCTGGAGTAGGAATGAGTATTAAGGAGTTGTCTAATAGTTTTGATGCTTCTCAAGATACTCAAATAGATTACATGGATACTACGGTTGGTCTATTGACTACATTAGTTGGATTAGCTGGAATTTTCCCGTCAATTGGAACCTTTATGGCACAGTTATTCCCTTTAATGGGTGGAATGATGACTTTCTTGTTAGCCAATCCTATTGGGCTAGCTGTAGCTGCACTAGCTGCTACTGTGGCTGCTATTTATTATCTTGCGGATGATACAGACAAGGACAAACCTCAAAAGGTTGTAGTTCAACAACCTAAAGAAGGCGGTGTAATAACAACAAACTCGTTCTTGTCTGCAAACACGGAATTAACAAGAGCAATTTTATCAAACGCATTAACTTCAAAAAGATCTGACGATTTGATGCTTACAGAACTTAAGAAAGCAAATGATTACACGAAACAACTAATAGATGTAAATCAAAAAATGCTCAGATCTCGCGGTATAACAGTCACAACTCCCGGAGTACCTTTCTCAACCCCATGAGGTAAATTATGGCAGATAATAGACAAACATATAAATCTTTTGGAATTGCAGTTGGGTTTCCCGGCCCTGATATAAAACAATTAATTGGGGATCCCGCATCCGATCCAATAAATATAATAAAAAACTCTTATTTAGAGTTAAGATTTTATAATGATAGTCAAGGTGGATATTTAAAAAGATTTCTTCCTTTTTTAGGTGAAGTAACAATAACGGAAACTAGAAAAGCAAACTATATTAATTATAATCCTATATCTAGAAACACACAAATTCCATTTTACACTGGATCAGAATCTAGAGTATTTAAAGTAGTTTATGAGTTAGCTCCCGATTTTTTAAGAAGTTCTTCTGTAAGTAGCTTACCTGCTAGATTACTTTCTACAGGTGCATTAACTGGAAATTCAAAAACTCCTGCAAACGATAAAGATTTATTTTTTTCTACAGCAAGAAGCGGCCCTGCTACAACAGGGAACAGCCAATATAATTATCTATTTAGAAATGTTGGTGTTCCACCGGAAAATCAAGATCAAGTTATAGTTAAATTCATAGACTATCAAATTAATTTGCTTAGATCTACTGTTATAAACAACTCAGTAAAACCAACTTATGGCCCTCCCTTGGTTCGATTAAACCATGGCATTTTGTATCAAAATATTCCTTGCGTATGTTTAGATTATTCACTTGATCAACAATACGCTGATTCTAATAAACGCTTGTATGGCCCAGTTTCTAAATTGTCGAGATATAAAATACAATTAAGTTTTACTTTGCAAGAAGTAAGAAATGGAAATTTCTTACTATCTCCTTTTGATATTAGTGATTCAATTGCACAAGATAATATAGTAGGTTGGGAACAAATAATTGAAGGGCAAGGTTCTTTGGATCCTATAACTCCAATATACAAATAATAATTATGGCATTTTCTAGATACAATCAAGGAGAAGTTAAGTACTTTCATAAAGGGAAAGTTACTAATACCATTGTAGGCAGTTCAAGACAACAAGCAAGAATTAACAGCATGGCTACCTTGTTTGATTACGATGTTGGGGTAATTCCTGTAGGTTATGAACATCGCCCTGATTTAATATCAAATCTTTTTTTTGGAACTCCCGTATATTGGTTTTTAATTTTAGAATATAATAACATAGTAGATCCTTTTGAAGGTCTAAATGTTGGTGATATAATAAAAATTCCTAAAGTACAATGACTAATTTTAATCCTATAAAAGTTCCAAATATTGTTGTTTCTCTTTTAAATCGAACAAAAGATGAGGCTATTCAGTTTGTAAATTCGGATCAAAAAACCAATTTCCAAGACTACATGTTTAGGGTTAGTAATGACAATATAGTTAGCTTTTCTCATTCTTATAATTTCGATAAAGGACAAGGAGAAAATATAGGAAACTTAATAACCTTAGAAGTTATTGATCCTGAAAATGTTTTTGAAAAATTTCTTTTTGCAAATTCAGACACATTATTAAAAAGTACAAAAGATGTAGCTAAAGCTAGAGAAAAAGCAGGAGCAGAATATGAAAGGTTAATTAAAATTAGAAATGCTTTGAATGTATTCGGTCAGTCTCCATATACAATAAATACAGAAATAAATCAAGGAAATCTTGATTTATTTAATCCTAAAACATCTGATTATCAAAAAGTACAAATACAAGACAAATTAGATGACGAACTTGTTACTAAGTTGACCACTGCTCTTGATACTGCTGGTGCTAAATTCCCAAAAGACTTAGCTAAACAAATAATAAATAAAGCTAAAGAAAAACGAGTTTTAACAGTTAGTTCAACCGAATATTATGATGTTGCCCAAGGAAACAGTGAAGTAGATTTACTTGTTCAAACTAGTGCTGTTTTTCAAAATAATTCCCTCTCATCTATTTATGCTGATTTTAATTTAGATAATTTAGAAAAAAAACAACAAGTTCTACCTACTCCTTATTTTTATTTTTATTATGGCTTAAACGACAATCCATATGAATGGGCTGGGCCTATTAGTGCTCAATTCACTGATGCAAAATACAATTACTCTTGGGAAACTGGAAAAAAATCCATTACGATGAACTTTACCACCACATTTGATTTCCCAATTTTTTCTAGATTAGCTTTAGATGTGAGAGGTTATGATACTATTGTTACTCCTGAATATTATTGTACTTTTGTAGTAACACCAACAGTTAAAAATAGTACAACTGCAACTTTAAATAAGACGAGCACAGGAACGACGGATGTAAATATACACACGGTTGTTTGTAATAATGTTATAAAGAATTTTTTAAAAAAATGCACTTCTGATGAGATTAACATTTTAGTTATATTACCTGATTTAAAACAAATTTTAGATAGTCAAGTTAGCGAATATTTAAAATTTATGAATAAGGGTATTACTGGTGGGTCGCCTTTTGAAAGAGATGCTGCTTTAGTAGATGTATATACAAAAATTTTTGAAGATATGGGATTCTCTACAACATATGCTAGAAAAGATAATGCATCCGGATATAAGATAGGTGATCAACTTCCGCAAGTGGGGACAGTTCAAAGAAATTTTGCTGGATTTGCTCAAGAAAATAATATAACTACTTATCTAGGACAGGGAGCACAATATGATGAATATTATGTTGGGATAGGATTAAGTAAAGAATTAAATCAATCATATAAAGAGACATTAGATAAAATTCGTGTTGGCATTCAAAATAAAATATCATTAGTTGACTTAACATTAGAAATGATTGATGATACTCAGTTTACTAATGATTTTATTGCTTACTTAAATAGTATAAGTTCACCACTCGTAAGTGACTTTAAAGCAAATGCACCTATTTTAGTTTTTGGAGATAGATATATCATTGAAAAATATTTGTATGGAAAAAAGTTTTACATAACAAATGGTTTATTAGATGAAAAACAAAAGAAAACAGTTTCTGGAAAAGAAGAAGATTTAAGCCTTAAATCTTTGCAAGCTAAATATTCGTTTGATAAAAAAAATAGTGATGAATATTTATACTTTTTAGATAAAGAAGCATTTAGCGATAATTACATTAATACTCTTGCTAAAAAATATTTTTTAAAAGTGGATGATTCTCTGCAAGTAAATTCTAGTATTTATTCATTTCCTAAAGAAGATTTTTCCTTAGATGTTAGTGATAAAGCATTAGCTAGTTTGAGACAGTGCAGAATTCCAATATTTAAATCAGGTTTAAGCGAATCAAATTTATTAAATGTAGATTTAAATTTTAATGATTTTTATTTTGCGGCATTACGAGCAGTTTGGGGCAAAGTCGATCAATTAAATTTGATTACTGGAGATAGTTCTAATACTCCACCTGTTAATATAAATGATTTAAAAGTATTTAATTCTACTGATTATGATAAGATAAAAAACGAATTATTAAATAATTCAATTACTAAATCGGGCCTAGCAGAAGTGGGGTTATCTAATTTGTTTGAAATTTTAGATGGACAAAACTCTAAGTATCAACAATTTAAAGGATTAAATGATGGTGATAAGATAGATGCTATACAAAAACTAATACAGTTATTATCCCAAGATCTAAAAAAAGGGGGTACTAAATTAAGAGTGGTGTTGGGTAGTCACACAAACACTAACACATATATCCAATACCTTTCTTTATTTAGTAAATTAGTTAATAATGCATATTTAGGTTACATAAAAACACTGCCTAGTTTTCATATACATGGAACTATAAATTCAACCCCACCTATTCTATTATTACTTGAAGAAATAAATACAATTCCTTATGTTTCAAAAAGTTTTATAACAAGAGCTTTAAATGGATTGTATAAAATAAACGGATTCAAACACACTATTTCTTCTGACGAGATATTTTCTGAATTTTTCATAAACAAATCAATTCAATTAGATTTGCCGTTAACATTTGAGGATAAAACATGAAATTAAAAAGAGCGGTAGTGTTAAAGCATCTTCCAAATAATTCTGATTTTGGAAAAAGATCTGTTGGTTATTACAGAGTTAAAGATGCTCTTGGAATAGAATGTTTAGTAGAACACACATCTCCTTATTATGATCGAACATCTGGATTTGTTGCGTTGCCTCCTGAGAACGCTCAAATTTTAATTTGCCAAACAGATGATCCTGTTCAAAAAAATGTTTGGTTTTATCTTTCTACGATAGTCACACCTCAACCGGGGGAAAGATTTGGTGATGGTCCAAGAGTAGAGTACCCAATAGGAAAGACAATAGGGAGATTAGGCGTTCCTCAGGCAATAGGTTTAATAGGTCCCGGAGATCACAGTCTTGAATTAAAACATGATATAAACCAAGACAAGATGGACTCTGGTGTTTATTTAAAAACTTCTGCGGGGAAATTAATAAGGCTGGAAGACGGTCCTGATAAAAATAATATAGTAATAAAAACTCCAGAAAGTCCTTTAGGTAGTGTAGCTTCAATTGAAATTCAAGAACGGTCGCCTCAAGGGTCAACTAAATCAGCTTATTCAGTTTCTATATATGCCACAGGCTCAATAAATTTAATAACCAAGGAATCAAATATAAATATGGAGGTTATTGATGGTGGGAGGGTTGATATAATTAACAGATCTTCTGGGCTTATGAGAACCAGCCCAACAGATCCTACTTGTGGATCAATAAATATTAAATCTACGAATGGTGATATAAATATAGTAGCTGGACCAGAAATTGATCCTCTTACGGGAGCACCGTTAGTGGTAAGTCCAGCGGCAGCAATATCTTCTGTAAATATTAGTGCCGTAGGTTCTCCTACAACTAGCCTAAATATACATACAGACGGGATTTTAAATTTAAGCGGTAAATCAGGAGTTCACATCAGTGGGGGCGATTTAAGATTTGGAATAACATCCATAGCCCCTGTATTGGTGGATGGAGTTAGTATAGATTTAAACACAGCAGGCTGATTAAATGGATTTAGCAGTAGCATCAAATATTCTAGGGGCAACTGAAGGTGATGCCCTCGGTGAGCTAGGATCGGCTTTTGGCGTTCCTCAGTGCATGTTGGAAATTGCTGGAAGTTTGGGTGCTCAACTTTTACCATCATCTTTTTTAGGTGCTCTTGTTTTGGCTATAGAAGAAGGAAAACAAGCAGCCCTTAATATGATCAGCGAAATAAAAGCAGCAATATTTAGAAAACTGGGAATTAGGGAGGATGCTGATTTTACTTTAAAATCTATTTTTGGAGCAGGTACTTTACCAAATTTATTAGGGGATGTGACATCTCTTATTGGTTTTGCTGCTGGTCTTGGTGCAGTTCTAACAGAAAATTATGCTGCAATAGAAGGTGAAATAGCTGCTATAAAAGACTGCCTTAACCAATTATCCGCATTTCAAAAATTAAAAAATAGTTCTTTGTCTATACAGGCTAACGCCGACCCAGATTATGCAAATAGATTGTACGCTACAGAAATACAACAGTTGGATGATGCTAAAGATTTTATAGTTAAAGCTGATACAGCTATAGCAAATTTAAACGGCATATTATATCAGAGAAGTCTTAACCCTGATCTAGAGCCAGTATATATTGATCCATCATTATCTGCTTACAATAAGACTCAACCAACCACGCCTACTGAACCTATTTTCCGTCTCGTGTTTGGACCACCTAAATCTAAAAAAGGGCAGTTTTTACTTTCTGTTGACGGATTATATTATGATTCTCAAAAGGGTGGAATTCCGAATGTATCTGGATTAGTGATACCAGAACAAAAATATAAATTTGAATATGATTCTAATAGGGGAGGTAAAGGCACTGCTGTATCTTTACGAGAACTAAATAGATATTTTGGAACTGTTTTTGATTTAGAAAATATTAACGAAAGTCCTGCATTACTTGAACATTATAAAGCCGATCACTTCTTACAAGTATTAGAGGGGCAAAGAGACAAACATCTTTACGATACTTCTGCCCATATTCAACAAGTAATAAATGCGGGTAACTTGGAAGATTCAGCTATAGTCATTAACATGCGCGAGAGTTTAAATTCTATCGCAGCTCAACATCAAAGTAAGATTAACAGAAGAAAGAAACAAATTGAAGTTGCAATAAGAACCCCATTCTTGTTAGGTAAAAATCCCTTATTCAATCTTGGAAAAGTTCCAGTAAATGATTTTACTTATCTTAAAGATTTAAATTTACCTGTTGCTTTGGAAAAACAAAAGAAATTAATATTCCAACAAGGTGAAGTATCTGGCGTTGTTTTACCTATTGTACCTAAGTTTGTAAAAGCTAAAGAAGCAGTTAATGTTCCAATGATTGATCATTTGATTGTTCCTGAAGTTGGTAAAGGTGCAATCGTTTACGATAATGATTTGTCTGGAACACAAGGAACTGTAATGTCTTTGACAGATTCTATAGTTTCCGATTCTTTATTAGCGATATACAACTTCTTGCAAGGGGAAACAGTTATTGCAGGATCTGATGAGTACAAAATACTTAATTGTGCGTCCAGCGGAAATAATGTAAATAATGCACAATTAGTTGGTTTAACACCTAGCGGTGTATATTCTAAAGGGTTGGGTATTCCTTATTTAACAGGAATAACAAAGTTGACTAACATCGGAAATATATCCACATTTGGTAATTTTATTAGATTACCAAATACACAAGATTTCCAAAACCTTGCATACAAGAAAACTGGCTTTACTTTTGAATCTTGGGTTCACTTGCCCTATGCAGGATCTGCTGCGGGATTTATTAATTCTAATGTTGGGTATGGATCTTCTTCTTTCCATAGAATATTATTAGCTTGTGAAAACACTGGAGGGGAGGATGATGGTCAGGATCCCGAAAGAGCACCTTTTGATAATTCAATCAATGTTGTGCGTGGTCTACTTGTAGGATTTACCAGAGACAGACAAATAACAAGTGGTTTACAGCCTTCTTATAATTCAGCAGATAATCCAGCAGCAGATTCAGTTTTCTACATTGCACCAACAAGATCTGTTAACACTTCAAATGTTGGGTTTGTAAATTCTACACCAACATCTGAATGCATTGAGGGGTATGATGTATTAAAATTAACATTACCATTGTCATCAACCATTCCGGGAACATCGAAAAAAGTTTTTGATGTTTCTTCTGAATTTATGCATTTTGCAATATCTATAGATCCTGCTATGGATACAATAAGCATGTTTGTTGATGGCGAGCAAATGCGTTCAGCAAGTCTTAGTGATACATTTAATTTGCCTGTGGGTGCTTCTTTAAATGTCCCTTCTTTTACAAAACAAAATAGCTTTAGTTACTCGTTACAATCAACAGGATCTCCAAACTTTAATTTAGGGCCATCAGTAGCTGCAAATAACTTTACTTCTTGGATTTTGGGGGGCGGGTTTACTGATGGAAATCAAGCTAATGTTGTTAATGGAAGAAACGGATTCATGGGTGCTAAACATGGGCTAAATTCTGGGTTGAACGGTTATGTAGGAAGTGTGAAATTCTACAGTAAACCTCTATCTAATGTAGAGGTTCGCGCAAATTACGATTCTCAAAAAGCATTCTTCAAAAATATAGATTTAATATAAAATGGCGACAATATACGGAAAATCATTACCGCTGGAACAAAAGCGACAAGTAAGATCAGAAAAGCCTAAAACATATGGCTTGAATTTCCCTATTGGAATAAAATTAAGAGAATCTAATTTTACCCGTGGTTATTTCTGTAAGGAATCTGGATTAAATTTAATTAAAGGAAATTTAAAACAATTGTTTGGTACTTTTCCGGGCGAGCGTGTGATGCTTCCTAAGTATGGTTTAGATCTTCGTCAGTTTTTATTTGAACCCCTAGATTCTGATTTATTTGATCAAATAAGAGAAAAAATTAGAGAAGCAATATCTATTAATTTTCCAACAATAGAAATAATTAAGTTATCTGTAGTTTCTCTTGATGAAGTTAATTACACTGGTATTCCCGGATTAAAAATAACTTTAACATTTAGATTACGAGACGATGTAACTCAAGTTGGAGATGTAAGTATAAAGGTTGGTGTTTAATGGTTTTTAATGGAAGAGTAAACTCTGATTTTTTAAAACTATCTGAGTATCCAGATAGCAATAAGCCTACATTAATTAATTTTGCTGCAACAGATTTTGAAACTTTGCGAGATTCTTTAATTAAGTATATTCAAGCTGTTTATCCTTTAGAATATCAAAATTTTACGGAGTCTGACCTTGGAGTTATGTTAATTGAACTTGTAGCTTATATGGGTTCAGTAATGTCATTAAAAGCGGATATGTTAGCTCATGAAAATTATATTTCAACGGCTAAAAATAGAAACAATGTAAAAAAGTTGCTTGAGTTGTTAGGTGTCCGGATGAAAGGCCCTGTTTCTGCTGCTGCTAATGCGTCATTAACGCTTCCTGTGGCATCCGTATACGACCCAGTAGTTATTTCTCCACAATCAAGAGTATTTACAATAAATTCACCTGAAGATGGGGCACAGGTATCTTATACGCTTTATAAAACTTCAAACGGTCAAATAGAAGATATAAATTCTACAGCTACATTAGAATTATTCGGATCAGAATCTGATTCTCAAACAAGCACAGTATGGTCCAATTTAGTTTTGCTAGAAGGTACTTTGGTTTCACAGACTGGAGTATTTAATGATACTAATACAAATAAATTTGTGGTTTTAACAGAAAGCCCGATAACAGAAAAAAGCGTAAATGTTTTTATAGATACTAACGATGTAGCTGCATCAGGAGCATGGAGACAGGTTGATAATCTTTTCACTGTTTCTGGGGCGGGAGAAAATGTTTTTGAAGTTTCTTATGCTGATGATTTTTCCGCCACTGTATTGTTCGGTGATGGCGTGAATGGAATGGCAGTCCCAACGGGTGCTACTTATTTAATCACATATAGAGTTGGTGGAGGAACAAGAGGAAATATTAACAATGAAGTTATTAATGTTTCTATTACCGATGAAAATAATCAGACTGCTGTAGTTGAAAATACTTCTGTTGCATCAGGAGGACGAGATGCAGAAACTGTTGATGAAGCCAAAAAATATGGCCCTTTAATATTCAAAACTCAAGATCGTTTAGTGACTGCTCAAGATTATGCCACATTTGCTAATACTTTTGGTTCTACAATTGGAGCTACAGGAAAAGCCAAGGCAGTAGTAAGAGAGGCATATAGTTCTGCAAATATAATTGATATTTATATTCTTCAAGTTGCATCTAATCTTCAGTTACAACAAGCCACAGTACAATTTAAGGCAGACCTTCTCGCAGCAATAGAACCAAAGAAAATGCTAACCGATGAAGTTGTAATCGTAGATGGTGTGATTAGAACTTTAGATTTGGTTGTAACTGTGAGAGTTGACAGATATCAGCTCCCTAACGAAGAAACCATTAAATCTAAAGTTAGAAATCTTCTTGTTAGTTATTTCAATGTTGGTAATACAGACTTTGGTAAGCCATTGATTTTAGCAGATTTGGTTCGTCAAATCATCACTGCACCAGAAGTTAGATTTGCGACTATAGATAATCTTGATTCTGATGTTCATATTGATTTTAATGAAATTATACAATTAAACAACTTTACAATTAATGTAGTAGGTATCTGATGAGTATTAAACTTAGTCAAGGAGGATCAGACAAAAATTTCTTCAAAAGAAGTTATGTTGATGTATTAAACATCCTAGTTCCTAAGATTTATGGACAAGAGGATTTAAACTTATCTGGATTGCAATACTCTCCTTTAGATAACATAATAGAAAGTCATATAAACTTAGCCAAAAATATAAATTCAGTATTTAATATTTCTGCTGTTGGAAAAGGCGAAGAATTTTCTACATTTTCAGGAACATCCCAATTTTTCATAAAGCAAAATAATATAACAAATATTAGCACTAAAGAATTTGAAAAAAATATCTTAGCTCCATTACAGTTAAGTCTGAGAAATTTTTCTACTGAGAGTGCTTTTAGAAATTTTATAGAATCAGATCTTTTACCTAATATTAGACTTAACTCCCCTACTTACTTATTTGGGTTAGGTTCTGCATCGGCTGCACATGATTATTTGATAAACAATTTGTCTTGGTTGTATATCTTAAATACATCAGCAAATGGTAATTTAGCATTTCAACCATCTACACTAGTAGCTGACAGATTTGTAAATAATGTATATTATGGGGGAACAATCACTCTAAATGAAGCCTTAAAGGATGTGACTACTTACATTTGGAAAAATTATAATGTTTGTTCTTTGTTTGGTTCAAAAGGATTAATTCCAACAACTTTCCTTAGTGGGACAGGGAAATATGTAAGTGGTACGCAACAACTAGATAAGTTACATACATTAATAGATGTTGTATACTCTCCTTTAGTTAGTGATTCAAAAGATAGTAGAGTTAGAGATGCTTTTGACCTTTATTCATCTATACAATCTTTTGAAAAATCAACTGTTGCGGCTGGACCATTTACAAAATTTCTTACAGGCATAAGTTATTCAATATATGACATTGATGATCAAGTAAATAAAATAAATTTACTATATGATATTGATAGATGTCCAGAGGAATTTTTACCTAGAATAGCAGATCTTATTTCTTGGGATTTAATTGGAACTGATCCAGAAAAATGGAGAATTCAATTAAAGAATGCCGTTTCTATTTATAAAGCAAAAGGAACAAAAAAAGGTTTAGAATTAGTCCTTGAATCTACTTTTGGTCAAACATCCTTCAGTTTAAGCTCACAAATTGATGAACTTTATGAATCTTATATTCCTAATTTGTTATATTATTGTTTAGCTACTGAATCTAGTTCTTTTCAGGGATTTAATACTTGGACCCCAGAAAAAGCTCAAGCATTAGGTATTTCTAATTATTCATATACTGATATGGATACTAACATTAGATATGCTGTTGATAATATCATATACGAAGCATATTTGTTGTATCCACAAAACTTCTTCGTAGGTAATAAAAGTTTTGATCCTAATGGAAGGTACTTCTATAGAGATGTTATAAATGTAACTCCTCCATGGGAGCTAGAAAAGTATTATCGGTATTGTAGAATTGATAATCGACTCATTAATTATTTTGTTGATCGTTTATCCTGTTTTGGTGTTCCTGTTGATGTCATTCAAGGTTTTCAAAATTTAATATTAGAGAATACATTAGAAGCGAGTTCTGTACTATCAACAAATAACAACTGGTTAATATTCACCCCATCAAAAGTTTCACCTCCAAACAGAGATGATATTCTTTTAAACTTTAAAAAAGACAAAGTAAAATATTTAACTCTTTGGAGTGGTAAATCTTCATCCTTTAGTATATCTCTTGAATCTAGCTCGTTTACTTTTAATAAATATTCTACTCAAATATTTACTTCTGAAGGATTAAAAAATATATTTAAAGCAGTTTATGAATTTACTCCTGCTCACTCAATTCCATTAATTACAGTCAGTGTATCTGAGACTGATTACGCAGATTATCAAGATTATTCTTGTGCTCAAGTTCAATATAATGTTTCGGCAGATTTGTTTACCCCTTCGACATTAAATTCTGGATTCAATAGAATTGGTGCGAACATGAGTTCTTTAGGTAGAGTTTTTGGAAGAACTGAAGTTGATTCTTGGAATGACTTTTCAGGCACTCAAGCTCTTAGCGGTTTAGATAGAACTTCTGTTCGTAGAAGAAATTATAAGAATTTGCTACCTAAATCGGGATGGTATGATCGCACGGGATTTAACATGCCGGGATATCTAGCACCGTCTACATTTACTAATTACAATAAATATTTACCTTTAGGGTACATTCCGTCATCGGGTAAGTTTACATCAATCGCTAGTTATGAATCTTGGTTGTTTGATACTTTAAGTTCTATAACAATTCCATCGGTATATGACAGGTGTGAAAATTTTACATCTAAAAATACTTATAATGGAATAGCAACATCTAGCACATTCCCTGTTAGAGGTGAATCATTAGACGAATCAACCTGTATTAGATATGCAACTCGGGGTGATTGTGACCCCATTATTCCATTAATACATTCTAAATTTTTACTGCGTGCAGAAGAATCTATAGCATCTTCTCTGTCCAATGGATCAGTGAATAATTTTTACGGATTGGATCCTAGCACATTTAATGTTATAACTTCTGTGGCTAATTCTAGCTTAGATACTAAACCAAATTATCAAAGAGATTTTTTTGATTTTGAATTTGGGAGAGGCGTGCATAAATTATATTTAACTTATAGTAAAGATTTTGGATTTCACGATTTGAGTAGAGACTCAACACGAGATAATGGTGGGTTTAATATTTATTCCCATACTTTTGGCCCCGGTTTATTTAATGGTAATTTAACTGTAAATGGATCTGCTGTTAATACATTTCCTAATTTATTCACTCGCTCTTACGATACTAATTTTATATTAAATACCCAAACTATATTTAAATCTGGTGCAACAGCATCTGGAACTAGTTTAGTTACATCCAACACTATAGAAACTTTTGAATATAGAAATCGTCATTTACTAAGTGGAATAGAATTAATATCACCGTCAGCAACTTCAATCCTAAATGAATTCCAAATTTATCAAATTGATCCACAATATCAAACAGAAGATACTGAAGATTTTGCAATAGACAATACTTTACTAAAAATAAAAACAGTATCAAATCCAAAAGGATTACATAGAGCAAAATTTAATCTTTCCGCATATGGACCTACACCAAATAAATTAGTTCCTAACCATCAATTTACTCTAACTATTCCACACTTTATTGGAAGAAAATCTGGAACTAGATATGGTGGTGGAACTTTAGGTGTTTGGATTCATACTGAGCCAGAAAATAGTTATATATGGTCTTGGACTCCAGAAAATAAGTGGCAGATTAATCATACATCTTCAATAACGCCTACTTATGTTCAAGATAATCTTTTACATAAAAATACAATTAATTTAACTGATGTGGATTTGGAAACTATCGGAGCAGTTTGTGCTCAAGAAATTCAAGCACTTGTTTCTCTACGGAATATTAATAAAGATTTATTTTCTAATTTTAACATAAATTTTAATACTTTAAATCGTTCAATTTGTATACCTAACTATTATAATCAAGGGCAACCAGTACACAGATTGAATCAACAATATTCAATTGAGCTTATGATGATTCCTGATCCAACTCAAGAGACTTATATTTTAATTGATAAGGTAAATTTACTAGATGATACTTTAAATGCTCTTTCTACGGGATACACAGAAGAGGAAATACAAAAAATATTCTTATTTTTTAGATCTTTGGCATTTGGGGTAGCATCTAGAAATTCTGTAGTTACAAGCGGATTGCTTTGTTCTAATGGTGGAAGCAGGTCCGAATATAGATATCACCCCAAGTTTGGAACTTACACAGAAAATTCATCAAACGCTTATACAACAATAGATATAAAAAGATGATTAAGGGAAAAGTAGAAATAATAAAAGATTACGGCACTCCAAAAGAGCAAATCGTATACGCTGACAACAACATGATTGTTGACGGTGCTGGAGAAATTATATCCAATATGATGACTTTGCCTCCTGATGGTGGTAATATTAGTTCTGCTTCTTCAATCTACGATGTTTCTAACTTTACTATCAAAGCAGTATCTTTTGGTAAAGCCCCGTTACATTATTATTACAACGCGCATCAAAATTCAGGGCCAGCTAAATATGCAAGAGAAGCATCAGGCCAAATTTGGGTTTCCTCTAACGCTGTATCAGGAGCATCTTCTTATACTCCAGCGTATTATTTACCTGATGCACCAATTCCAACAGATCGGTATTTAGTTAATTTTGAAGGTATAACATTACCCGAAGAAGTTGTAGAGACAATTGTACAGACGATAATAGATTATATTAATACTAGTGGGTTGGCTTTAGGTTGGGGCGAATATTCTACTTATCCTCAATATAAAATACCTAGTAATTTAAGTAGTATATCATCTATAGCAGCAGGATATAATCATTTTGTAGCTTTAACTTCTGGAGGACAAGTTTCTTGTTGGGGAGGGTCTAATAATTACGGAGAATTAAGTAAACCTACTTTGCCTGTATGCAGTGCAGTAGGAGCATCCAAACAAGTATCGTTTGCAATATCTCAAACGGGAGATCTTTATTCTTGGGGATTAAGTAGTTTATTAAATTATCCCCTTAGTTATACAACATCAGTTTCTGCGGTTACTGGAGGGGACCTTTTTTTCGTTGTTCAAAAAAATGATGGAACAGTATCAGCTTGGTCAAATTTTACCACCTTCGATCCACCACAAGGGATTCAAGGTCGTGTAACAAAAATAAAATCAAATTGGCCGTCTAATCATGCTGTAGCAATTTTAGATGATCAAACTGTATCTGGCTGGCTCCTTAGATCCAGTATGACAATTGATCAAGGACAAGTTAATTTTGAACCAATTACAGAGGCAACAGAAAAAACTGCAACAAAATTATCTAATCGAGTATCTAACCTTAATTTTGCTATTTATCACAATTATGCTATAAGTTCTGGAGTTCCTTTTGGGTGGAAATCAAGTACGACTAATTCTTTGTATGATTATTTAAACACACCAAACATAAGTAATGCAAAAAAAATAGCTGTTCGTGGTGGACTATGTACAATTTGTGTTAACACAGATGGTACTGTTTCTGGATGGGGTAATAATTCTTCAGGTGTTTTGAATTTTAGCTCAGTTGGTTTAAATAATATTACAGATTTAGACCTTAATGATAGTACAAGCGACCCAACAGTTGTATTTATAACTTCTACTCTTCATGCTAGTAGCTATGGTGGATCGTTAATTATTCCAACAGCATTACAGGGACAAATATCCTCTATTAGTATTGGTAAAGGGATTGCCTTATATTTAACATCTGCTGGGTATGTTAGTGCTAAATCATTTCTTGGTAATGATACGGGTGCTGTTACTTCTGTGAATGTTATTCCCTCTGGTCTTCAAGGTAGTTGTATTGCAATTTCCATGGTGGATAGAATTTCAGGTACCACACATAGATCTGCCATGGGATTAAAGAAGGATGGTACAGTGTATCGTTGGGGATTTAATGGATCCTTTGTTCCTACAGGATTAAGTTCAGTTTCTGCTATTGCAGAGGGGTTTACTCGTTCTATAGCTTTAAAAAATAATGGTGTAGTTTCGGCTTGGAGTTGGGGAGGTCAAACTTTTGCTGTGCCTTCCGCATTACAAGGTAGTTGTATAGACATATCCACATATGGTACTTATTTTTTAGGATTAAGATCAGATGGAAAAATATTCCATTGGTTTGAAAATGATCCACCACCTACTAATATCCCTATAACAACTATTCCATCCACAATATATTATCAACCAGCACCAACAAATGTTATTGATGTTGCTACCGGAAGGTATCATACATTAATATTGCAATCAGATGGTACAGTTTCTGCATATGGAAGAAATGTAGAAGGCCAATGTAATGTTCCCCCTTTTGTTCAAGGACTAACAACTAAAGTAGCTGCAAATGAATATCAGAGTTTTGCAGTTTTAAATGATGGACGAATTTGGGGATGGGGTCTTCTAGATTCTAATCCCGGTAATTTACTAGCAATACCAGATAATGAAGGTGGGGCAAGAAGATTTTATGATTTAGCTGTAAATTATAATAATGCTGTTGGCCTTTATGCTTCCACCATTCCATATTATTATACCACGACTTCTACACCAGAACAAGAAGACAATACCTCCTTTTATAACAGTGAAAACTATAGACAAAATGTTAATTTGATACCATTCAAAAATACTGTTGTAAATAAAATAAATGTAATAAATCAAGTAATTGATGTAATTCCTTCAACTGTTGGTGCGTTATTAGACGGGGCATATGCACCCTCAGGAGGCATAACAGTTAGGTTAGTTAGCGGTATTGAGCCTTATACAAATGTAGTGAGCGCGTCGTTGTCTGGAACATTTAATACCGTGGGGTCGATGGATTTCAGAGGATATGTTAATACAACTAGTGGAACTAACCCCTTATCAGGATTGGTTACTTCCTCTGTAAATGTTTCAAGTAATGGAGAGTTAATTTATATTGTCACCATAGATTCTGATGATTGTGCTATGGCTAATTTGTATGGTGGAATAACTCAAATGGGACTTTGGACATATGACCTTCCTGCAAATTTAAATTCTGGGTTTAATCCGCCTTACACTTTCCGAAGATATCCGGAAGAAACAGGCACATATACGCAACCTCTAAAATATAAACTTTTTGCTAAAAAAGTGTTCAATGAAAATATAGTTAAAATTAAAGATGTAACAACTAATGCTGGTCTTTTAAATCATCAAAACTTAACAATTCGATGGAGATTGTATTTCATATAAAATTAAGTTAGGAAATATATACTATTAGTATGGCAAATCAAGACACATATAATCCAAGAGGACACCTAGAAATAGTACGCATTTGGAATAATGGTACTGAAGAAACCATATTTTCTGAAAAGAATACAATCGTTTCTGGCATGGGGGTAGGGCTATCCTATATGTTCGCTGCTTCAGCACAACGATCAATTAAGGATTTTCAAATAGGTAGATTCCAAGTCGGAACAAGTAGCCATGCTACATATGGCGCATCTACTGTTAAATTAGCATCAGCTTTAACTGTAGCTCAGTATGGTGCTAATCCAGATATAGTAGTATCTTCTTTAGATCAGGTAGTTAATGGTGTTAAACAGACAAGCAGCGCATTTGGTATAATACCCTTTAATTTAGTTAGACGGGTAGATAAAACATCTGTTCAGTTTGGTTTATTGTTAGGTCCTAATACATCTAATTTATCCGCTCCATTAAAAGAAATTGGTTTATTTATGAATAATCCTTTCGGTTATTCACCCATTCCATCACCAATATTAGTAGCATACAAAACTTATTCTCCGGTTGAAAAGACCGATCAGTTCTCTTTATTATTTAAGTGGACAATAACATTCTGAGGTAATATATGGCATTCATTCCCAATGATCTTTATTTAACTAGTGGTTCAGTAGGAATAATTAATTCTTGGACTCCTACCGTAACCAAATTTGATACATCCACTTTTTATAATTGGGAGCAGGACAACGAACCTTTATATGATTTAGATGAGCGTACACAATATCTTTGGGAAAAATTAGGTTATCCAACTCAAGATGGTGCTTCTAGCATAACTGGAAAAGTTTTTGTTGTTTCCGCAGATGCAGCTTTTCCTACAGGCGATTCTAATGGAATAATATTTAGGGATTTGAGCACCGTAATAAGCGTTCTCCCAAACCCAATAACTTACCCAATTATAATTGAAGTTGCTTCTTTCGGAGATCTAGGTGATTTAAATCTTAAAAACATAAAGATAGATGAATCCTGTGAAGGTGCTGGCCTTGAAATTATTAATAGAAACTTTGGTCGAACCCTTGCTGCAAGCGGGGCTATTTTTGATGGATCATACCCTGATTACTTTGTTAGCTCTACAGATTTGTATAACACATTAACTACAACTAAATCTATTAGATTAAATACTAATGTAATTAGCGGAACATCGGATAGTAGATGGAGCAACAGCCGAGGATTCTTAAGCCCAATAGGAATGGGCACTACTAATTATGGAATTGGTAATGTATATTTACATTTTAAAGGTGGTCTTGCAACTGATACTACAAATAAAGTAAGAGTTAATCTTTACACAAATTCTAATGATGCTACTATTGCAGATAATGATTTTACACAAGTAAGTTCCTATTCAACACTAGCGTTTGGAAATACTGCGTATACAAATACTGCGCCTGAATCTAAGTTTGAGCAAAATACAAAATGTTTTGCAGCCATATATGGTAATTTTTTAGGTAAGGTAAAAATAGAAAATTGCGGAGGTCCAATTTATATAAGAAATTTCTGCGTAGATGGTGCAAGATCAACTCAAAATGCAACTTTAGATTATTCTACGGATAGTGGTTTTGAAATAATAAATTCTAATGTTTATTTGGAGAATTGTTTTGCTATAAGATGCAATGACGCAGGATTTAATTTTTCAAATTCGGACATTAAAGTTCGACGCGGAATCTTTGGTATGAGGAATTATCCTATGCTATCTGATTCGGCTAGAGATACTAGTAAGTTAGGTGTAGGTCTTTTAGCTGTAAATTCTAAAATTACCGTAGAATCTCAAACTAACCCCGTTTTAGTTTCTGGCATAGATATTCCAATTACATTCGGATATAATGATATAGGGATTAAACTAGTAAACAGTGACCTCTTAGGAGGAGACGGAAAAGAAATTGCAGGAACTTTAGCTAGTGAAACTGGTGTTGGGATGTTAACTGTAATAAACAACACTGATTGCGGTTTAGTGCTGGAGAATTCTGTGTATGATTATGCAGGTATCACAAATGCCTTGCAGAACTACAATGGAATTCAAATTACGAATTCTATTGCAAAATTCCCTATGTTGAATGTTGCTTACTCTCAAAATGTTGGATTGTATGCAACGAATAGCAAAATAGTACAAAATCCAAAGGTAATAAAAATAATTAGCTCTGAAGCGTTTTCGGATAATGCCTCATTTGATATAGAGCAGATATATTTTGGAACTAACGGCCAACATTTAATATTAGACAATTCTGTGTTTACATACGAGAATAGCACAGATATGCCATCTAAATTTGGAACATCATTGTTCCATTCATCTTTTGGGTGGAATGATATTAATGGTAGCATAACTCAAAAACCTGCGGTGGAAGTTGTAAATAATTCTTACGCTGAATTTGTGAATGCAAAAATTCAAGTGTTATCAAATGATTTTGTTCCGTATTCATTAGAATCATTCTATAGCGGTGGTGGACTTTTTGGAGCGTGCATACGGGTCGATAATAACTCTAAAGCCAAATTAATTTCTTGTGTTACCGCACCCACAATCTTGTTAGGTCCAGATGGATCAGATAGAAAAGTTGCTGTAGCTTATGCAAATCAAAATTCAGAAATAGAATTTAATGGTAATACTTTAATTGCTCAAGGTGGTGTAGATGTACTTGTTGATAATAATTCTACTGTACGATTTAATCCACATAAGACTAAATCAGGTTCTTTAGATGCGAGTTCTTGGTCTTTAGGCAATGGTAATAATCATACAAAAGTAGAACTTTTATCTACTAGATCTTGTTTAGTTGCTGATAATAACTCTAATATTATTATGGAGCATTTAGGAGATGTTCATGCATTCTGGCCTGCATCTCAAACTAGTAGCATAGATTATAATCAATCAAATATTCATAATGTGTCAGCATATACTTGTAGTGGTTACATGCAGTTCTACCCTAATGGACAAGATTCAGTGGCCGTAGATGGACAAGCTACTTATGGAAGATCTTTAGGTCTTTCCTATACTCAACCAAATGCGAGAGTTTACGCATCTGGATCACACGAATATTTCCTTGTAAATTATAAATCAGCTAATGCAAGCTCAGACATTGCTGGTTATTCTACAGGTGGAATGTGCGTAAGGGCTTTACACGGTAGTAAGGTTAAAGTTTTTAATGTTCATTTCCCCACAGCATGGCCTGTTTGTAATGGTCAAATTTACGATGTATCATCATCACTTCATTGTGATAAATTAAGGATTTGGAATATATGTGACAATTCAGAATTAGAAGCTGCATATTGCGTAGTTAGTGGACTATATCCATCTGCTGCTGGTTATAAAGGACCTAGTGCTGTATACCTATCTGGAGCGGGAATTATTGCTTCTGGAGCACCAAGCTCTACACCGGATACAGGAAGACTTAGTGTTCTTGATTGGTATGGGGCATCAGGAGCTAATACAGGAACAAATTATGGTGCGTTCAGATTGTACTTCTCACCAAATGGTAGAGCCAAATTTTTAACTACTCTTAATTCTTCTACTTCTGATTCAGGACAAGTATATCAATTAATCTCTCAAGGATACAACCCATCATCTTATTGTAGTAGTGTATCTAATAGTTTATCGTCAATATACAGTGATATAACATCATCTGCGTTCTATTATATATCAGCGATGATGGACAGTGGGTTTGCCACTAGAGTAAGACTAGATGAATCTGCTGCCAACACATTTGCAAATGCAAAACATAATGCTATAGCTAAGTCTGGAAGAATCCCATTGACAACAATATACAGCTCGAAGTCTAGTTCTACAATAGGATCTCAGGCTTATGATGCTCCAGAATACGGAAGAGGAAAAGGATTTAAATCATCTGAAATATTTGATTTGAGGAGAGATAACTGATGACTACTTATAAAGAAAGTGTTTATAAATTTACTGATCCGATTAGATATTTTAAGGAAAATGACCCTTATTATTGGGAGATAGATAATATTCCATTAAAACAATTACAGGAAAATGTTTTATGGATAAAAGATCAACTTAATTTAATTCCGCAAGAAGGAGACCAAGTTGATTTTGGCGTTAGTAGATCAGATATTAACGAATTAAAACCTTTTGTTGATGGAACCGGATCTTTAATTTTTGTGAACCCCGGTAGATTTACAGCTAGAATAAATGATGCATACAATAAAACGCCACTACAAAAATTAAATCAACTTACAGGAAATAGTGATTCTGTTAGTTCTTTATCTCAATTTAGAACTCAATATCAAGCGAATAACGCAACAACTGATTATGCTGCATTTTTAGTTGAACGATTGAGAAGCTCTTTTGCTGAATCTGCACTAAACATGAATGGATTGATTGAGAGGGTTCTTACTTGGGATCCTACTATTCAAACAGCAAATACTGTTGCGCCCCAAACATCAAACAGTTGGCCGATATTAGCTTTAGCTGACTCTGTAAAAAAGTTTGTTTCTTCTACTGTAAATAGAAATAGTCAAGTTCTAGCTAACGAGTTTGTTAAACAATTTAGGGGAGTCGCTAGAACTGCTGTTGTAGATGTTCCTAGTGCTTTAAGTATTGAAGTTCCTGCTTTTGATAGTAGAGACTTTTTCTATCAAACAGATAATGGAACCACTCAATATATAGATGGTGCTACAATAAGAATAGATTTACTTTTTATTTACAGCAAACCAATAGATACTGCAAGCACTACCATAAATAAATGGCAAAATAATCAACCTACTACAATTTTTACACCTCAATTGGGTTTAGTGAAGGGAGCTGGCGTAGGCGTTAGATCTATTTTAGGAAACGGAAATCTTACCAAATATCAAAGCCCAAGAGATTCTGATGGTAATACTCAAATCATGGCGCATGTGGCCGATACTTCTATTCCTACTAATGGATTTCAATCATTAAACATACATGGATCATTTCCAAGCCCTGATGATTTGATGAATTTAGCACCATCCATACAAGAAAAATTAGAATCGTCAGATCCTCGGCTAATTGGTCAAACAGTACTTCCAGTAGCGTATATCGTAGTTAAAAATAATTCTGCGGTTACAACAGACGGGAATCCAATTTTAACATCTGTAGACATAATAGATATTCGCCCATTTTTCCGTACTACTGAATTGGCGTACAATGAGCGTGCAGGTATTTGTGCTGCTGTGCCTAGTTTGTCTTTAGCTAATCCAGTAGCAACCGCATACAATTTAGAAAAAACAATTGAAGATTTTAGGACTTATGCAGATAATTCTTATGCTCCTATAGGAATAATTGAGGCTTCAAAAGTTGTAGCTGCTGGGTTTATTTATGGTGGAAAAGATTTTGGACCAGAAAAATACATCGCGCCTACAACAGCAAATGTTGGATGGGACTTATCTAAACATGCAGCAGATAATATTCTTAACGAAGGTTTTTGGAGGCATATAGATATTGGATCTTATCAAGGTGGATTCCCCGGAGATTCTTACAATGGATTTTTTGGTGGATATAATTTAGAACATTCAACTGGATTACCTTTAGTTTGGAATAAAATAATATCTGTAACAGGAATTCAAACTAGTTTCTCTGATTATATAGTGGATGCTCAATTCCATAATTGTGTCCCCAAAACAGGAAACGGTGTTCAGTATAATATTAGTGGAGAGGATAATGAATTATATGTAGTTGACTCAAAACATACAGGACTTTATATAACTAAATTACCTTCTGAACCTAACACTATTAAATTTACAATTACGGTAGTGGCGACTTTAGCTAGAAGATCTAGAATAACCGATAGCACTATAATTACTATAAAAGAGTCACTTACTGAAAAAAAGGCTTCTTTGTTTATAACTAGAAATATGGCGTTTACTCAAGTTGATACTTCAACAGGTAAATTAGCTAATTCATTTTTAGATGTTATTCACCCAAGTGTACAATTTAAAGTTACTGTGTTAGGTAATACTGCGTATAGTTTTGGATCTTCTGATACAGGTGATGCTGAAATTCAATCTTATGTTTGATTTTTTGAATGGCTAATCCAATTGATCCCTGTTTACCTTTTCAACCGGGTGAAACCTCGGAGGGATCTTATTTTATTAATGGTGGAACAGTTGTAACCCCAGAGGATGATGGTGACGATATTACTCTGCCGAGGTATTCTATTAGGTCTAGAAATTCAAATGTTCAAACTATATCTACCACAACTCTCGAAGATTCACAATACGAAAATTATTTAAAGACTGATTTAGGTGATTTAATCATAGATGAACGCTATTTTCCTACAATAATAGCATCTTCTACATATAATCCAAAGAGTGCTAATTTTTCTGATATAGAAATACTAGGGCCTGAAATAGATGCTTCTATTTTTAACTTAACAGAACGAACTGATTTATCTTTATCAGGAAGCAATACAAATTTAACTAGCCTTCGTGATGAATTTATAAAAAAATCCATTCGAGAAGAAATAAAAAATATTTTATATAATTTGTATTTACCTGATGGAAGAAGGGCTGGAGAGGCTGTAATAAATAAAAGTTTTAAAGTTAGAACTATAAATGGAACTTTGTCTAAAGTAAACCAACGATACGCATTAAGATTAGCCATTCGTGCTTCGCTTGCACAAATTAATGCATCTTCTAATCTAACTAATAAAGTTGTTACTGCTACTTATGGAAAAACAGTAAAAGAAATTTTAGCTTCAAGAGTTAACAATTTATTAAATTTAACACAAACCGTTTCTACATCCACAAATACAGTTATTTCCTCAGATATAAATAGAGCTATGGATAGAGTAGAATCGGAAAAAATATCCCTCTATCCTGAAAATTACACTACAGGAGAAAAAGAATTATTAAAACTTTGGTATGTTTTACCAGAGGACATATATGCTAAAACTTTAGTTATTGATTCTCTAGGTAACAATATAAAATTAAAAATTTTAAATTCAGAGAAAATACCTGTTGTTACTTCTGGATACGAGTCTACTGGAGTGTCTGTGCTAGAATATGATTATGATGCTTGTGTTATTACTGAATCTGGACATGAGATAGTTCCTTCAGATAATCAGCTAGATCGTGCATATACTTTAAATAACAATGTTGAGCAAGCATGTCTTTTTGATGCTCAAAATAAATATAGGGTAGTTTTAACGGTAAGTTCTCCCGCAGCGTCTAATTTAGAATTAAATTACGATTTATCTGCGGAAAGACCACTTCAATATGTGTTTTTGCTTGACAAGGATAGTATCGAGGATATTCCCTCTGATGGGTCTTTATTTGTCAGAAAAACAAAAGCAAATTATACTATTCAAACAGATTATAATATTATCCAACAAAATATACAATTTAGACCTTACCCATGGTTAGTTTTGCCTGTAGATCATAACGACCCAATATTAGGTCATTTTAGTAATAATTCAATATATACATTGCAGTTTACAAATTTTAGTTTATATCAATTTGGAGACGATGCAACTGGGCCGATCTTAGTCAGGAAAATCCCTAAGTGTGTAATTCTTCAACCTACAGATAAATATGAATTATTATTCTACGGGGGTTATTCTAGACTTGTTGATTGGAATACCCGAACTTTAGATTTTACTTTGAGTCCAGATCCACAATATTATAATACTAATTTAAAAGATCATTACTTTGCATCTTTAGAATTAGCTTATCCTAATGAAGATATAACAAGTGAATATTCTGAAACTGGAATGAGAGCAGTATTTTCTAGTGCTACTGCAACCCTAGACAATTTATTTACTGATGGTTCTGAACCTGAGCGAACTGCACATGGATTCCGTGCCGCAGTTAATATAGCATCTAGCTTACACAACACCTATTATGTAGATGAGGGGTTACTTTGGACAGATGTATATAAAAGAATGACTGCTACTCAATATTATAATTTTAAAATGGGAATTCCAAATTATATGATTGATAGATTTAGGCTAGGTGAAAAAACCGGAGTTAAAATATTTCACAATAAAGCAGATATATTAGCGGTGGAATCTCGTTTACTTGGACTAAAACCCAATAAAACAGACGATTTACCTATTTACTTAGAGGTTTAATATGGCATTTATAAAAACAGATAATCCAATAGATTTTTCTGGGGGGGATTCTTGTCATGGACCCACAGCACCACTCCCATCTCAAAAAAATGTTAAAATTAATGGAAACGGAATCATGTTATTTGTAACAAGTGGGTATGGCCCGGGTGGGTGTATTGAAGGTCCACATGCTCGTCTTTGTTTATGGCCTATCATAGGACACCCTAATCTTAGAGTTAATGGAACTCCTGTTTTTACTTCTGACGATTTTGTTCAATGTGCAGAACCAGCGGGGGCTGGAATTTTCCCAGTTTTCGCAAACTAAAAAATAAAAAATTTTGTAAATAACCTTTTTTAGGTATAAATAACAATAGGGATAGATTCCCACAAAGGATTTAAAATTATGAAGCACTTAAATATATCAGATGACGCAATGAAAATTATTCTCGAAAACTCAGCTTGGGCTGATTTTGG
>Ga0181343_1000198_pt1 | contig 28947 bp, 16 predicted proteins | sample Su13VDMLBSD_FD_130110 | JGI IMG/M metagenome (GOLD analysis project Ga0181343, IMG submission 130110) | Freshwater viral communities from Lake Michigan, USA - Su13.VD.MLB.S.D | ecosystem: Environmental > Aquatic > Freshwater > Lake | place: USA: Michigan | collected 2013-07-15
CAGCAGTGTGCCATGGCAGCGAACCGCCACCGTGTCACCCACAGCGACGGCACCATCACCCAGACTGATCGGGTGTTCTCCAAGGCATCCACCAAGCGCCTCGCCATGTGGGCACAGGGTCGCAACTCCGCCGTGTGATGTGGTAGGATAGCGAGCAACGGGGGCACCACCGCCCCCACCCCACCCAATTTTCTACTCAAACCCATGCCTTCCTTCGCTATCACCACCGCCCCAATCTATCGGGTTTTCAGTGTTGACGAGTCTTCGGCAATCTACAACATCGAGATTGATGAGAATTTCGTAGAAATCATCTTTCAGAGCAATACTGAAAAAGCGTATCTTTTCCAGGGTTCAGTTAGATTTATTCCCCACCTAACTGCCATGCTTCAGTCACCCGATCTCCTTGGTAATTCACTGGGGGCGACTATAGCGAAGGCACGCAAGAATGGCGACCTTCAGCAGATCGAAGTGACGGAGGATTGACCCATAGTTAGCTATACCCACAGGGGGGCAGATTCGCCCCCTTTTTTATTTTGTCTTTTTTTCAGTTAGTTATACATTCTGCGAAATCTTCAATTCTATTATTATTAGAAAAAACATAAAATTACAAATAATTAGTATTATTGAAAAAATAGAAATACACGATAATTCTAATATTTGAGAATTTACGATTACACAGTAATAACAATAACAATGTAATTTTATTTGGTTTGTATTAGTAATACTTTGTAATTTTATTTGGTTTGTATTAGTAATAACAGGTAATTACGATTGCAAAGTATTAATAATAACAGTTAATATTATGTTGTGGTTAATTATTATTATCGTTAAGCGATTCCAAAAACCCCAAACTACCCTAACCTACAAACGTTTCCCAGCGCCCGATAAATATTAAAAGGAAATTCGAAATTCAAAACCTCGAATTCCAAAAAAATTTCCCAGAAAATTTTTCACCAAAAAAGTCGAGCCATGAAAGATTACAATGAATATTTGAATAAGCAAGCAGAGATATTGAATGAATTCGATGATTTTTGCAATCAATTCGAAAAACGTGCATCAGAATCCTTTATAAATCCAAAAGAGAGCGATGATAGATTCAAAATTCTTAACGACCGAACAGAAGACGGAATTACTCCTCCAACCATTATTAGAGAGGATATTGGAATTGGAGGAAACAGTGCGAATGTTACAGAACCCTAAGTTGATGTATCGTCGTCCAGGGTCTGAAAGTTACGAGAAGGTTACAGATTATCTTGATGATGTAGAGAAGAGGTTACAGAAGATCGAGGAGGGGTAGTAAGATGCCAGCAGTTGCAAGAGTAGGTGATCTTATCAATACTGGACATGGGTGCGATATTACTGCACCCATAGTGGGTCCTGGAGCGAGTACAGTATTTGTGAATGCGTTACCAGTAGCGATAAATGGTTCACCGATAGGACTACACACCATTACGAATCCAAAACCTCCATGTATTCCCCATCCAGGGCAGGTGGTTAATACTGCGAGTCGAACCGTATATGCAAATGCTGTAGGTATTGCAAGGAATTTAGATTCAGCGGATTTAGGGGCGATTAGTCAAGGATCTGTTAACGTTTTTGCAAATTAACAGAAGATATGGTATAATATGGGAGTCTATCAAGGATAACTTATGGCAAAGCGTCCGTCTCTTACAAACAAAGATATTATTGAATCACATCCCAAGTCAACCAGACAGGGAATGGGAAAACATACTAAATATGCAAGTACAAGTAGAAACAAAGCAAGGAAGCGTTATCGTGGCCAAGGCAAGTAAGAAAACAGAAAAAACTAAAGAAACACCAGTTCAGGGCAAAGTATTTGGGTATGTTGTTGGAAGACCTGCGAATCAACAGGAGCATCCTGATAATAAAAAATGATTTTAGGTAGAAGAGTTATGAGCGATCTGTGTCCATTGAGGTGGGTGTAGGTCGCTTTTTTGTTTTTAAGGGATAGCAACCCCTTTAAAAGTTCTGTTCAACCTTATAGGAGAAAACAGATGGCAATTTCGAAAGTAGATAAGAGTAATGATTTTATAAAATCGGGCATGACTCTGATATCAGAAACCTCAAGTGATCATTTACTTAAAAAGGCGAAAAAAACCAAATATGGAGTTCCAGAAAATCGTTTATCAAGACCATGTGGCGGTGCCAATGGGTTTGATGATTTTGTGGAAAGATTTGAAGAATAGGGCATAAATAAGAATAAAACTGTAAGACGTGCCAAACTTCAAGCCATTTAAAGATCTTAGTATTACATTTAAACCGCATCCTATTACAGGTGATTTAATTGTGACTAAGGATATGGCGGCAATTAAACAATCTATAGTGAATCTATTGCTTACAGTAAAAGGAGAAAGACCCTTCAACAGTCAGTTGGGGTCTTCTCTTAATAAATTATTATTCGAACCACTGGATTATGCGATCGGAAGTCTAATTGACTCTGAAATTAGAGCGGTATTAATTAGATACGAACCAAGAATTGTTGTGAACAATGTGATTGTTTTTCCAAATTTCGAATTTAATGGATTTGATGTTGAACTTGAATTTGAAGTTATTGGTAGAGAAGATGTTATACCACAAACAATTAACTTTTTCTTAGAGAGAAATCAGTAAATGCAGTACATTCAAGTTAATAATTTAAATTTCAATGAAATAAAAACTTCTCTGAAAGAATATCTCAGAGCACAGACTGATTTTACTGATTTCGATTTCGAAGGTTCAGTTTGGAGTAATTTGCTTGATATTTTAGCGTATAACACTTATTATACAGCATTCAATACCAATATGGTAGTGAATGAGACCTTTTTAGATTCAGCAACTCTGCGTGACAATGTAATTTCGATTGCTAAACAGCTTGGATATTTTCCAAAGTCCGCTGTTGCACCAGAATCTGTTGTGTCGTTTAATGCGACATTTACTGGTGCAACTCCTTCTAATATTATTTTGAAAAGAGGAACGGGATTTATAACTACGTTTGATGAGAATTTATACAAGTATGTTGTAATTGACGATGTAAAAGTTCCAGTAACGAATAACGTAGCATCGTTTTCAAATATTCCAGTTTACGAAGGAACTATAATAACTGATTTCTACACAGTTAATAATGGTTTAAGTTCACAAAGATTTATTTTAAAAAACCCAGGCACTGATGTAAGTAGTCTAAGAGTGAAGGTTTATCCATTTGATGGAGCAACTTCATTTGAATACTATGATCAAGTTTCAAACATTTTAGATGTTTCTGCTGCATCTAAAGTTTTTTACGTCGAAGAAATTCAAGATGAGCAATATGAAATATTCTTTGGTGATGGCGTACTTGGTAGAAAATTACAAAACAACGAATATGTTGAGATTTCTTATCTAATTACAGCGGGTGATGTCACCAACGGAGCAAGAACTTTCACATTTAGTGGTGTATTGAGTGATGAACAAGGAAATGTTGGATTTCCAGTATCAATAGGACAGATTACGACCGATTCAATCGCTTCTGGCGGTTCTTTGATTGAATCGGTAGAAAAAATCAAATTCAACGCTCCAAAACAGTTTTCCACACAAAATAGAGCTGTAACTTCTTCTGATTATGCAGCAATCGTCAGAAAAATATATCCAGCAGTATCAGATATCATTGTTTATGGTGGAGAAAACGAACAACCACCTGAATATGGTAAAGTTAAGATAGTAATCAAGCCAGAAAGCGGTTCTTCTTTATCTGGTTTCACAAAAAATCAAATTATATCAGAATTGAAGGAATTTTCTGTTGCATCAGTAACTCCAGAAATTAAAGATCCTTCGGTAGTTTATATTGAGTTGACAAGTAACGTATTTTACGATACCAAGAAAACTACACAATTTTCACAAGAAATAAGATCGAAAGTTATCGCTGCAGTTGATAGTTATACAAAACTATCGGGAACAGAAAAATTCAATGGTAAGTTTAGATTTAGTAAATATAGTGCTGTTATTGACGAGGCAGATGTTTCAATCAATTCTAACGCAACTTCATTAGAATTAAGAAAAGATTTTTATCCTGTTCTCAATTCAATGGCATATTATGAACTTTGTTTCTTAAATCCATTCAAAACAAATTGTGATTTCATCACATTAAGAAGTACTGGATTTGTAACTTCAGAAAATCCAACGGTTGTGTCTTATTTGGAAGATAGGGATGGAGCAATCGTCATATATAGAATAGATCCAATTACTGGCGATAAAATCGTTCTCAATAGTAATATTGGAACTATAGATTATGTAAAAGGTGAAATAAAATTAAATGATTTGACTATCATTAAAGGAAGTTTTTTTGATAACAAAATTGAAGTAAGAGTAACTCCAGCAAATAACGACATTTCAGCTTTTAGAGAAATGTTTTTAGATGTTGATATTTCAAACAGTAAATTTACGGTATACGCAGAGTAATATAAATGGATGTAAGAAATAATCAAATTTCTACTTTAGTAGAAGATCAATTACCTGGATTTATTGTTTCTGAGTACGAAAATTTTTCAAAATTACTTACTTCTTATTATGAACAGCAGGAATTGCAGGGCAATCCTTTAGATATTATTAATAATATTTTATCTTATAAAGATATCAATTTTTATGATAATGATATCATAAAAGAAAGTACAAAATTATCTTCAAACATAAATTCGTCTATTGATGTTATTCAAGTAGAAGATGGATCTTCTTTCCCATTAAATGGCGGATACATTAAAATTGGTTCTGAAATATGTTTTTATAAACAAAGAATTGATAACACATTCGTAGGTGTTTCAAGAGGAGTCAGTGGAAACACAAGACTTGGAGATTTGTATTACGAAACAGAATATGTTTCATCTGAGGCAGAGTCTCACTTGTTTGGTGAAGTAGTCTATAATATCAGCAATTTATTTTTATATGCGTTTGTAAAATCTTTTGAAGATCAATACTTAAATTCTTTCCCAGAAGAATATTTAAAGGACTCTGTAGATAAGAGACTTTTAATTAAAAATATTAGTGATTTTTATAAGGCAAAGGGAACAGATAAATCAATAAAATTTATTTTCAATTCCATTGTATCAAAATCACCAGAAGATATACCAGAAACTTATAATCCAAAAGATTATACTTTCAAAAGCTCATCTTCAACTTGGATTTCTGATTTTGTCTTACGTGTAAAAGTATTATCGGGTAATCCAGAATCTTTGATTGGAGAACTTGTCGTACAAGAGCAAAATGTGTACGACAAAGATTCTGGTTATGCTTCTGCAATAATTGATAATGTTGTTTTTTATAAGCAAATTGATGGTGAACAATATTATGATTTGATTTTACAAAAAGAATCTATAAATGGCGATTTCTTAATCTCTGCTAAAACTAATTTAACTGCTCCTTTACCTACCACAAAACAATCTGGAGGTAGAATTGATGTATTTTCTACTTTAGGGTGGAAAAATTCTGGTGCTATAGTTATAAAAAACGAAATCATCACATTTGAAGAAAAAACTGTAAATCAGTTTATAATTGAATCAAGAGGATCATCTATACAGTATTATAATACTGGAGAAATTGTTTATAGCTTTTCCCCAGTACAATCAAAAACAAAAGATGGTTTAGTAAGATTAATTGTTGTTGGTAGCGTACAACAATTATCTTCTGACATCGTATATCCATACTGTTCAGAAAATGACCCCGTATTAAAAATTGGTCCTGGATTCGAAACAAGAGATCCAATTATTTTTGACGAAAAACTACCAGGAGTACGCTGGAGAATCAACGAAACTGCAGTAAGACCAAATATAGCATCAAATCCAGCATTAAATGCTATGGTGCAAGAATATGTTGCTGGCGTTTCTGCAATATACGAAGACGACACTTTCTATTATATTTGTACTTCTGGATACCCATTATTTGAAATATTGAATTCTACTGTCAATGCAAATTTATATGATCCAAAACACTTAAAGTTATTAAATAAACTTCCTGAAACTACCACCGAAATTTACCCAACACCAACAAGAGATGTTGGTATATGTGTAGATGGATCATTAATTTTTGGTTATAAGGATGAAGAATTTGTTAATTTTGGTAAATTAACAAATATAGAATTACTCAAAAAAGGATCTGGATATAAGCGTCCTCCTTTTGTATTGGTTAATAATCAACCCAAAAAAGCGTTATCGATTTTATCTGGAGATGTAGTCGATTCAATTAAAATAACTACCGAAGATATTTTTACTCAAATACCACAAATCACAATAGTTTCTGGAAGAAACGCTGAAATTTCGGCAGTTGTAACAAGTGGAAAAATTACAAGTTTAAAAATAACAAATCAAGGAGAATATTATTCTTCGCCTCCACTAATTAGAATAAGTGATAGAGTAGGTAGAGGACGTTTTGCAGAATATAGATCTGTAGTATCATTTGAAGGTAAATTAGTAGATACTATAAAAGTAGAAGAAGGAAAATTTTATACACAAGAAAATGTAATTGTTGAAATAATTCCAGATGCAAGCAATTCCCCAGCAGTAGCAAAAGCAGAAATTAAAAAATGGTTTTTTAACAGATACAGTAAAATTTCATCCAATTTAGATGATAACGGAGGATACATTTTCAAATCATTAAATGATGATTCTAAGTATTCTTATGGTATTGTTGCTAATCCTAAAGATCTTCGTGTATTGATCAATGATAATATTTTATCTACATACGCAGAACCAGCACCAAATACAATTAAACATTCTCCAATTATAGGATATGCTTACGATGGCAATCCAATATATGGTCCATTTGCTTTTGAAGACCCATTTGATTCTACTTCAAGCATTGTTAGAATGGAAAGTGGTTATTCTTTAAGATCTTCAAGAACTAATGGACCACCTATATCTACATATCCTTTAGGTTCTTTTATTGATGATTATAAATGGGTTCCAACAGTAAGACTTGGGAAGAATTTACTTGATCAAAATAATGGTAGATATTGTATAACTCCAGATTATCCATCTGGCGTGTATGCGTATTTTATTACTATAGATTCAGCAAATACTCCAAAATATCCTTATGTACTTGGAGAAAATTATTATTCTCTTCCAGTTTCTTCAAATTATACAGAAACTATAACTCAAGAAGAGTTACCAAAAAATATAAAAAGATTAAAAACTTCTCTCACTCCACAAAATGGTACTGATGATAGAATGATTATCAATACTATTTCCACTGGAAATGTTTCTGGAGTTAATGTAGATGATTCTTTAGATATTTACAGTGTAGGATCTCGTGTTTTTGTTGATGATAAAAACACAAACGGATTTGGAGCATCTGCTTTTGTATCATCGGTATTTGGTAAACCAGTTACAAAAATTGATTCAAAGCAAATAAAATCACTACAAATTAATGTTGAACAAAATTGTTACTTGTTTGATGGTGACATCATCACACAAAGTTCAACAAATGCGACTGGTATAATATTAGGAGATGTTATTGATACAAATAGAATTTTCTTGAGGAATGTCAGCGGACAGTTTAATACAACCAATTTGATAAGTTCAAATATAGTAGTTTTAAATTTATTATTAGATTCTAATGCAAGTTACACAGAAAATTCTACTTTAACTTTACAAGATAAAGATGATAATGAAATTGCTACTGGCATAGTATTAAACAAAACAACATCTCAAAATAGTGTTAGAGTAAAGGTCACTAATGGTTCTTTTGTTATTAATAGTGATTATATTTTAAAAAGCTCCGTGTTATCTGATAGTGTTGGCATAAAAATTATTTCATTTACAAATATAAGTCAATCATTAAAAATATCAAATATAGATGATTCAATAGCTATTGGTTTTACGTCATCTAATCATAATTTGTCTGAAGGAGACATAATAGATTTAGATATCACACCAAATGATGCCCAAACTACCACAACTATTTCAGTAAAGAAAAAATTATACCAAGAATTAACTTTATTGGAACCATCATTTAGTGGTTCGATCATTGACAGTGGAATAGGTAGATTCGATTTACTAAACACTGGCGTTGATTATCAAGCTGGAACTTACAATAACGTAGAGTTAATATTTTCAGATTCTTCTAAAGCAAGAAATGGTTTAGGAATTTCAAACAATTCGAAAAATGCTTTAGCAACAATTGTTGTTAGTAATGATTCCAATGGTTATGGTAAGGTAGCAAGTATTACCATAACAAGTAAAGGAATTGGATATAAAATAGGAGACATTTTGACAGTTGCCGACTCCAAATTAAATCGTCTTGGAACTTCGCAATCAAATAGCAGATTAATTTTACAAGTAGATTTTGCTGGATTCTCTTTACAAAATACTACTTTAAAATTAAATAAAGTTTTGGGATTATCAGTCGGAGATTTATTACAAATTTCAGATGAGACTGTTCAGATTACAAGTATAAATTCTTCATCAAAACAATTAGTTGTTGTCAGAGGATTTAATAACACGAGACCTATAGATCATTCTGATGGTAGAGAAGTTGTTTATACAAAACCAAAATATAGATTCATAAGAGGCAATAAAATTTTTGGAAATACAATAAATGATCCTATTGTAGAAAGCTACGATGAAGATACCCAAAAATTGATATTGTCGTATGAATTTACAGCAAATTCTCCAAGAAATATTGTATCAAGTTCATCATTCTTAGACGAAAGTTCCCCGAAAAAACCCGTTGCAATATCTTCGATTGATTCAAAAGCATTTAAATTGCAATTTAGTCAAAACAATGTAGAATTAATCAATCCAATAATCGAGATACAAAAATATTATCAATATATTTTCGATACAAGTCATTTTTCAATGATTGGATCTTATTTGGATTTTTCTACCAGCAAAAATTACAATATTTACACAGGAGAAAAAGAAGTAAGTCCAATTGAACCAGGAAATCCAGGATCTTTTGTGAAGATCAAAATCGGTTTTTCGGTTGGAGATAAAGGAGATACAGGATTTGTTAGAGAAAAAGTAAAGACTGATTTTTCAACATATTATTATTTTATAGTCACTCCTGACGTAAATACAGATCAATCGTATTTAAAAGTAGTTGATGATCCATTGTCTGGTATTAAGCAATTAATTTATACTACTGCAGATGCATTTGTTTACAATTTAGATAAAACACCACAATATGATGGAAAAGGTGTTATAACTTACAAAACGACTTCAACTTCTGCTGTCGGAAAAATTAATAGTGTAACAGTTGATAATTTGGGTCAAGATTATGCTCTATCTCCAATAGTCGAAGGTGTTTTACCATCTCCTTCTAACGAAAGTATATTAGATTGTGTATTCGATGCTTCCACACAACAAATTGTTTCTGTAAGTATAGTATCTCCTGGTTCTGGTTATTCAAAACCAAAAATAGTACTTGTCAGTGGAGATGGTACAGGAGCTGAATTTGATGTAACACAAAGAAACGGAAAAATAGTTAGAGTAGATGTTTTAAATAAAGGAAATAATTATTCATTCAAACCTTTATTAAAAGTAATTGAAACTAATAATAAACTATTTTTCGAATCTTCCACCATAGGTACGCCATCAAGTATTTCATTCATTAATTATGGATCTGCATTCAATTCCGATAATTCTTTATTGAGTAATTACAGAAGTCCATATATTTTACTATTGAAAAATTTTGAATTAGATTCTTTTTATGATGGAGAAACAATAGTACAGAAGTCAAATGGAATAGTGGTAGCTAAAGGTGTAGTTTCAAAAAATGGATGGAGAAAAGGTTCTAATATTCTCAAAATAGAAAGAGTTGAAGGTACATTTAAAAAAGATCTACCTATTTTGGGAGTTACAAGAAATAAATCCGCTTTTGTGAAAGAAGTTTTTTACTCACAATTTTCTCCTATAATAGAAACAAGATCAAAAAATCTTGGTAGATTTGAATCGGATTATGGTAAGGTAAGCTCAAATACACAAAGAATACACGATTCTAATTTTTATCAAGATTATTCTTATGTAATTGAATCAAAAACTTCAATAAATGAGTGGAGAAATGCAATTAAAGAAACCACCCACCCAGCTGGTTTCAAATTATTTGGTGAGCTCAATATACATTCGTCTGGCGTCGGAAATATGCCAGGAAAAATTAATCCAACAGAAACAGTCACAATTTATTTAATTGTGCCTCCAGCAGCGATATCATCATTATCAACAACAAGAACGATTACCGAATCTATTATTAAAGTCAATGATTTAAATGTAAGACGAGGTTCTGGATCAGTTTCTGTAGATTCATCAGATCTTACTCAAACAAGAGCAAGAGAAATTTATCTTTCTCCACAATTTAACGGTAGATTAGATCCATCAACTGGACAAAAAATAGGAACTAAAACTTTTACTATATTAGATAAGAAATTTAAGACTCCTTATATTCCATATAATAATCAAGAATTGTTTATTACTTTGGATGGAGTAATTCAAGAACCTGGACTTTCTTATAATGTGTCAGGAAATCAAATTACATTTACTGAACCTCCATTAGGATCATATGTAATAGAAGGTCAAGAAACTAACGAGCAATCTTTTTACGGAAGATCTTTTAAATTTAGAGATGATACTTTCAATCAAAAATATTTGAAGAAATTGAAAGATATTTCATTGCAATTCAATGGAAAAGAAAAAGAATTTGATTTATACTATGAAAATAATTCTATAGTTAAAACCGATTTAAATGAAAACTTATTAATTTTCTTGAATGGAGTTTTGCAAAATAATTACACAATAAAAAGATATAAAACACCATCAAAAACAGATAAAATTATATTCGATGCTCCTCCAATAAACCACGAAGATTTAATCGAAGATATTCCAAGAGAAATTAATGGAGCTGAAAGATTTTTTGGATATAGTGTTGGTTCTTATGAAAGATTAACAATAGATGAAAGAGTTATACCTTTCGTTCCATCTGGACCATATTTAATTTTAGATAAGTTTACTCAAAAAATTAAAAAAATAGATGATCCATTATATGCTTATGTATTTGTCGATGGCGTATTGCAAAAAAATGATGATTCGTACATAATAAATGGATCTAATATAACGTTCAATAAACCATTAACATATGCTGTATTGCCGACAGGAGAATATACATATCCATCTGTAGAAATATTATATTTCTATGGTAAAGATTCAGAAAAAACTCTAACATTCTATAATTTCGAAGAAGATTCATATTACAATATAGCTACATTTGCTATACAAGGTCAAGGATCATACGATGCATTTATTTCTTGGTACGAACAATATCTCAGTGTTCCTGTTTACATGTTCCAAGAGGAAACTGTTGGCGTTGAAAAAATGTTGGGTGAAATCATCAATGTTAAAAACATAGATTCCACTAATTGGCAAATACAAATAAGATCAAATAATGTAGATGTGAACTCAGATTCATTATTGCAATTCACCACAAATCCTGGATTAAATGCTGATATTTCTGACAGGTTTGTATTATTCGTTCCGAATCAATTTAGCATATCTTATGATACAAATGATTCTGGAGAAAGAATATTAACCAGAAAGAAATCTAAATTTAATTATAGAGTACAAAATAATTATTTGTTTGATGATTTTAGATACTCAGAACAAATGATAAAAGCATCCCCAAATATATTACCAGGGGATACAATTCAAATAGATGGAGAATTTGCTACAAGAGAAATAAAAACTATACCACTGTACGCAAAAACTACACAATATAATAAAAATGAACAAGTTTCGAACCATATTTTTGGAACTTTAACTGCATCTGAATATAATGGAGATGTTTATGGCGAAGGTTTTAGTGTTACAGCAACTATAAAAAATGGAAAAGTTTCTGGTCTGAAATGGAATAGAAGAGACTTGATGTTATACTTTAATAATAATTTATTATTACAACCAACAGCATACCAGTATTATACACCACCTGTCATAACTTTCATTCCAGTTGATGGCAATGGTGGTGGAGCTAAAGCTGAAGTTGTAGTTTATGGTGGACAAATTATAGATATAGTTTTAATAGATAGCGGATATGGTTACACAAAACCACCAAAAACTGCTATCTCCCGAGGTTATAATATTATTAGACAAAGAAATAAATTAGATACTGTAGCTACATTATCTATTGCACCGAATATAGATTTACAATCTTCGCTACAATTTTTCTCAGAAACTAATTTATATGATTGGAAATTAGTAGAGCCATTATATAATGATGTTTTATTATCATCTCCATTAGGTAATGAGCAAGAGATAGTAAGAATAATATATTGTGAAGACAAAGAAGTATCATTAAAATCTTCTTCTTCTTTTGTTTCTTTGGCAATTTATCCACAAATAAATGTCGATAGTATTTCTTCGGTTACAACAACAAATCAAACTACTTTTGTTTTAGAAATGCCATCTATTTCGTTTATTTCTTCGGAAAGCGAAGTAGAAAAATCAAGAACAACGGGTATTGTAGATTTTGTAACTGAACCAATTACTAATACTCAATTATATTCTGTTGGAAAATTAGGTCCTACCGTATCATCCTTCATAGAAAATCTATTGAATGATAGTGGATTTGCAAATGTTTCTGGAATAAGTATAGAAATGCTCAAATTATATTATGGATTTGATGAGTTATCATATTACAACGAAAACAGATATAACATTACAAGTACCACATCATATGGCGTGGTAATAAATGCTGGTATACCATCAATTCAAGATTATGGATCTTTCTTAGATTCTCCAATAAATTCAACTGATACTATTATTTACATCCCAGATACTTCTGTATTTTCTTCGTCAGGTAAGCTATTGATAGGTAAAGAAGTTGTGTCTTATACATCTAAACTATCTGATAGATTTTTGGGTGTTACAAGAGGAGTCGATGGAACGGAAGCAACATCACATAATGCAGGAGAATATTTAAGAACTATAGGAAATACGGTATAAATATAAATAAGACAGAAAATAGTTCCCCGAAATTTTTTAAATGGCTGCCATCATTTCAGATAAATTTAGAATTTTCAATGCTCAACAATTTTTAGAATCTCTGACAGAGGGATCTACCGATGCTGGTTCGGATAGAACCAGAATGTATTTTTTTGTTGGTAGACCACAACGTTGGGATGCATTTTTAGAAATTTATAGCAAAAATTCTACACCATTTGTCGCTGGACAATTCGTTTACGTCGGCGCAACTTGGGCAACAGCAACTTTTAAAGCTACAATTAGAGAAGTAAAAGAAAATAGTCTGATTCTTTACACAGTAGGTCCTACAGCAACTGCAACGCCTTCTGCAGGGTCTACTATCAAAGGATATGATGGTAGTGCTAATACTGGCGCAACTGCTATCACAGGCGTCTACAGATACGCAACAGAAGACGTTCCACCAGTACCATTAGATACACAAACAGAAAAATATGAAATTTATGATGATATTATTGCAGCAAAAAGAATTACTTCTACTTACGCAAGAGCAGTAATTAGAAGATATAATTGGGATGTTTTAAATAATCCCAAGTTTGATATGTGGAAACCAGATTATTCTGCGTCTCCAGCTGGTGGTGGTCAAATTGGAAAATCTTCTGCTACAGGAGCAACTTCAATTTCCAACGCAAAATTTTATATCATGAATCAAAGATATGAAGTTTTCAAATGTCTTTACAACGGAGAATCTCCAACTAATCCATCTGGAGTAAATATTACATACGAACCAAAAACAACTCCTTCTGCTGGTCAAGGAACTTATTCCAATGGTTTGTATAAAGAGCCAGGAAATACATATATTTGGAAATATATGTATACTATCACAACAGATGATGTTCTAAGATTTTTATCTACAGATTTTATGCCAATTGCATTATCTGGAGATGTTAATTCAAATAGACCTACGGTTGAAGCAGCGGCAGTAGATGGTTCTATTGATGTAGCATTAGTCAAATCTGTTGGCACGAATTTACCTAACGGAACTTACTATGCTCCTATTATTGGAGACGGTACTGGTGGTATTGTAGAACTCGTAATTGCATCGGGAGCAATTTCTTCTGCTAATGTCGTTGCTGCTGGAAGTGGTTATACTTACGCTTCTGTTCCTTTAGTAACTGGCGCAACCACAAGTGCAGGAAAAAGAGGTTTATTTACAACACAAGCTTTAACAACAACAGTAACAGTTGCAGCAAATGCTACTGGAGCACTTGAAGTCATTCTTCCTCCTGCGGGTGGTCATGGATCTGACATGGAAGTGGAATTTAATGCCAAGCGCATTATGACTAATATTAGATTAACTTTCATCGAGAATGCTGGAGATTTCCCAGTCGATAATGATTTCAGAAGAATCGGAATTTTAAAAGATCCTAAACTTTTTGGAACAACTACAAACGCCACAGCAGATACTTTATCTGGATTAAAATCAGTTAAAATTACTGGAGCAACGGCGAATTATATTGCAGATGAAACTATTTCACAAACTGTATCAAATGGAATTGCTAATGGTCAAGTAGTTTCTTGGACATTAGATTCTGGAAGTCCAATTCCTACACCAGGAACTCCAGGAAGTGGCGTGTTGAAATATATCCAATCTCCTGTATATCACACGGATAATGGAATTGTTAAATCATTCCAATCAAATGCTGCTAATGCAATTACAGGTTCATTGTCATTAGCTTCTGGTAATGTAGATGTTGCTCTTTCTGATGGTACAGAAATTTTAGGCGCTATTTTTGTTGATGGTATGTCAGAATCCGAAATTAAACCTAATTCGGGCGAGGTTGTCTACGTAGAAAACAGAAGATTAATCACAAGAGCATCAGATCAAATAGAAGATATTAAATTAGTTATCGAATTCTAATTTTTTATTATAATCTTTACAACATACCGTCAATACAATGCCACAGAAGACAAATCTAAAAGCATCTCCTTACTATGATGATTATGATCGCAATAAAAACTTTTATCGAGTATTATTTCGACCATCATATCCAATTCAAGCAAGAGAATTAAATACATTACAATCGATTTTACAAAATCAAATCGAAAGTTATGGCAATTTTTCATTCAAACAAGGTGATTTAGTAATTCCTGGCGAAGTTGGTCTAAACACTCGATTAGATTATGTTAAATTGTCTTCTGTGTCTGAAGTTGCGGTTAATGTTGATGGTGCAATTGTTTATAAAAAATATGATATAAAGCAATTAAAAGGTCAAAATGTTATTGGATTGTCTTCTGGAGTTGTTGCGTCAGTTTTAGAAGCAGAATATGCTACAAACGAATCTAATGATACTCTATATGTTAAGTATTTAACTGGGGGAGATTCTGCAGAAGAGAAAAGATTTAGACAAGGAGAAACTTTAGAAGTTGTTGATGGAATTAATTCTCCATTGCTTGTCGTAGGAACAGATGGTAGTGTTTTACCAACTACTATTCAAGTAACAAACGTTGATACTAAGTTAACTTCGCAATTAGATAGTCCAGCGATGGGATTTGCTTCCGCTGTTAAAGTGGAAGAAGGAATTTATTTTGTCAATGGATTCTTCATAAGAAATGAAGAGCAATTATTAGTCATCGACAAATACTACGATCAACCATCTGCAAAAATTGGATTTAACATTTCAGAATCTTTGGTAACACCAGAAGAAGATCCTTCCTTATATGATAATGCATTAAATTCTTCTAACTTCTCTGCTCCAGGAGCACACCGTTTAAATATATCATTAGTTTTGACAAAATATGAATATGATGGAATTACTGATAAAAATTTCATTCAATTGTTGTCAGTAAAAAATGGAGTAATCCAAAAGCAAATTAAACAAGCAGAATATAATTTAATTGAAAGTACTTTAGCAAGAAGAACATACGATGAATCTGGTGACTATGTTGTTGATAATTTCTCAGTAGATATTAGAGAATATTACCAGAAAGATAATAATTTAGGCGTATACCAACTAAGCGCAGACGGATTAGTTAATGGTTTTAGTCCAGAAGAAGCTAACAAAAAATTAATCGCAAACGTTAGTCCTGGAAAAGCATACGTAAAAGGATACGAAATCGTTCAAAAAGAATCAAAACAAATAATTTTAGATAAAGCAAGAGAAACTTTATCAAGAGATAATATTACTCTAAAAACAAAAGGTCTTTCTCAATACAAAATAACTAACGTATATAATTCAGTACCATTGAATGCCGAAGGTTCTGATTTATCAGCATACCCAACTTTATATCTCAATTCCGTTTTTAATGACGCTTCAATTGGATTAAATAACACAGAATCTTCAACTGATGCTAAGCAATCTACATTAAGAAGAGGAAAAGGATTTACTAAAAATGATGGTATAAAAACTATCTACATTCAAGTAACTAATACTACAAAATCATTAGGTGCTGTAGATGACACAAGTTTATTGCCAGGTACAGCATCAAATAAAGTAGATTTAAAAAATCTTTGGTTTATTAAAACAAGAACTCAAACAGGATCGGTGTCTACTGTAGATACTATTTCTGGTGTTTCGTTTGCTAAAGTAGAAAAACCAGAAATTTTTGGACCTGGAGCTTTAGTATTAGAATTGACTGTGGTTGGAAGAAAAGATCTTCTACAAGAATTCTTATTAGAGTATGATGATAACTCAGTTTCTAAGCAAAGAAAAATTTATTTTACCCAAAATGATGCTCAAAATGAACTAAACGAATTTGGTTTTATTATAGATTACAATGAGGTTATTACTCCTATTATTGGCGTAGCAAAACCAAAAGATTTTTCTTTCATAGAAAGAGGTTTTGGATTTAATCCAGATATTGATAATGTAGTATCAAAAGGTAGGTTGCCGAAGGGTACTTCAGTATATAACGCTGTTTTTGGATTATCATATTTCAATCCAGTATTCTTCACAAAATTACTATTAGATAGTAATGTAACATCTGCATTTTCTTCTGGAAAATATATTTTTGGAACAACAAGTGGTGCTTATGGTGTTATTGAAGGGGAAACAAATGGATTTTTATCATCAGGAAATAATCTTTTCATAAAAACTTTGTATGGCAATTTTGTTTCTGGAGAAACTATTGTTGCTGAAGATGGTTCAACTTTAAGAATTGCCAAAGAAAATACTGTATCGCATTTCATTGTTGTTAAAAGAGGTGTAGGTTATTCTGCATCATCATTTGTTAATTTAGACGGTGTTCCATACGAAACATCAAAAATTAAATTAGAATATGGTGGCGGCGGAACTTTATATAAAGTATCTGTAATAGACAGAGATGCTGTTTCTGTTGCATATGCTTCGCCACCGTCTATAAGTATCACTTCACCATCAAATCCATCAACTGCAGCTGTAATTGTACCAGTTCTATTTAAAAATACTGTTCTAAATTATTCTCCACAAAATGTAAAATCTTTCTATAGTTCTTTCGGTTCTGCAAATAATAATTTTACTGCAGATATAGAAATTACCAAATCACAATATTCAGAAATATCACAAGTTACTGAATTTAGTTTTACTGGAACGAAAGGTTCGAGATATTTAGAGTGTGTTGGTTTTAATGGCGATGCATCTCTACAATTGATTCAAGGAGATATTATTCAGTATAATGATAATACTGGAGCTGTTAATAAAGTTGTTGTACAATATGCAACAAAACCAGAAGGAGCAATAAAATCAAGAATTTATATTGATAATGTTTTACCTAATAATGTATCTTCTTCGTCTGTAATTAGATTAAGACCTGTTGTAGATAACACAACAAAATCATCGCTAATATTCCCAACTGGCAGCAAAGAAGTAGATTCTTTGATAAAATCAACCGAAGATTCGAAAATAAAATATTATTTCAGAAGAGATTTTGTCACTGTTGGATCTTCTAATGGTGGAAATATAACCTTTGCTGCTCAATTACCTTTTGGTACACAAAGATTTGTTTCTTTCAACGAAAAAGATTTTATTATAACTGTGTTGGATCCAGGAAATTCAACAGCAATAAGTAAAGGAGATATAATGTATGTTTCTCCTGATTTTATACAAATCAATAATATTTCACAGCAAAATTCTGATATATCATCTGGAACTATAACAATCAATTTCCCAGAAAACTATTTCGGAAATAATATTACCAATTTCCCCAAATTAAAACTTACTGCAACTGTAGAAGTTTCTAAAGCAAAACCAAAAATTAAAACCACAGTAGCTAACAAAAGAATCGTAGTTGTTGCTTCTGGAGATAGAGTAATTCCATTACGCGGCAGAGATTATGATTCCGAAGATGTAAACATCAATTCTTATTCTGATGCTTATAAACTAATCAAAGTTTATGAAGGTTCTTCTTCTTTACCACCAGTAGTAGATACAAATAATAATTTAATTTCTGGTACAGATGTTACTGATAGATTTACTTTTGATGATGGTCAAAGAGATACATTTTATGATGTTTCCAGAATAGTTTTAAAACCAGGATTCCAACCAACTACAGGACAATTAGTAATTGCTTTTGATTATTTTGAGCATTCCCAAGGAGATTTCTGTACTGTAGATTCTTATGTACATGAATCTGGTGTTCTTCCTGACGAAATTCCATCATTCAATTCTTCTGTTTATGGAATTGTTTCTCTAAAAAATGTTATTGATTTTAGACCAAAGGTAGATTCTGCAACAACTATAACGGGATTCCAAGATAAGTCTATATTATCTCAACCCGATTATATCAGTTTTACTGGTTCTGGCGGAACAGTATCAAGCACACCAGCACCTTCAGATAATATAGAATTTACAATTTCATTCAGTGAATCTCAATATTTGGATAGAATTGATGCGTTATTCTTAAACAAAACTGGAGAGTTTGTTATAAAGAAAGGAAATCCTTCATTGAATCCTTCAAAACCAGACATCATTGATGATGGTATTTCTTTATATTATTTCTACGTTCCAGCTTTCACTAAATCTTCCAAAGATGTTAGGATTTTGCCAGTAGATAACAAACGTTATACTATGAAAGATATTGGCAAATTAGAGAAGAGAATTGAAAGATTAGAATATTATACAACACTCAGCATTTTAGAGCAGCAAGCACTAAACATGCAGATAAAAGATGATATTGGATTAGATAGATTAAAGAGTGGATTTATTGTAGACAATTTTGAAACTCATAGAGTTGGCAATTTAAAATCAATTGATTATAAATGTTCAATTGATACACAGCAATCGGTACTTCGCACTCAGACAAAAGAAGATAGTTTCTCTTTACTGGAAGTAAATACAAGAAAAGATCAAAGAGACAAAGATGGTTATAGAAATAGCAATGGTGTTATTTCATTACCATTTACTGATGTAGTTTATGCTAAAAATGAATTTGCATCAAAAACAATAAATCCAAATCCATTTGTTATCTTACAATACGTTGGAGATGGTTATTTACAACCAAGTATTGATCAATGGTACGATAATTCAGTCGCTCCATTGATAACTGATAACAATACTGGATTATTCTCAATCTTCCTTGCGAAAGATGATATTAGAGAAAGTTTTGCAAGTATATACAATTCTTTCTTAATCAATTGGGTAGGCACTAATAAATCCTTCTATAATATTAATTCTTTAGCAAATAGTAATATTGATGCTTCTATTTCCTCGGTAGAAATTGCTTCTATAGCAAGCTCTTCGAATATTAGTCCACAAAATAATGAAATCGCAAAAGGTGTTGCATACAAGACTGTTAATAATAATTCTGTAATCGATACGATACAGTTTTTTGCTCGTTCAATTCCCGTAAAATTTGTAATTAAAAGATTAAAACCAAAAACTCAAGTTTATGTATTTTGCGATAGCAGAAATATTGGCAGATGGGTTTGTCCAGATTCAAGATTTACTGAAGTAGCAGGAAATTCTTTAACAGCATTTAATTCTCCGATTGTTACAGATGAATATGGCAATGCCAGTGGAATCATTCTCATTCCAGCAGGTAAAGCACCAAGAGAAAATACTACATGGACGGGAGATGCCAAAACTGTAGTATATGACGAATTTTCGGAAGAATTACGTTTTACTACTGGAATAAAAACTCTCAGATTTACAACCAGTGTATCTGATGAAAATAAAGATAAAGTAGATTCTTACGCAGAAGTAAAATATTATGCTACTGGTATCATGCCAGAAAATCCAGCATCAATTATTTCTACCACACCAGCATATTTTAAAGCTAATGAAGGCGTTCAATTAGTAGATAATAATACATCAAATAAAGAAAAACCAAATGCATTATCACAAACTTTCAAAATAGAAAATTTTGATGGTGGTTTGTTTGTGACTGGAGTTGATTTGTTCTTTGCTAAAAAAAGTTTAACTATTCCAGTTAGAGTTTATTTAAGTAATGTAGAGTCTGGAGTTCCAGGTAAATACATCATCCCAGGAACAGAAATTACATTACATCCCAACACATTCTTAAAAGTATTTGCTTCTGGCAATTTAACAATTAAAGTTGGCGAAATCGTTACTGGTGCAAGATCTACTGCATCTGGTCCAGTATTTAAAGTTTATGATAAAAATAATATTGAAGTTTTACCATCTGCTTCTAATGAAATTTCTTTATCTAACGAACAAGTTTACACTTTAGTATTAAATAATCACAATGGTAAATCATTTATAGAATCAGAAGATTTATCAATTCAATCTGTAACACAATTCAACAACGCAAATAATACGAATCTATTACTAAAAATAGCAAAAGATTCTGGTAAAGTAACTGATTTAATTTTAAAATCAACTGGATCTGGATATGAGTCGGCAGTTATTACCATCGAAAGTCCACAACTTCCTGGGGGCAGCACTGCAACTGGATTAGTTAGAGTTTCCGATGGCAAAATTTACTTAGCTGAACTTGGTATCTCTGGAAGAGGTTATACAGAACCTCCATCTGTTGTTATTAGAGGAACAGGTTCTTCTGCTACAGGTGCTGTCATTGAATCAAAAATTTCAATAGATGAACCAGCTGTCAGAATGGGAGTATCTATCGATGCAGCTGGTTCAATTCAATCAACAACTGCATCCAAATTTAAATTCGAATATCCAGTTTATTTACAAAATGATACTGAATATTCTCTATCAATTGAAACAGATTCTACTGATTATGAATTATGGGCATCTAAGTTGGGAGAAATAGATAAATCCACAGGTGCTGTTATAAACACACAACCTTTATTAGGATCCGTATACAAATCACAAAACACTGATAATTGGACAGAGGATTTATTTGAGGATATTAAATTTACATTATACAGAGCTGAATTTGCTTCAAGACCAGCAACTTTATTATTAACTAATGAGGATTTACAATTCGAAAAAATGGAATTAAATCCATTCGAAACATATGCATTTGCAAATACCAATGCAACATCTCCTCTATTCAAGAATAACAATTCTATCGTAAAAGTAAGACACAGAGATAATGGATTTGAACCTGGCGGTAAATCTTATGTCTACTTCAAATCAGTAGAAGAAGTTGGTGGATTGAGTTCAATCGCATTAAATTCACAATTATATAAAGTATCTAATTGTGGTATTGATTATTATAATATTGTTGGTCCATCAAGAGCTGGTTCCACTGAAATTGGTGGAGGTAAAACAGGATTAGTATCTTATAACAGAAAATACGAAAAATTATATACTCAGATTAATTATTTACAAGCATCTGGCACTAACATTGATAGTTATGTGACAACTACAAATATTATCCCAGTAGATTCAAAAACTCAAAATTATACTTCATATAGTTTAGCACCAGAAGAAAAAATATTTTTAAATAAAGAACAGTATTTCTTAAATCAAAAAGTACTGGCATCAAGAGTTAATCAAACTTTTAATAACATAGAAAGATCTTTAACTTATCGTTTTGTTCTATCTACTACTAAATCTTATTTAAGTCCTATCATTGATTTGAGAAATGCTTCGATAAAAACTATCAATAATAGAGTAGAAAATTGTAATGGTTTTGAAGATAGATTTGGAAAGAGATATCAAAAGTTAAAATTCTATTCCGTTTATAGATTCACGGTATCTGGCAATAATGCTACTGCTATCAGTTTGAATCAAACCGTCAAAGGATTAACTTCTTCGGCATCTGGAGAAATACTTCGTGTTATAGGAAATGATATTTTTGTAAAAGTTAAAAATAATTTAACTTTCGTAGCTAATGAACTATTATTTTTCTCAAGTCAATCTGCTTCTGGTGGTAATTTAGCAAGTGTTAATGTTTCCATTTCATCTGCAGGAATTTTTGAGCAAACATTTACCTTTGTCAATGGTGCTTCTATTGTTGCATTCAATCCATTAAATGTTACCGAAAAATATGACAACAAAATTACTGGCAAAATTATACAGTGGGATCCTCAAGTAAAAGAATTGATAATTGAAAATGATAAAAATCCAATTAATTCTGATTATGTAAGTAAAATTACTTTAGGAAGTGCATTTAGTAGAAATAATGTAACTAATCAGCAATCACCAGACATCTTTAGAGTTGGCGATTTAATTTCTTACGACGGAGTTACTATAGAAAATGCGAAATTTGTTGAAGTAAGTTCTATGGAGTTTACTCCAGGTATAGATTTTGTTGCTGAAAATGGATCTAAGAATAGCTCTGCAGTTGCTAAGTATGTAACCAAAGAAGTTTCTATCAACAATCCAGCAACTGCAATTGACATGAGAATGACATTAAATGTTAAAGATATAAACAACGTCAAAGTTTTGTATAAGAAAAAAGATGCTTCTTCCCAGCAAAACTTTGATGACTTGAATTGGGAATATTTCAACATTGATGGATCACCAGATAATCCAGAAATTGCAACAGCCGATAATACTATTTCAGGTCAATTTGAAAAACAATCTTCATATCAAGAATTGCGTTATAGTGCATCTAATTTACCAGAATTTTCTTCGTATGCAATTAAGATTGTTATGCAATCAGATGACCCAGCATTTGTTCCAAAAATTCAAGATATTAGAGTTGTAGCATCTTATTAATATGGATAGATATGTAAAAGTTGAGGGGCATGAAGGTTTTGTTCGAGATATTCAAACTGGAGCAATTATCAATACCGTGCCCCAAAAAAAGAAGTCTTTTTCAAATGAGTTTAAAAATGTAGTCAATGATCTAAATACTTTGAAGGAAGAAATATCAGAAATTAAAACGTTACTCAAGAAGTTATTACAATGACATTAAGATTCGTCCCAAACACATATACTTTAGACGAGCAAAGACAAGAAATTAATAATCTTGCTTCTGATGTCAATGCAATTGATACTGATTTTAATGAAAGAGTGGATGACAGATTATCTGCTCTTCTATCTGGAGGAACTGGTATTTCTGCAACTTATAATGATGCTGGCAATTCTCTGGCATTAGCGATAGATTTTACAGAATTTAATACAGATAGTTTAACAGAAGGCACAAGTAAATTATTCTTTACTGAATTAAGAGCAAGACAATCATTCAGTATTGCAGCAGAACCAACAGCATCTGGAAATGGTGATCTTTCATATAATAATTCAACTGGCGTTTTTACTTACACACCAGCAGCATTTACATTAAATGATGTTACTACCAACGGCAGTACAACTACAAATAGTATTAGTGTTGGTAGTTTAACTGCTACATCTGGTAATATTAATGTATCTACTGGACAAGCATATAGAATTAACAATACTAATGTTTTAACAGCAACTACACTTGGATCTGGTGTTATTGCTTCGAGTTTAACATCTGTAGGAACTTTATCATCACTTACAGTAACGGGTGCTATTACTGCTAATGGTGGAGTTAATGTTGCCACTGGACAAACATATCAAATTAATGGCAATAATGTTTTAACATCAACCACACTTGGTTCAGGTATTACTTCTTCCAGCTTGACATCTGTTGGAACTTTATCATCACTTACAGTAACTGGTGCTATCACAGCTAATGGTGGCATTAATTTAGGTGATAATGACAAAATATTATTTGGTGATGGTAATGATTTGGAAATTTTCCACGATGGTGCAAATAGTGTGATAGCAGATAGTGGAACTGGAAAATTACTTTTATTTGCCAATGATGGTTTATTTTTACAAAGTAGTGTTACTGAGTATTACGCAAAGTGCAATTCAGGTGCAGCAGTAGAAATTTATCACAATAATGTAAAAAAATTAGAAACTACCACATCTGGTATAACAGTTAGCGGTAGCAATATAAATCTTTCTACATCAAATACACCAGCATCCGCAACTGCTACTGGAACATCTGGCGATATTAGATGGGATGCCGATTACATTTATGTCTGTGTTGCCACAAACACTTGGAAGAGATCCGCTATTTCAACCTGGACATAAATAATTAATATATTTAAATTATTTCTATTATGGACACATCATCACTGAAATCTGAATTCGAAGGTCAAATGAAAGATATCGAAGTTAAAATTTCCAAAGCTAAGGATGAATTAGCAAAAATGGAAGAATATAAACTTAAATTGATTGGCGGTCTTGAAACATTAGCACTTCTGGAAAATAAAGAAGAAGAGCAAACAGAAACTGATAATAACGATTAATTAAGCAAGTAGGAGAATAAAATGGCAGCAATTCCAATTAATCTTGTTATAGAGCAAGGATCGGATTTTGATGCCACTTTTAATATCCAGAATGAAGACAATACAACTCCTTTAAATTTAACTGGGTACACCGCAGTTGCAAAGATGAAAAGGAGTTATTATGCTTCATCTTTCACTTCATTTACTATAAATTTTGTTGATCGTTATAATGGCATCATAGGTATTTCTTTAACTAATACCCAAACACAAAGTTTAGAAAATAGACGTTATGTTTATAGTGTTGTTTTAACTTCTCCTCAAGGTAAAAAATCCAGAGTTATTGAAGGTATTGCTGAAGTTACTCCAGGAACATAATGGCAAACTATAACGTATCAGTAAAAAATTCAAACTATAATGTACTGTCTGGTCCACAGAAAAGGTACAATATTGGAGTTAATTACGAAATACCAAGTAAGTATCTTCAGTATGGAAACGAAGTATTAGATAATATATCTAATGATTTTGATGGCACTACAACAATTTTCGATCTAAAATTAAATTCTGTAGCATATACTCCTGTAAATGATCAGCAATTAATAGTTTCCATAAATGGATTAATGCAAACTGCTGGAGTTGATTATGCAGTTTCGAATAATCAGATTGTTTTTACCAATCCTCCAACAAGTTCTGATTCGATTTATATAGTAGCTTTATCTACAACAGCTGATTTAACAAGAACTATTAATTTTATTCATGATTCTGGTTCTCAAACTATGGTTGCCGAAACCAAAGGATCTTTAACTTTAGATGTTACTGGAAGAATACAATCATGGACATTAACATCAGAACAAACTGGATCAATTCTATTAGATATTAAAAAATCTTCTTTCGAAGATTATCCAAATGTTATTTCAATTTGTGGGATAGATAAACCATCTTTAAATAATCAAAATAAAAATAGAAATTTGTTATTAACTGGATGGCAAACAGATATATTAGCTGGAGATATTTTACAATTTGAAGTTTTATCTGCTCAAAGCATTCGAAGATTTGTATTATCATTGAAGTTGTTCCTATAATAAATAATTGTAAGCATTGCTTCGTTATAAATAAAAATAAACGCAATTAAAGTTTGGAGAACTATAAATGGCACTTTTAGTACCTAATATTGGCGAGTTGGAATCACTTCGCTATCTTGTAAATCAAAGTAATCATGTTCCAAGTAGAGAAGATAATGCTCCCAGAGATTTGGTTTTAAAACTTTACACCAGCAACACCGCCCCAGCTGAAACGGATGTCCCTTCAGCAACCGCATATTTTGAACCATATGCTGCTGGTAATACAAATACATACGGAACTGCACCAACAACTGGGTATCCTCTATGTGCTAATAACAGAACTGAAGCACGTTATTCATATTCTTCTCAGCGTGGTATTCTTTTAAACGGTTCACGTTGGAAAATTTCTACAGCAGCAGATCCAGTAGCATCATCAACTGGTTCCAGCGGTGCTCAAGATTCATATGAAATCACTCTAACTGGATTAACTGGTACTCCAAGCGTTGGAAATCTTGTTTCAGGAACAGGTATTGGTTCTGGTGCTAAAGTTGCTCGTGTAGATGGTTCTACTGTTATTCTATCTGTAAAGAACTCAGGTACAGTTAGTGGCGTAATTTCATTCACTGGTGGAGTAACTACTGCTACTTATCCAGAGCAAACATTTACCTTTAGTGCAGCAGCTGGTAACGTTTACGGGTATTATATCGTAAGAGCAAATAACATGCCTCTAAACGTTCATGGCGTTGCTAATGCAGCAACTGCCTCTGCAGCTACCCAAATTAACAAAGGCGATGCTACAGACGTTTGTATTGGTGTTATCGGTAATGATTACATCACTCTACCAAACACAGCTAATGTTATGGATAACATTACTCTTGGTATGGTTGTTAGTGGAAATGCGGCTATTCCTGCTGGCACCCGAGTTGGTGGAGTTGATCGTGCTCTAAGAAGAATTTATTTGATTAACTCTTCACTACAACCTGTTCTTTTAATCGATAACATTCAGGGTGCTACTGATCCTTCAATTACTCTTGATCACTCTCAAGCAAGCACTGGTGCTAATAATCACCAACTTCAACCAGGCGATATTATTTACATTGCAAGAGGAACTGGTAACACAACCACTACCGCAAATACTTACACAATTTTCACAACTCCATCTGCAACTACATTCACAACAACTCCTGCTCTTGATGGAACTGGATCCCTAACTCTTTACAGCAGCATCATGTTTGCTGAGAGATTTACAAATGGTCCATACCCAATTCAGAACGACGGTGACCAAATCAAGGTAACTCTAAATATCAGTCTTGACTGATATTTTAATTTTCAAACTTTAATATATATATTTTCATTAAGGAGGTGGGTGGTATCCCACCTCTTTTTTTGATTTTAAAAATATAGTAGTTACTATGTCCGTTTATTCTTATACTACAGATAGTATAGAAATATTTGAGAGTCCAATTTTATATGGATTACTCTCAGAAGTTCCTGCAGAAACTATTGATGCAGGAACTATTTCTGTGTCTGCAAATAGTGTAGAAATCAACGGTTACATAGTAAACACAGAAACAGTATATCCGTTTGGTTCAGCAAAAGTTTTTGGTAATTCAAATTCTTGTTTTGTAAAGAATGCAAATATAGAAAAAGCAATACTCAAATTATCAGGTAAAATCACGGAAGGAATTAGATTTACCTGGGTTGGATCAGGAACACTATTTGAAATTGGTGGTGGTCAAGAAAGAATAATTGCTCCATGGATTGGATCTTCTGGCCCACTTCGTTTTATTGGATTATCCATTAATAAACAATCGCACAGTTACAACGAATTTGTTACTGTATTTACTACCGCAGATGATTTTGGATTGATATCATCTGCGGTATCTTCGTATCAAGATTTTGGTAGTGTTTCTATTACAGAATTTAATGATGGAATACAAGATTATGGTTTAATTACTACTAAAAATACCGAAACATCTTTCTCTACACCATTCGGTATTAAAGGATCTGCACAAGAAATATTTAAACCAACATTTGGTCAGATTGGTCAAGGATCAATTAATATATCTGGAGAATCTGCAAATCAATTTATCCCTTCATATGATTCATTTGGTCTATTTAATATCACTGGTGGCGAAAGATATTCAAGAACAATTATTAATTCATCAACATGCTTTATATTAAGTCTTGGTTCCAAGCAAGAATCTGCAATATTTGATTACAACTCAAATTCTACAGTATCTTACACAGAAGAAGATTTTGAGTTTATTACTTCTGTCGGATTAACAGAAGATTGTGGATCAATGGCATTACCATTAGATTCTGGAATAGATTCTTATGGATATATCACAAATCTAACCACAGAGTACTCATTCGGGTCTATAGGATCACTTGGTGGTCACGGTATTGAAGAATATAAACCAACATTTGGTCAGATTGGTCAAGGATCAATTAATATATCTGGAGAATCATTAAGTCAATTTATTCCTTCATATGATGCATTTGCTCTATTCAATATCACTGGTGGCGAAAGATATTCAACAACAATTAGCAACAAATTATCGATTGAATTATCCACTGCTGGTTCAATAAAAGAAACATCATCATTTGATTACAATATAAGCTCAATTGTAAATTACACAGAAGAAGATTTTGAATTCATTACTTCTGTCGGATTAACAGAAGATTGTGGATCAATGGCATTACCATTAGATTCTGGCATAGATTCTTATGGATATATCGTAAATCTAACTACTACCCACGCATTTGGTTCTGTAGGAACATTTAGTGGTCACGGTATTGAAGAATATAAACCAACATTTGGTCAGATTGGTCAAGGATCCATTAATATATCTGGAGAATCTTCGAATCAATTTATTCCTTCATATGATTCATTTGGTCTATTCAATATCACTGGTGGCGAAAGATATTCCACAACAATTATTAATATATCCACTATTACACTATTTACCGTGGGTTCGAAGGAAGAATCCTCGACGTTTGATTACAATATAAACTCAATAGTATCTTACACAGAAGAAGACTTTGAGTTTATTACTTCATCTGGAACCACTGAAGATTATGGATCGGTAGGATTACCATTAGATTCTGGAATAGATTCTTATGGATATATCACAAATCTAACTACTACTAATCCATTTGGTTCTATAGGATCACTCAGTGGTTCTGCAGAAGAAATGTTCGATCCGTCTTTCTCTCAAGTTGGACGAGGATCCATTAATATATCTGGAGAATCTTCGAATCAATTTATTCCTTCATATGATTCATTTGGTCTATTCAATATCACTGGTGGCGAAAGATATTCCACAACAATTACTAATATATCTACAGC
>Ga0181343_1000199_pt1 | contig 28917 bp, 55 predicted proteins | sample Su13VDMLBSD_FD_130110 | JGI IMG/M metagenome (GOLD analysis project Ga0181343, IMG submission 130110) | Freshwater viral communities from Lake Michigan, USA - Su13.VD.MLB.S.D | ecosystem: Environmental > Aquatic > Freshwater > Lake | place: USA: Michigan | collected 2013-07-15
ACCCCAAATCAAAGAAAGAGCGATTTGCTTGATCAAACGGTATTCAGCCTCATCTTGTCCTTCGTAGAAGAAACCATTCATCTTCTTAGTTCCCATATCACCATATTCAATCTCCATCCATTGAGGAGCGTTGGTTTTTTGAGTACCAGTCAGTTCATAAGTTTCTTTGAAGATCTGAGTTGTCCAGTTATATTTTTGCCAGAAAGACTGAGATGAAGTTGGTTGATCAGTGCCTTCAGCCCAAGCAGAACCAACAACAATCATAGTTACAGGATTAGTAGCTACCCAAATTCCATTGAATGCACCTGTAGTAAGAGCGTCAACAGTAACTGTAAATGTGGTAGCTGTAGATGCAGTACCCTGGGTTACTACCTCTACATTAGAAATACGTCCTAATGGTAAAGTAGGTTCAGATGCAAACATCACAACTTGACCAATTTTAGCGTAAATTAAATCAACGTAAGCAGTTGGACTTAAAGTAGGAACACCTTGAGAAGTTACAGTAATAGTAACTTGGCTAGTGCTAACAGCAGCAAGAACTACACCTGAAATAGAGGTATCGTAGAAACCTTTTTCCCAGTGCCATCCAGTAGTATTCTGAACACCACGCTTCATTCCAAGACCCATCAAAAGTTGGAAGTCAGAAAGACCGTTATCACCATACTTATTTTTCAAAGTACGCAAGTAATGCGGAACTAATAGTCCGCTTGTATAGCTAGCGTCAAAAAGTGACAATAAGCCACCATTTAATCCTTCGCCAGATACAGGGTTAAAAAAATTAGACATTTTCGTAAAAAATTAAGGTTTATAAATCAAATTAATATTGTGATTCAAAATACCTTTGTAATTGAGACTTTTCACTAGATCCACTTGGCCTTTCCTGTTTCACTACTTCAGCTCCGTTATGGAACTCTTTCATGGCTTTTTCTTGGGACTCCCCTCTAACCGCTTGAACGAGTGCCTTATAAATGTTCTTTGCCTCTAAAGCTTCTGCACGCATCCGTGCGTAATTCTTAATGGCACTAACATTATTTTCGTCTGGTAGTGATGGATTTGCCGATATAATCCCCATGAGTTCTTGGTTCAATTGGTCTAAAGTGGCTTGCGACACCGCAGTCTTAACTTTAACACCTTCAACCTCAATCTCTAGATCGTTAATCTTAGCTGTTTGTTCAACTATAGGCTTCCAATCACTTACAAGTTTTTCAGTGTTTTGTTTATACTCATCAAACTTGCCACGCAAAGATGCAACAAAATCTTTATTCTCACCAATATTTTTTAATTTTTCTGATACAGTATCTAAATGTTTACCTAACTTCATCTTCATTGTACGAGGAGCATACTGCCCTTCTACATCAACATCACAGTTGTACTCATCAGCAATCGCTTCACAAACTTCTTCAAAAGACATTGTCTTTAACATGTCTGGATCTTTAATAACCTCAGACAAAGCCATAACTTGAACAGGACTATTTCTCAAATCCTCCTCTGTCTTGCCGATAAATTTTCTAGCAATCTCCATGTCTTTAATGCCTGTTGACTTCATGAATGAATTCAAGTTAGCCAAACTATCATCAGCAAAAGGAGACTCTAGCTGCTGCATAAGAGTTTCTTGATCCTTTATAAAAGGTTCAAACTCATCATACTTAGACGCTTTTTCAGAAAGCATTGAATACTTTTCTTTAATAGAGTCAACATTTTCAAAGTCTCCAAAGATAGCTTTTAGATCAGAGGCTTTAAATGTAGCTTCATCCGCTACATTAGCATTACTATCATCTACCTCTTTTTGAGAATCGGTTGATGAATTTATCACCTGTGATTCATCTTGGGCAGCAGGTGTAACATCCGATGGCTTTGAATTAGCTGCACCGATGTAATCAAAAAAATTAACAGTGTTATTTTCCATATGTATTTATTTGTGTTTTTTATCTTTTTCTAATAGAACCTGTAATTTCGGTCCCTGTCTCCTGTTGCAAATAAGCCTCAGTTTTAATCTCCTCAATATTACCCTCAGTCTTAGCCTGTATCTCCATTTGCTTTTCTTTCATTCTAATCTCAGCTAATGCTGCTTGTTTTTCAATTTCAGCTTGAGTCTCAGCTTTAATGATTTCAATCTTGTTCATCATCTTCTGATTTTCAAGATCAATCAAAGACTGAGATTGTGCCTGTTGATTTTGAGCAGCCATTTGATCGTTGTACTGTCTCTTCTTAGCAGATTTATAGTTGAGATACCATGTAGCTTCTTTAAGCCTTCCTTTTTCAACCATATCTACAATAAGAGTGAAGTCAGCCAATTCAATCTCAGGCATACCATTACGACCAACTTTTAATGCAGTTTCAGCAGCTTCTAATATTTTAAACTTCTGAGTTGGAGATATTTTATTAGATAAATTAATACCCATCTCATCAAGTGTCAAATCACACCCCGTCATGATCGCTCCAATCGTAGACTGTCCAAATACACCAGAATAATAATCTTTAGTGGCGGCATCATACTTCATTGTAGTGATTGCACGAAGTATTATATTTTGAGCTGCTTTTATCTTAATTTGTTCTAGTGCCTGCTGTAATGGCCATAATGCGTTATTAGTAGCCTCAACCTCTAACTCCGCAACGCCAACAAGCTTCTCTCCTTTTGCAGGAGACGCAGCAATAGTTGGTGTTATACCTGTAATCTGAAGCAACTTCTCTACATCGTGCTGGTAAGCAGCGATCCATTCAGATAACTGTTTACCTACACCACCTTCTAGCTCCTCAAATGATTTATTCATTGTAACTTTTCCTCCAAGTAATGAAGACTTGTAGAAGAAATTACCTGTATGAGAATACACTTGAACTAAGTCAAATGGGGTATATAAAGTACCACCAATACTATTCACATTTAAAGCACCAATATCAATGGCAATACCTTTAGGAGCAGCGGCTAATTTAGCGGCTTGTAACTTAAGGTGATTGATCTGCATTGAATCATAGATAGGAATCGCAGTCTCAGTTATAGATTTTCCTGGTATTTTCACAAAACGATAAGACAACAATGGTTGTTGCTTGTTAATTCGCTTCATGTTCTTTTGCTTACCACCTAATGTTAAATTAGCACCAGGTATAAATACACCTTCGTAAATATTATGCCCATCAATAACAACGGTTTTTTTCTTTTCAGTATTTACGAATTCACCAAATTTATCTGGGTAAAATTGAACATTACCATCTCTATTTTTCTTCTTGAAATAATTAGAGTCTTTTGATATATATTCAAATTCTAAAACATCAATAAATAGAGCGTCATACCTCATTCTATCGGTAATAGTATCTCTTTGAGAATACCATGACCATCCGTATTTATCATTTGCCACAATAGAATCGTATGCAAAACGAGCTACTTTATTTACAAAAGATTCTGTCTCTTCCTCACTATATCCATTTTGTAAAAGAAGCTTTCTAACTTGAGGTATACTATATTTTTCAAAGTGTCCACCAAATGGGGAATTGTCACCTTGATACTCATCTGTCCATGCACAAACAAACTTTGTAGCATCCACATATTTAACTTTTGCGGCTCCAGTATCAGGATCTGTGTAATCCTTAACAACGCAAAAACCAAAATTCAAACAGTCATCTTTTAACTGCTTTTCTATTTTGGTCCAATCACTTCCTTGAAATCCAAACTCAGCTAATTTCTCAATGCCGATTTCAAATGACATTTTGAATCCGCCCATGATTTCATAAAGCTCTAGCTCCGTCATATTCTGCGGAACAAACTGTTCTTCAGACATTTGAGGAGTACCTAATTCTTTCATTAAAGGCTCCATCTTTGACTTTACAAATAGCTTATATTTATTTAAAGCTCTTTGATTTCTAATATCTGGATTGATAGAATCGGCTTGAATTCTTTGCCCGTCAGTAGATATAATAGAATGAATAATTCTCTTAAGCTCTGGAGCCATAGAGAATATTTGAAAGTCTATATTTGAATAACCTTTTCTTCTTCCTCTATTTACAGTTGATCCACCAGCTTTAGGTCCTTTTGTTTTTTCATCCCCTCTGCTCGCCCACATATCAATATACTTTTGCGGACTCTGTCTACCTTCGCTGTAATTCCGAATCTCAAAAAGTCTAGCTATATCCGCCCTACTAAAATAAGTTTTATTGTTTTCGTAACGATAAAAAATAGCATGGCCAACTTGAGATAACCATTTGCCATCTTTCTTTTTAGGATCTATATCATCCTTTGGCCAAAGTACAGTAATTTCGCTCATATATCGTAATCAAAAGTATCAAACAATAATCCATCAATTTTAGAAGATTGTTCATTCATTTCTACAAATTTAGGGTAAATTGACTTACTTCCCAAAAGTGCATATCCACCCGAAGTAAATAAGTCATATTTAGTCATTTCCTTTCTTCCGTCAATATTACCACATTCTTCTAATAATTCAATGTGATTTTCCGTTTCACAACCAACTTTTAAGTATTGCTCCCAAGAATCAAAAATCTCCTGTTTAGTAGAATTGTTTTGTCCATCAGTAGTAACACGTCCTGGTAAAGGCTTTCTAATCCCATTCTCATCCATGTCATACAAGAGATAACCCCTTAATCCCCAATCTAAAAATCTCTCATATAAATGAGTGATGTTCATTTCGGGGTACAACATGGCTCCATAAAACACACAAGCCTTTGCCATATCATCGGCATATTCTTCCCTGCTTACATCCCTTTGTTTGTAAGTGAGTACAAATTTATCTGAAATCCATTGACTTCGCAACTTTATTTCACTATTATTATCGCCATCTATAGAACTGTCCTTTTTATAGAACATTGCTCCAGCATGATAAGACTTCTTTTTACCGCTAATTTCTTCTGACTCATACTTTGCAGGGTCAGCCCCCATAACGTACTTATTCATTACTTGCCATGATGGTTTCCATGACTCTAAGTCTGGATCCCACTCCTTTTGATTTCTTTGTCCTGGAGGAGGCATATGACTTATAATAAATTTACCTTCGTCATCTGGAACTAATCTAACATTGCTTCCACGTCCCTCTGTCCACTCAAAATTATATCTTCTTGTAACACTTTGCTGAAATGTTAACTCAGTAATTCTTTTCTTAATTTTAAGTACAGGGAAAGAAGAGTCTTTTGATGCAGACATGAAACATTCTTTTAATGTCCACGGAAAGTTTTGCATTTCTTCAATAAGACCTGTTTGATCTCCATTTGCTTCAAATGTCTTTCTTTTATTGGACAAATATGTTCTAGCACCGATCATAACAACCCTTCCATCGCTATTCCTTACAGGTCTATTAGGATCTTCAATTATTGAGTTGCCATATTCATCTATAAATCCATCTAGCCCATCATAGGCAGGAAAGAAAATGGTAAATAAACCCGAAGCTGTTTGTCCGTTATCGTTTCTTTCATTATACTTTGAAGACAATATTAACCTCTTCATTTGTTCACCACCACCTCTCTCCATCTCACCAAGAGTTGATGTAAGCAAACCAAGCCCATGTATATATGGACCTTGTGCCAAACATTTCATCACAACCCTCCATCTTTCAATGATATTGATGTTAATACCTGCCTTTGGGTCTACCTTACCAACCTCATCATGGTGTATGAAGTGTAGCTTTTCCATGTCATACGCTCTTTCTCCAGATGGTCGGTGATTTATCCACCCCTCGTGTGGAGGGAGAGATGTTGTACCTACACTACCTGCTGCACGACTTGCAGGAGCAGTAAAATGAATCGCCTCCTTTGGAACACTTGACCCTTCTGTCATCAGCTTAAAGAAGAATGGCATTCTTCGGAGACGTTTCGCTATATGGTCAACAAACACTTGGGTAGAGTGGTAATCAGACATAGACTGAATACCACCAAAACGCTGAATACCCATTGTTGCCGTGATGTACCAATTCATAAAACCTGCACGAGATGTAGCCCCCTCACGTCTGTGTTTAGGATAAACAACTCCGTACATAGTTCTTTCACCAGTATCAACAATAAATTCACCCTCCTCAATATAACTATTACTGTATCGTTCTAAAAACTCATCAACACTTTTTTTCATGTTGAAATATCGAACAAAGTTTTCTTCCCCATCAGAATAAACAACTTTGTATCTAAAGAAACCATCTTTTGTTTTAAAGGCGTACATAACACCCAAAAACCATCTCCTATCTCTATCCCTATATTCTGGCAAACCTGCTTTATTTTTAGGATTACCTATAGGCCAAAAATTTAAATAAGTGTACATACATCCTGGAATGTATGTTGGAGTTCCATTATTAAAAAAGAAATAACCCTTATAGTGCCTTCTTATTTGACGCTTAATCCATTGTATTTCCTTAGAGTAATAAGAAGCGTTGTTAAATAACTCCTCATCAATATCCTCAAGCTTTACAACATCTTTTGGCTTAAGCTGTTTCTTTCTTCTAATTACAGCCTCTAATTCTGTAAGCTTTGATGGAGTTTCTTGATATTGAAATCTTTGTTTCTCTGGAGATATTCCATAGCCATCAATTTTTTTTATCGCCTCGTCATAAGGTAAATTATAATACTCTTCTGGAGTAGGCACAGGTATTGAAACTGGGTATAAATCTTCATCCTCAGAATTAAGCAATATATGATCAATTGCTTTATTATATTTATAAGAGGTATTACGCATCTACTTCTGGAAAAACATCTCCTTTATCTTCAAACTCTCTAATATATTCCTCTGGTCTTATGCCTAAAGAATCCATAAGTGTAAACTCAGTCAACTCATCCTCCAAGTCTTTACTTTTCTCACCTTGCAAGAAATCATTTTTTGACGATGCAATTTGAGACATGGTCATATTAATAATTTCTCTTCGTGTTTTTTCTGCCTGTACAATTTTAGCTTGAGCAGCCTCGTCTTCCGCCTCCAATTTAATCTCCATCTCTGTGTATCTCAACAAAGCCTCCTCGGCAGATTTCCATACCATATACTGCTCCCCACCCATTAAGAGTAAGAAGTATATTGCCCTTCTATTTACTCCTTTTACTTTCCAAGACAACATGTCTGTAATGTATTTAGGATACGGAGGTTCAATATTTAAACACTGCATGGCCCATGTCTTTCTTCTTTTCAAATCGGGGATACCTTGACCTGGAGAGCCAAGGTCATACATGTAAATTAAATATCTTAATACAACATCAGGATCTAATCCATGTGGAAGATCTCGTGCAGAAAATATTACTGAAAATTTAGATAGATCAGAAAACTCAAACAATACGGGTTGATCCATTGGTATTTTATGGATCGGATATTTTAATTTATCAAACTCTTTATTGTCGAATTTCATATCCTAATACTTCGTTATGCCTTAATGTATAATAATTTTTTTCTAGCTTACGATTTAAACCAGCTTCTAAAGGAACCCCTCTTTTTAATTTTGAATACACTATATCACCCACATTAGGTATGGCATCTGTACCAAAAGCTTTTTCTGATATATGACTAGGGCCTCCTACAGCAACAACTTCCCATGTATCATATTTATACTTATCCTCCTCACCTTCTAATAAAACTACGAAATCACTTCTTAGTTTTTCTTGCATCACTGGGAGAACTAAAGAAAATCCATCATTAGGGATAAGCTCCCCATCTCTTATTGTTAAATATACTAATAAAGGATTAATCATTAAAATTTCCTGCCCCTCATGATAAATAATGCGAGTGTTTTTTCCTTCGCTATATGCACCTACCACCTCTCTTATCTCATTATATTTAATAAATACCTTGTCGCCTTTCTTCCAATTTTTAAAATCAGAATGTACAATGTAATCTACGTTTGTAAAATACTCGGCATCTTGGCCATTCATCCTAACAACCATCTTAAATGATTGATCTCCAATAGTAAATTCTTCTTTTAAAGAACTGCTATTGTTCAGAATTACAGGTAAATAATTAAGAAATTTCATATTTTATGTGCTTAAAGTCCGTACATTTGTGTCGCTCGTTCTGAGCTGTTTTCATAATGTGTGTTTTATTTGTGTGCGGAAAGTGGGGGCAACGGCCCCACTTTTTGTTTTTCACTTAATGATCACGAACCTGTGTAAAGTTAGGAATCAATAAATTTGCCGTTGAGCCATTTTCTGACTCATTGACATAGTCAAAAGATAGGATATAACCACCAATTGGTTTAGGGGGTCTACCCTTTTCAATGTGGTATCCAAAGTCACCATCTCCATATTCCTCTTTATAAGCGGCTGTTCTAATATGATGAACATACCTGTGCTTGACTGAATATCCAGATCTTGGACTATGCTCCAAAGATTCTTGAGAGTCAATAACATGGTATAACTCGTGAACGTGACCCTGCCAAATACAATCAGCTCCAGATATCATTACACCCATACGGTTGTTTTGTATAACACCCTTTGTAACAGGTCCTCCACCTCCCGAACCATGATAATACTTTAAATTAAAAGCATGGTTAGAGTGGTTCTTATATTTCATCTGAATTTTCCACCAACCGCCATAACCTCCAGTGTAAATAGATGTCTTGTTCTTATAATTCATAAGATCAACAAATCTTTGGAGTGGATCAGTTTCTGTATTTTTAATAATTGCCGTTTCATGGTTCCCATAACCAATCCAAGCAATGTTCTGAGCATATGGACTCCACCAATCAACTGCTGTTTCAATTACAGCGTCCAAATAATTGTGTACGTTATGTTCAGGTCTGATATCCTTTTTATTTCTACGAGGATCCCACTTACCCTGCATTAAACAAAAGAAATCACCATTTATAACGATGCCCATGTCTTCGGCAATAGCCATATCTAAATGCCTTTTTAATATATCTCTTTTGCACTTTGGATTATCCCAATGGACATCAGATATCATAAGCCATTTCTTGTCAGATGAGCATTCTGTAATAAGAATGTTTTTATTTATCTTGGTTGTAAGCATTGTATACCTCGTTACTTTTTAATAAGTTAAAATATTCGGAGAATGTTTTGAAAGGTTGATCTATAATTAGTGGATCATCTGAACCAACTATATAAAGAAGAGTTCTATTGCCTACCGATATAGATCCATTATCTTTAAACTCTACATCAGCCTGTATAGCAGCTATTTTTGTTATATCAAAAATTATCGGAACAGCATCACAATAAAGTTGAGCCGAACTAGAAATATCTTCTTCAGTATTCCACACAACACATATTGTACTGCATAATGTAGGTAGAGGGGTCTCCTCTTTTTTTCTTTTTCTCCAGAACATAACTCGTATTTTCCGTAAAAATACAAAAAAGCCCCTTCGCTTTGAAGAGGCTTTTGTTTTAGAAAGGTAGGTCATCGTCACCTTTAGTCTCTACATTTGCCTGTACAGGCTCACTTTTAGAGGGCATTGGGATGTCACCGCTAATATTCCAAGCTTTTAAGGAGTTGTAAACATTTCCGTTGTACTCACGTCCTTCGATGTTAAAGCTGATTGTAAGATTATCCCCTGGGATATAAGGCTCAATCAAGCTAACCTTGTCATTTATTAGCTGAAACTCAACTAATGTTGGATACTTACCAACTGTCTCTACAACAAATTTGCGAATGGTAAACTTTGGAGTTTTTTGTTCGATGCTCCCCACCGATTTAAGTTTTCCTTGAAATTCCATTGTGTTTAATTTTCACAAAGATACATATACTTCATTTTAAAAAATCAATCTATATTTTGAAGTTTTAAACATTATGATGTTCAAATGTTGTTATTTTTTTCTTGCTTTAAAAACTTATATGTATTTACATTTGCAAAACACAATGTGTATCACACAATGAAAATCATACAAAATTACTTAAGAAATATGTTTAAGGTTGAAAAAGACGTTCCAGTACCAAATAGCGGAAGAGGACGCAAGGCATCTTACGAGTTGCCAGATATGGAAGTTGGAGATTCTTTCTTTATTGAGGGAGAAACATCTAAATATTTAGCTCGTTTGTTTTATCAAAAGAAAAAGAAGAAGTATAAATTGACAGCTAGAACTATGGACGGAGGAGTTAGGATCTGGAGAGTAAAATAGATTATTAGCTTTCGTTTTAAGTTTGAGTCGCAGCAAACTGAAAACATAAAACATTAGCCCTGTTGAATGGCGTGAGACTGCGACCTCCCCATTCTTCGGGGCATTTTTTTCGCACATATGAACACAGGACAAATAATAAAAGCCAAGTCTGAAAGAGACTTCACAATGCTGAGTAATAGATTACTCCAAGACTGTACATTAACAATTGAAGAGAAAGGTCTATTGGTATACTTACTAAGTCTGCCATGTGATTGGATTCTTTATAAGAAGAACCTGCCTGAGAAGACTGGAGAGTCTAAGGGGACTATAGATCGAGTGTTTAAACAACTCCAAGAGAAGAAATATATCACATCTGTCAAGGTTATTGACAATGATACAAAGTTGTTTAAAGGGTGGAATCACATTGTGTATGAAGTTCCGACATCGGAGGAAACCGACATTCGGGAAACACCGACATCGGCTTTTACCGACCTCGGTCAAAGTATGCCTATACAAATACTAAATACTAATACAAAGAATAATAATAATACAAATACTAATATAGGGAAATCACGTTTTTCTCCTCCAAGCCTAGATGAGGTTAAGGCATTCTTCAGAGAGAAGGGGTATCGTGAGGACGTAGCTATAAAAGCCTACAACTATTACAGCGATGGTAATTGGCATGATAAAACCAATAAACCTGTAAAAAATTGGAGATTAAAAATGCACGTTTGGTTCAGAGATGAAAACAAGATACAAGAAGTTAAGCTGAAAGTAAGAACTGCGTTTGGGGATGTTGTTGAAGTAACTAAACAACAATATGATTCAGCGGTTCCAGGAACATTAAAACTAATAAACCAATAATATGAGTAACTATCAAAAACTAACCGATCTAGGTATTCAATGTAAGGATAGACAAGGTCAGCAAAAAGTTAACTGTCCATTTTGCAAAGACATCCGTACAAACAAAAGCGACAAAAGTCTATCTGTAAATGTTGAGCTAGGTGTCTATAAATGCCACTACCCAAATTGCGAGGCATTTATTGGAAAGACTGTGAAGTCATATGATCGTAAGCCAGAATATGTAATCCCAGTCTCTAAACTTCAGAAGGTCAGCGACAAAGTTTTATCATGGTTTGAATCGAGAGGTATATCAAACAATACGCTCCTGCAATTTAAAGTAACAGAGGAAGAGACATACTTTCCACAAGCATCTGAAAACCGTAAGGCTATTTGCTTTAACTATTACAGGGGGAGTGATTTAATTAATATAAAATACAGGGACGCAGCCAAGAATTTCAAGATGGTTAAGGATGCGGAACTCATCATGTATAATTTGAACTCAATAGAGGGCTATAATTGGTGTGTAATTGTCGAGGGGGAGATGGATGCCTTATCAATGCATGAAGCTCAAATTTACCCTGTTGTAAGCGTTCCTAATGGGGCAACGAAGGGTAACCAAAACCTTAAGTATCTCGACAACTGCATTGACCACTTTATAGATAAAGAAAAAATAATCATATTTACAGATAATGACTCCTCTGGGATGTCTCTCAGAGATGAATTAGCCAGACGATTAGGCAAGGAGAGAATATGGTTTGTAAACTGTCCAGAAGGAAGCAAGGATGCCAATGAGGTAATTGTGAATTATGGGGTTGATGTGTTAAGACAAATTATAGCTGAGGCATATCAGATCCCAATTGAAGGTATTGAGAAGGCAAGTCATGTAAAGGAAAAAATCTACGACATATATAGAAATGGATTCCCACATGGACTTAAATGTGGATACAATATGTTTGACGAACATATATCATTCAGAGGTTCAGAATTTACAATAATAACAGGTACTCCAAACGCAGGGAAGTCAACTTTTCTGAGCAATATACTTGTCAGACTAGCTTCAAAACATGGCTGGAAAATAGCGATGTTCTCTCCAGAAAAACAACCTACAGAGATCCTATTTTCAGAACTAGCAGAGTTATTCATAGGTAAGTCTTTCACGTCATTTAATCCAATAAATAAAATGACAGAATCAGAGGTCGAACTCGCAACACGATTTGTTGATGACACCTTCTTTTTTATGAAGATAGATGAGATGGAAGTTACCATAGATGGAATACTCTCCAAGGCTGAGGAGCTGGTTAAAAGAAACGGTGTAAATTGTCTTGTAATTGACCCTTGGAATTATGTCGAACATAAGATTCCACACGGAATGAGCGAGACTCAGTATATATCTGAGGCACTTACAAAAATAAAGAGATTCAAAGATCGTTATGATGTCCATGTATTTGTAGTTGCTCACCCAACAAAGATCAGAAAGGAGAACGGAGTGTACATCGTGCCTACATTATATGACATCGCAGGATCTGCACACTTCTTTAATAAATGCGATAATGGATTTGTAGTATATAGAGATTATCTATCTGGACAAACTCGTGTATACATACAAAAGATTAGATGGCAATTCATAGGTAAAGTCGGAGATGTGCCATTTATATACAGTCCAATAAACAAAAGATTCTCTGAAGTCGGTAGCGATGAACTAACTACATTCAACCCAATTGGAGATTACGAACTACAAAATAATCCATATTTAGGCAATGAAGATATACCATTCTGATCCATCACTACAATTAGGACTACGACAATTAGCAATTACTAAAATAAAAGATGGAGAGCTAATTGGTTCAAAACAAGATTATTACGAGAATATAGAATGTGTGTATATTTGTTTGGAAAAAAAATATGATAAAATTTTAGAAGTTTTATTTGCATTTTGTGAGAAAAATGTTAGATATTTGCGTAAGAATAATTTAATAACTCAAACAGTAAGCGAAGAAATAAAGGAAAGGGCTAAAAAAAAGACTTGCAATGAACTTGGGATATCAAAACCAGAAGCAAGTGAAAAATACAAAAAGAAATACCTTCAGAACCTTTACAAATTTGTTTATTGGGAGTTCATTAAATCACACACACTAGAAGAAGTAAAAATTAAATTCAACAAACTATGAAAACAAAATCAATCCACTTTCTGGACATATTGGAATATGTGCCAGATTCAAAGAAAAATCAATTTATTACGGACTTAGTTGTTTTTGTTCCACACATTCAAGCCGAGGCTGAAAAGTACAAAAATATTGTTCACGATGTAAACTTTGGAAAAGAGCGTAAAATGTATGTAGACACGATGCGTAAAGTAAGCAATTCTATCTGGAATAGTGATGATAGTACAAGAAGAGATTTGAGAAATGTTCAATCTCGTCAAATGCTTTACTACTTTTTGTACAACACACTCCCATTATCATACATGGATGTTGGAGGGTATTTTGATAAAGATCACTCTACCGTAATACACGGCATCAAAAGATTCACCTCTGATATGGAGACTTCATCTAGAACAAGATTAATGGTTGAGTTCTTTGTAAATAAAATGGAAGAGAACGGCTACAGACAACCAAGAAGAGCATATGATTTATTAATGAGTAGAATCGAAGTTTATGGAAATATCAATCAATAAGCCCCACAGCACAACATTTGAGTTTGAAGGAGAATGTTTCTTAGATATGAAGTATTCATTCACTCTTACAAAAGTAGTAGACGAATCAGGCACACATTATTTTGTATCAGCCCATCCTCACTCCTCTGAGAGCAATTGGGAAGACTGGAACAATGTGAAGCAGAATGTGATTGAAAACATAATAAAAAAACACTTCGAACAAAATGGAGCAGAGTAAAACAACAGAAGAAAATGTATCATACGAATACAAACAGTCTAGCATTGTAACCAAAGTTATGGATGATATTAAATCCAGAGAAAAAAAAGGGTTTATGCAATACGGAACAACAGTGGATCGAACAGATTACGATCTAAAAATGTGGTTGCAAGAAGCGTATGAAGAATGTTTGGACCAGGCGATATATTTAAAAAGTGCCATTGAGAACTTGAAGAAAAAACGCTAAATTAGCGTAATGAAACCAGAATCCAAATACCTAAGAAAAAGCAAATTCTGCAAGAGTAATTGGCTGGTAATAAAAGGAAACAATGAGTATTTAGTCAGATGTAAAACCTGCGGAGTATATCTTATGAATGGAGGTATTCCAAAATGTTTACAAATAAATCCAGAAGAAAATTAAAAATCTTTTGTTAATAATTTTCACTTGATTTTCTTTTAAAAAAGATTATATTTGTAACGCATATAAAACACACAATAGTTCTTTTGGCAATAGAGTCTATTACAAGCTATAAATAGTCGTCTGGATAACGAAGCCATTGAAGCCTCAACGGAGGAATTAGTAAATGCAAATAGTGGAGTAATGGATCTATGCCATAAGAACGTGTTTTTTCATAACACACCAAATAATGACAATAAATTTAACGGAGTCGGAGGTACACTTTCTTAGAACTATTGCCTCAACAAGGTCCTACTTTAACAGGAATAATAATGTGGTAGACCAAAAGTTTGCCTCTGAAAAATCAGGGTATGAAATCGACTTTGATGGATGTCTATCTGAGTACGCATTCTGCAAATGGCATAACATTACATTTAGCCTAGCAGATACTCCAGGACAGCCTGACTGTGTTTATAAAAATTTAACCATTGACATTAAAAGCACTCGACTAAAAAATGGAAGGCTCATGGTCAAATTAAATGCAATACCTGTTGATATGTATGTACTTGCAATTGTACAAAATGACTACACAATTTTTTTTCCTGGGTATATTCGCTCTGAAGATATAAAAAAGCAAGAAAATATCCGTAACTTAGGAACTGGAGACTCGTATGTCTTAGATCAAGATCAATTATTAAGGTTTAAGGAAAATGGAAAGAAAAAATAGACTGTCAATTACATTCTCGGAGGATGAGTTTGACAAAAATTTAGAAGTAACCGAATGGTCCAATGGGGCAGGTGTAGACTTTACAATAGAATATAAAGGACATAGAACTACATATCCTTTATCTTATAGAGAACTACACATACTTAAGAAGCTTACAAAGCATATTCTTAAAAATGTTGAGTAGATTTTATCTGAAAACCTTTACCTTATTCTTTATTTTTAAAGGCTGACTTATAAATTGTTTGCCTCTTTTATTTCCTTCTGACTTAGCTTTATTAGTAGCCTTCTTCTCTCCAGAAGTTAAAGAATCCCAAGCAGCTTTAGGTAGATACCTTTTCTTACCCTCAGACTTAACTTCTTTCGATAAACCTTTGCTTTTATTTGAGTGTGTTCCAGATGTCATCCACTCTTGCTTAGTCCAATTCTTTAGACTTTGTTGTGACTTAGCTAATGCCATTACTTATATCCTCCACCTTTAGCTTTATATTCACGAGCAAGCATTTGTGCTTTTCTAGCACTCCACTCTCCAGGATCACCACCTTTGGTTCCAGCTTTAATCTTATTAAACAAAGACTTTCTCATACCTGGCTTAGTATAATTACCAGCTTGATTTACTTTGCTTGTGGTTTTTTTATTTAACTTCATTATTTATTACGGCCAAATCTTACAACTTTTTTACAGCTAGTAGACATACCTCCCTTTTTATTTCTTTTTCTTGCTAATTCGGAAGCTCCCATATCATAATTAGCTTTTTTACCTCTTTTATTGTTAGTATTGTTAAAGTTAACAGTGTAATTAAGAGATGATTCTTTCTTTTTACTAGCAGGCTTATTTATATCCTTACCTTTTGCAACTTGTTTTTGTTGTCTAGGAGATAAAGGCATTCTAGGAGGTGTTCCACCTAAATCACGAGGGTTAGCCTGTCTATTTGCTTCTGCCAAATCTTTTTTATATTGCTCCATTTTAGATTTATAATCTTTTCTTTGAGCAATTCTAGCTTTAATTCCGTCAATTGGATTTTTTGGTTTCATATTAGTATAATTTATTTAGCGTTTCATTCTCCTTACTTGTCTATCTCTTCTAGCGGATTTACGTTTTAAAGATTTATTTTTTCTTTTTGTACTAAATAGATCCTTTCCAAAATCCTCACATTTTTGGATAATACCTTTTTTACTCTTGCAATTCTTATTTTGCTCTTTTAAATCTTTTCTTTTTTGTTTGCTAGACTGAATATTTTCTTTTATGCTGCTAGCTTTTTTCTTCAGTTTATCTTTAAAAGTGCTACCGCCATCATTTTTAGGAGGAGTGTCTTTAGGTGGCGTATCTTTAGGAGTTCGAGTTATACCAGGGAAATTTACTTTTGGAAAATTTATATCAAGTGAATTTTTCTTATCGTTAAATTTAACTGATTTATTTACGTTACCCATTTTATCAGTATATGAGTAAGAGAATTTTTTATTCCCTTCTCCTAATGATTTAGCCATTTTAGAAGCATCCGCTGGATTTAATCTGGTGTAAGATGTCTGTCTTTTTTTGCCTTTTAAAGCAGTGCTTTTTTTTGTTGCGTAATTAACACCACCAGAACCTACTTGCTCTGCGGCTGAAGGACCTGCTTGCTCTGCTGCTGAAGTACCTTTTTTTCCTCTTTTTATTTGTAAACCTCTCATGACATTTTATTTTTTTCAAAAATAATAAATTTTATGTGTTTAGCTACCTTTAACCCACTTTTTATTTTTAGGTTGAGATGTCTTGCTTGGACTCCATTTAACTTTATCGGCCCAATAGGCGGCACTCATTTTGCCTTTAGATATATTCTTAGCATGACGAGACTTAAAAGCCTCACGTTGTCCTGCTGTTTGATTTGTCTTTACACCCTGTTGACCAAAGCGAATGGTTTTAACTTGTTCACCCTCCTTTGCCACAACAATATGACTCTTTGTTGGGTGGCCTGGAGTTCTCTTTGGCTTATTAAAACCAGATACTCCAGCACGAGCTAAACGAGAATCTCTTTTGATCATGATTTCGAAGATTTCTTTAAACCTTTATTTGCTCTATAAAGTTCTTTGGCGTATTTTCTATTGCTAGTATTTTTTACAGAAGTTTTATCAGAAACTCCTTTTACTGAATACAAAGGCTTTGAACCTCTAGACTTCTCCATGGTCAAAGATGTTTTATTACCAGTATTTCTTTTTGTTATAAATAAAGATTTTTTACCACCTTCATTTTTAATGGCAATCATTTTAGATTTTTCTGGTGATAATACTGATAAAGTAGTGGCCTTTAACCTTTCTCCACTGTCTGATTTTGTATTCCTCCTTCCAAATGATATAGCTTTATCACCAATTACTCTGGATCTTTCAACATTTCTTCCTTTTGTATTAGGATCATAATATTTAGAAACGGATTTTACAATCTTACCGTCCTTAGAAATATTTTTTATTTTAGTAACACGACCATCGCTAGAAATAGAATAATCAGTTACTTTTTTTCGCTTTTTCATTTGCCCTGTCCTTTATATTGTTTCTTATAATTCTTAGATGTTTTGGTTCTTGATGTTTTTGTCTTTGAATGAATACCAGGTCTAGAAACCTTAGCTTTCTTTTTGAACTTATTATCTGTTTGAACCTTAGCCATTATTTAAGTTTTTTAAAAGAATTAATCAATGGAAGATTACCTAAAGAAACCTCCTTTTCCTTTACTTGAGTGTAAGGTTTAAATCCCTTTTCATTTACTCTTACTTTCATCTTATTAGACTTAATAAAAGAATTTGGACCACTCTGTTTTTGGACGGTAGTTTTTTTTCCTTGTGGAGTAAACTCAACTTTTTTCATTTTTGTTGCTCCACTTGCCTTGGTAATATATTTTGTTTTAGAATTATCACCAATTACTGTATTTTTTTTTCTTCCAAACATGATTTTATTTTTTATATGACTTGCGTAATCTTGTAGCCTTGCCATCAGACATAACTTTTTTAACTCCAAGTCTATTCATGTAAGACCCTGTTTCATCAACCTCAGAATCTCTATAAGCATCAATATAACTAACAAGCTTACCCTTTTTGTTATATTTAGAAGCCATCTTACTTTCTACTCCACTCTTATCATCTACATAATAATCCACATTGGATTTTAACTGGCCAGATCTACCTCTTTTTGTCGTTTTAGAATATTGTGTAGATGGGGTAATTGAGTTTACTCTTCTCTTAACAGTAACCTCTCCTCCATTAGATGGCTTGAATTTTTTAACCTTATCAACGGTATATCTTCCAGAAGATTCACCAACAGGAGGCTGAAAAGACTTTGTAGTCTTTTTAGTAATTGTACCTCCAACGGCCTTACGTTTTACCTCTACTGTTTTTCTATTACCATCTTTAGTTACAGTTCTGCTGTATGAGCCAATTTTAATTTTTTTCATGACATATAAATATTTGATAACAAAGATAGTAAAGTAAACGAAACAGGCAAAAAAAATAAAATATCAAATCTTCATTGTTTGATAACTCTCCACAGATTATATTTGCCTACTCATATAATCAATAAAAACATGGATAATAACTACGCATTTCTAAGATCACAAGTAAAAGCATTTCACCCTAACTGGAGTGAGGAGCAAGTCAAAGCTGAAATTGAAAAGATTATGAACGGAGAGGAAGAAGACGATGGATGTCTCTACTGTGGATCATAACATTCAATTGTTAATAACTCATTCCAAAAAATATTTTTTATTTTAAAAACATTTGTTACATTTGTGAAATAATTACAAACACAAATGGAAAAATTCAATTTCACACAAGAGGGCATTAACCAGATAAACAATGTTCTTTTCAACACAATGCTTGAACTTTTAATTATGAACTCCTCTCGAAAAAATGAGGAGATATCTTCTGCTTTAAAAGAAGTATTGAATGGGGTTGTTGATGCTATTGCAGGAGATTTTGATGATATAAGAAAGTCTGATGATTTTATAAAGTCTGTTGAAGAATTTCACAAAGAGTTACAGGATAGAAATTAATTAGCTCCGTTGGCCAGGAGATCGTAAAACACAGACTGCCTCTTAACAATGCACACTATCTGTTCTCATCGTATAGGAGATAGAGTTAGCCTTCTCGATGTCATTTAAAAAGGCAAGTGTTGTTTCCTTGAGAAAGAAATGTGAGGATTTGCAGAGTAAAAGGAGTTAATACTGCAAGAACGCTCTCACAACACAGAGGACTTCTCATCCTCAACATAAAAGGAGTCGTGTATTGGTACATCGGATTGTTATAGCACCGATAGCAAAAAACACATAAACAAGATGTGGTCACTATAATGACTGCTACACAAGGGTTCGAATCCCTTCTCCTTTTCTAGATTGAGCAGATATGAGTAGCAAGAAGCAAACATCGGTAGACACCCTCTTTGAAAGACTATGGGACACCCCAAAAGACAAGTGGGAATGGAACGCTATAATCAAGGAGATAAGAGAGGTTCACAAGCAGGAGATGAAGGACCTTTACCTCGCTCATGTGACTAAAACTCCTCGTTTGAGAGAAATCTTCGAGAAGCAATTTGAGGAATACTACACGAATACATTTGAGTAATCATGACACCAAAAGAAAAAGCATTAGACTTATTTTCTACATTCAGATTTGCTATATCATTTCCTAATAATCCACTTGGTGAGGATAAAGATAGAGTAGCAAAGATATGCGCATCTATGGCAGTGGCTGAAATAGAAGAAGCACTTGTGGATTATGGTAGAGGGGATTCGCTTCAACTTCAAAACATGGATTCTGAATTTAGATTTTGGGAGCAAGTAAAACAAGAAATAGAAAACCTTTAAAACTAAATAACTATGGAAAAGAAACAAACTGCGGTTGAATGGTTAGCTGAACAATTAGTGCCAAAGGCTATGCTTACCTATGATGCTATAACTTATAATGCTATTCAACAAGCCAAGCAAATGGAGAAGGAGCAACATTTTGAATCATATAGACAAGGTAACGTCTTCTTAGACTCTGACTCACTTAACTTTAAAGGTAGTTTTGATGAATACTACAACGAAACATACGGAGGTAACAATGAGTAATTGGATAAGCGTAAAAGAGGCACTGCCAAAATCTATAAATGATGAGTATTATTATAGCGAAAATGTTTGGGTGCTTTGCGACAATGAGGTAATGGTAATGAGATTGGTCTTAATACAAGATGATGATGGAGATTGGGCTTGGTTATGGGCAAATTGCTATGGAAATGTTTTTGGAGATGGTAAAGTGGATGATGATTACGAAGTAACACATTGGATGCCATTAGAAATTCCACAAAATTTAGGAGGTCAAGATGAAAACCCGTAAACATCAATGGTTCTGTGAAAAAACAAAAGTTGCTCAAGCATACACTATACCTTGTGTTGGCTGTGATTTTACTTGTAAGAATGTAGTACGTCAATCTAAATCTCATGTTATAACCAGAGCTAAACGTAAAGCAATATTACAACGTGACCGTAAAAGGTGTACACAATGTGGTAACACAGAAAAATTAACTGTAGACCATTTACTTCCTATTTGTGAAGGGGGTAAAAATGATAGTTGGAATCTTACTACTTTATGTCATGCTTGTAATAACAGTAAAGGAGATAAACTGGTAGATAAATTCTTGAAGTTACGGTTTAATCAACGGTACGGAATTAAAACTTACATGGGATGGTAGAATTATTTTGGATTATTTTTAAAGAACCTTTTAGAATGGTCAACGATTTTATGTTTGGAGATAACCATCATATCGTATCTGAAAGAGGTTGGAAAATATTAAATAACAATAAAAGGTCAAGATGAAAAGTAAAAGACTCACAGAAGAAGAAATGCTAATAGAAATAATAAACACAATGTTTCTTATAGCTGGTCATGATGCAACATACGAAGATGTCAAAGGTCGACAAGACCAATGGTACACACAATGGACCATGACTCCAGAACAAGAAAAGAAGTGGATGGAGTGGATGATCTCCTACTACCGTAAGAATAAAAGAATGACAATAAGCTACGCAAAAAGAGCCGCAGCATGGACAAACCTAATGTGGGGACTAACCGTAGTACAACCATTAATAGAACAGGAAAATGAGTGATATAAGCAAGTGTTCGGGTGAAGGATGCCCACACAAAGAAAAGTGCTTCCGATTCACAGCACCAGCTGACGAGTACCGACAAGCCTATTTCGCAGAGCCTCCAATCAAAGACGATGGATCCTGCGATATGTTCTGGGGACAGACACAAACAGATATCCTCTCCCAACTAAAAGATATTTTGGGAGGTAAATCATAATTTGTATATTTGTTCATTATTAATATTAGAAATAATGGCAATCAAGAAAAACGGTCCAGGTAAAGGATTTAAAATACAACCAGAGCCGCCTAAAAAAAAGGTGAGCTACTCAGTTAGCGGAGGAGGATCACAAAAGTCATCTAGCTTTGCAGCAGATATGTCGTATCAAATAACGCCAAGATTATCAGCATCAACCTCTCTTTACGCAGGATCTGGTAAACCATCTGGACAAATATCCTTGACATATAAAGCTCCAATAAAAAGAAAGAAGAAATCATGATGAACTTAAACTTCGGACCAAAAGACCCAAAGAAAAAGAAATCCTTTGTCATAGTAAATAAGAAAAAAGTTTACATAGACAGCCAGGAAGATCTAATGAAACTCCTAAAAGATACAGGACATAAACCTTATAAAAAATAGATTACTCAAGAAGAGCCTCGCAAGAGGCTTTTTTTATACCCATAAAGTCCCCTATACGTCACAAAAACCCGAAAAATTGTGACACATAAGTCACATTATAGTATGACTCCTCAGTCATTAAAGTCAAAATATGGCTTTACGGTCAGCGATCCCACACAATAGTATGGTTTAATAGTCATTTTCTCTCCACAGAACAGTTCTGCATATTTAAATGAGCTAGATGTTATAAATAACACCCGTCCGATATAAACGGACAACCAACAAAAGACAGTAAACCACTCCTACTGGCAAATGTTTGTCGCAATTATAGTAAACTTTTGCGACAGCTGTTGTAGATAATTATCACCAGAATCAACACTATCGTTGATAATAATCCCCAACCCCTATAACGAACCCACCGCGTTCGCAATAGTTACATTCTGCAACCAAATGGTTAGTACCACTAACCAACTCCCAAAAAAAACAAGATCCCAGCAAAATCAGCTATTCCAACGATGGACAAATCGCATTTGGATCAAATTGTTTAGAATCTTTTTTGAAAACAAAAAGCTAGAGAGAAGAGTGTAGAGGGGGGTTTCAGCACCAGACATGTATACCGCTCGCCCAGCGAAATCGCCCCTTCCGAACCCACCCCCCATGAAACCTTGTCCCTCTCCAAGCCCTGCACACAAGGCCTGCTCTACATTCCATGGCATTGTCCAAAGCCCCACAGCCCACAGCGTTTCCTCCAACGCCAATGATACCAAGGGATACAGAGGCACTAATATCATAACGTTTCCTGCCATATATTCAAGTGTGTACTTTATACACTAACTAAGTGTACACAATACACTAACCAATCAGAACCTCTCCTGTTATTGTGCAACACCACCATGAGTTATACACATTGCCATGTTGATAAAGATATGTTAAGGCCAACACAATAAATCACGGCACCCATAGTTGACCCAACCCTTGCACTTAGTGTACATTATACACCAACCCTTAGTGTATCCTGTACACCTTTGCCCTAATTTCAGCACCAAAAACCCAAATTCGGGAACTCTTGGAACACCTGCTAAACCAACATCTTCATCCCATATGCCCTTCTGAAACCCTTGTCATTACTGCGATTCATAAACATTGCGATTTTCTTTAATTTTTTTCTCATTGATATTCAGTCAGTTAACTATTTATTTTCATTTTTTTTTCATCCCAACACAATAAACATTTGAGCAATTACATTATTACTACAGATTCCAACGGGAATCACGAAAATTGAAATAGTGTATAACTGCCGCAACTGAATAGTTATAGCTCCATGCATATGTGAATAACCATAGGAGTGAATTACAGAGTTATTATACATTATGATATGAATAGTAAGTGGAGCAACCTGCAACCATGATTGGAGGAGTAACTTAACCGATGCTAGAAGGGGTAGTGAAACACTGAAGCAGGGACGCACATAGCGGAAAAGCGTATAAAGCCCGCAGTTCTTTGAAGTATGAGAGGAGTTAACAGGAGTAACATTGATAGGGGTCAATGCCTGTGGAGGAGGTAATCTGAAAAGGGGAGCAGGGCCGTGAGGACTGCACCTTTTCGTTAACGTATCACAACTAGATTCCGAAGGTCTAGCAGTATTCTACTGAATACAGACGGGCGAACTAATTACTAACCACTTAATAACTACAGCTATGAGAACCACGCAAATCTTGAGAATCGAGAACGGATTCGAAATTATTGGACTATTCGAGGACGGAGTATTAATCCGCGAGATGAAACGTAGAGTCCGTGGATGGGACTGAGACGGGGCGGAGTAAACACATTTGTATAACCACTTAAAAACTTAATAACATGGAAAACACGACAGAATTTATCTTACAGGAAAACGTACTAACCAACAACACATTACTTATAGCTGATGAAGGCTATGTATTCAAAGGGGGCTATGTAGCTGTAATTCGAGAGTATGTTTATGCTAACGAGTGGAGCGACATAGAGGTTGTTAAAAAATTCAGAACACTTGAAAGTTTGAACAAATACCTCGATAAAAAATACCCAAACTGCGAACTTTAATAACAACTTAAAACTTAATAAAATGAAAAACGCCACAATTGAAACCCTTTTGTTCTTGAGCATGCTTGTATCAACCCTCGGAGTATTCTTTGGTATTGCCTTGCAGTCAATTGAATTTACAACGATGATGATGATTTGCTTCTTCACTGCTTTTGCAGGAATTGTAATCCACTTGAGAGAATTAAAAAAGTAATAACCATAAAACCATAACAACATGATTGCACGAATTTTAACAGCCCAACAAATCAAGGAATCTGAAGGGCGTAACTACAACCCACAAATTTGGTTGTCTAATGTCGATGAAATGGTGAGCAAATACAGGGACGTGGTGTTCTACCATGTGCCGAAGGATGACTTGTTCAGCTACGACAGGTACTTTGTCGAGTACACCTTGGATACAGGTCTAAGGCTATTCAAATCTTTCAGCTACAGCAGTAGTATGACCAATGGAGGTTTTTATAGGCTCGATAAGTTCCCTGTAACAGCCGATGGAAAAGACATGCAGGACGCCATAAGCATGTTTGAGTCGGGTGATACGGAAGGTGCTAAACAGCTATCTACTGAGTTGATTAATAACCCTAGCATTTTTAAAATTGAGAGCGGTAAATTCATGACCCAAGATGGCGACATGGTCATGATAAACACTACAAAAGAGGCTCGTGATTGGATGACTGAACGTAGTATTCAGTACGGCTTGACATTCACCAAAGGCTTGTTTTAATTCACGGAGGGGAGCGACTCCACAACGCTCATATTTTATTAACCACTTAAATTTATAAAACATGAAAACAACATGGAACATTGGGCTGAACAACAACCCATACACAGCTACATTAATCATTGACGCAATTACCACGGCCTTTCCTCATAACGAGGGGTATATAGTGGCCTACAGGGAACACATGGGAGAGTGGGAGGGAAGACCCGAACCGACCCTTGTAATTGAGGTAATTGGAGAGCAGGACGCAGATTCTATGGTCATCCTAACCAAAATGATGTGCATAGCTTTCACACAGGACGCAATTGCCGTTCGCAACAACGAAGACGGGGTACTTGTTTACAACCCTAAATTTGAAGGTGAGCAGTACACATTCGACCCTCAATACTTTCACGAAATCTAATTATAAACCCTTAAAATTTACAGCTATGACAAAGAGACAATTGAATCAATTCGAGAAAGACGTTGCAGATGAAATCAGAAATTTCATCGAGTATTACACCTCTGACGAGGAGGTAGGTATCAGAATGTTTAACACCTTGGATGACTACATGGACGAGGTGTACGAACAGCCACGAGAGGTCATGGTATTCACCTTTGACGTACGCAACGGACAGGATATCTTTTGGAAGAAAGCTATCATGGACGAATCACCTACAGCGGAGTACATTCCTGCCGAGGAATTGCACCTGTGGGTGGCTAAGTATCGAGGCTATGGGTGGGAGGTAAAGGTTAACTGACGAGTCTTGAGTAGACGAAACGTGAGGCTACGGCCTCATGTATTAACCAATACAAAAACACCATGAAGAAATCAGAAATTTTAAATGCCTATGTTACGGCTATCGAGACTGGCCAATGGGACTTTCCAAAAGGTCATGTGTTCCAAAATGTGAGCGAAATCTACAGCCTAGTCGCGGAGGGGAAGACCATCTACGAATTCGCTGAAGCAGGGGCTATCAAGTTCGGGACAATTACAGGAACTATCCTTGGGTTCTCCATGCAGAGCAACGGAGTGGGAGGATACGTTAGCCAATCGACTCGTAAGGCTTTACGCAAGGCCATCAATTATGTAATCAATTAAAAACAAAAACTAATGAAGACTAAAAGATATATATTAACGCTTCTTAATGATACAGGAGACGTAATTGACGCTAGGATATTCTACGCTTTGAGTCGAGATGAGGCGTTAAAACAAGCAAAACTCTTTCTCAACTTTCAAGGTCTTAAACAAAAATTCAAACTTAATCTTCTTAAATAATAAACGCTATGAACCTGTACGAATTAAAAGTATATGCCAAGGAAAAAATGTTGGCTTACCCTCAATTGAGAGAGGAAATTTGGTCTTACGTTGAACTAGCCTATTCGGAAGTCGAGGAGGGGAACAACGAGAGTCGTGAATGCGATATGGCTGTTAATGACATTGACTTTATAATCAATGAAATGATAATTGAACATCATATCGAAAAAGAGACTGGCAATAATTAATAACCCTTAAAAACAAAAGCTATGAAATACACAACACAAGAAGGCTTTACTTGGGAGATTGTAACCAAGGAGAAAGCAATTGAACTTATTAAATTAGGTGCAGAGGTCTACAAGGTATACGATGACGAGAGCGAGGACTTGATTGACATGGAGGACGAACTATGGGACGTTGACGGACTCATGTTCTACGCCATCGATGGAAACACCGCAAGGATTTTTTCAAACCAATCTCCCATCAAATGGGCTAGAGTAGATACGGCCACAGGAAAAGGAATGAACGAGGGCTTCTGCGTTAACGATGGAGACGCTTACTTCGTAGACAAAGCAGACCTAGTTAAGTACCTTAGAGAAGAGATGAACGTAGACGAGAACAACGAACTATCGGACGAGTTCATCTTGGAAGAGGCTTACCAAGAAGAGGAGGAGGGCTACTACTACTACACCGAGTGGGACGTAGAAGACGAAGAGTATTGGTACGAGGAGCAAGAGGATGGAACGCTCAAAGAAGTTTGGGCTGACGAATTATAAATTAACATAACCATAAATAACTAAACACCATGAACATCAACGAAAGTAAATTTATCTGCACGGAATATGACTCGTACGGAAGTTATGAATCATACAGACGCTTGAGCGGTAAAATAACAAAGCAACGCAGAAAAGCGATTGAGAAAATTGTTCGCACATTTAACCACAAATGGGATGCTCCATACGGAGTCTCACCAAACGGATACGCCTACCGATGTGGTCACATACATGATTGTTGCGGATGCCTTGTTTCCAAGGGGATGTCAGTCGAGTTCAAGAAACTGGGCAAATCACATGTAGCAGTTTTGACAATTTACGAATCTTTTAACCTCTAAAACTAAACACCATGAACACAGAAGAAAAAAAGCTAATTGATTATTTGACGAGCAGAATTGCTCATAAACTTGGAGAACTTCGCTCAGACCGAAAAATGCTCTCAATCGATCTTGAAATCGACTATCAAGGCTCAGTGATTAACGTGGAGGGCTATGCTGACTTCTTTGTCAAGGACGAGGAGGAAATGTATGACTTCACCTGTACCCGATTTACTATCACCTCCTTTGGAGGGGAGGAATTCATTGATGAGTACATGGATGAATCTGTAACCGAAATGCCAACTAAACTTTTAACCCAAATTATTTAACACCATGAACATAGACAAACTTATCGCCTATGAGTCGGGAGACTTAAGCGATTCCGAAACAATCAACTTTTTTGCAGACCTTATCAAGACCAAGATGGCTTGGAGTTTACAGGGACATTACGGACGTGTAGCATCAGCCATGATAGATGCAGGGTTCATTTCTTCTGAGGGAGAGGTGACCGAGTTAGCTAACGAAACATTTAACCACTAAAACTTAAATACCATGAACATCACAATTGAAAAACGCCCAATGCAACAGCACATCGGAGGCTCTTGCGACTATGTATTCCAATCACGTCAGAAGGCTTTGTCCAGATTCTTTGAACTGGCGGATGAATTGGACTATGAGGTATCCGTTAGCTATCACAAGAACCTTATCACCTACGAAGGTGGAGGGAGGGGCTGTGACTATCGAATTGAATTAACCCTAACATCCATAGACCATGAATGAGACAGCGTTGTTTTTAAATGATGTTCTTGGGAGCGGTGTAACCTTTGAGGTATACCACAACCGAAAACTAATTTACAGGAAACACTACGACCACAAGCGTTCTTTAGCAGACCTCGTGAAGTCTTTCGAGGAGTGGAAAGAAGACCAAGAAAACTTTAAAAAGATAATGCCATGAAAATAGACGTGAAAATACCACCAAGCATGGACGTTAAACACGCAATGGAAAGCATCTCGGATGCGTTGTACTTCAGTGGAAATGTAACGCAGGAGGAGTATGACTTTGTTTACAACATTCTTCAACAAATACAATTAAAAAAGTAATGCCATGAAAGTAAAAATCAACGGACAGGTGTATGACGTTATCTCATACCAATCAGAAAATTTAGGGACTCGTGCAAACCCCGAAATGTATCTCAAGGAAGTTACAGCCGATGTCAACGGAGTTGCTACCACATTCTCAGTAGATAATAATGAAATAGAGTTGGGAGGTGTGCTATGAACATGGAGCAATTCGATAGATGGATGTACACCGAATACATCAAGGCCATAGCTGAGATACAGGAGGTATGCCCGTACACGAGGAAAGACATTGACTTTAAAACTTGCGTAGTTGTCGATGGTTACATAGGGGAGGAGGTTTGCTCAACTATAGCCTTTCATCCCGATGCTATGAATAAGGAGTCGTTCCTGTATAACTTGAGAAACGATTTTGCCAGGATGCAGATGAGACCCATATTCATGTCTCTGAATAAAAAAGTAATCAACACAATCAACGCAATTAAAAACTAAACGTCATGAACACCTATGAAAAAATTTCCTTGGCCATCGGAGTCATTGTATTTCTGATTTGTTTCTTCGCCATACTTTTAAACAATGAGAGGTGGGCTATAGTTGGAACACTTTCTTTGATATCTTTGTGGCTCATAAATAAAATTCAAAACTTAATTAACAAATTTCTATGAAAACAAAAATCGAAAAACTAATTGCACTTGCTGTTAAGTGTAGAGACCTTGCATCTGAATTTTCAGTGTATGGTGAGTACATCAAGTGCGTCAAAGGAATTGCTGTTTACATTGGAGACAGCAAGCTGGGTTATTCATCCGTGAACTTTACCCTCGGCAATGACTTTGACCTGCTACATGAGTTTAAGGTGACCATATCGAATGTCAGCGGTATATGTGTATCTATGCCATTCAATGAGGATGTGGAAAAGTACCTTGACGAATTAACCATGGAGGTCACGAGAAGTTATTCGTCTTGGCTAGAGACAATTGATGACACGTTAAATCAAAAGAGAGTAGAATGGGCAAAGATGAAAAGAAGCCAAATTGAGACCTTAGAAAAAGAAATCAAAAGACTGGAGGGCGAACTATGAAACATTTCATTAAAGACATAACAGACCAAGTTGTATTGGATGTTAAACCATACGGAAGGATGATGTCATTCTCTCAAATTGCGGATG
>Ga0181343_1000200_pt1 | contig 28867 bp, 29 predicted proteins | sample Su13VDMLBSD_FD_130110 | JGI IMG/M metagenome (GOLD analysis project Ga0181343, IMG submission 130110) | Freshwater viral communities from Lake Michigan, USA - Su13.VD.MLB.S.D | ecosystem: Environmental > Aquatic > Freshwater > Lake | place: USA: Michigan | collected 2013-07-15
ACTTTAGAATTTGAAGATGAAATCGGTGAGGTTTCTTTCGATCTTTCTTCTGTAACAGTTTCTGTAACTGAAAGAAAATTAAGAGCTAGCTGGTCTCCAGAATTAGCACAAGACGTTTCTGCGTTCCATAACATCGATGCTGAAGCTGAATTAACAGCTTTATTATCTGAGCAAATCGCTGCTGAGGTTGACCGTGAAATTTTACGTGACCTTAGAAAAGGTGCTGCTTGGACTGCTAAGTGGGATTACAACGAGTGGAAGTACGGTGCAACTGGTGGAACACCATTTATGGGTTACACTCAGAAAGACTGGAACCAAACTTTGGTTACAAAAATCAACCAAATTTCTGCTCAAATCCATAAAACAACATTGAGAGGTGGTGCTAACTGGATCGTAGTATCTTCAGAAGTTTCTGCAGTATTCGACGATTTAGAATATTTCCACGTATCAAATGCTGCTCCTGAGCAAGATCAATACAACATGGGTATTGAGAAAATCGGTTCATTAGCTGGTCGATATCAAGTATACCGTGATCCATATTTACCAGCAGGTAAAATCGTGATCGGTCACAAAGGTAAATCATTATTGGATGCTGGTTACATCTACGCACCATATGTACCTTTACAATTAACACCAACAATGTACAATCCATTTAACATGACACCAATCAAAGGTATCATGACAAGATACGCGAAGAAAATGGTTAACAACCGTTACTTCGGTGTGATCAACGTAAGTGGCTTGAGCACATTCAGCTTGGATACTTTAAGATAATCTTAATTGTATAATATAAAAGACCCCCCGGATTCGGGGGGTTTTTTTGTTTTTGGAATATTCCAAAATATTATTTATTTTTGTGTTTATGAATCAAACAGATTATAGTAAATTGCGTACCGATGTCCTAGAAAAAATGATAAATCAAAGGGGCATAGACTGTAAGATGAAGAAAGATGAAATGGCTAAAATGCTTAAACTTTTTGATGAGGGTAAGTATGTTGAGCCAATGAGAGAAACTACGCATGATAAATGCGACGGAGGGTTTAATATTGGGATAGATATGAGAAACCATGAACATTTAGTCCAAATGGGTAAATTAGTCGAAAAAAAAGAGGCTAAAAGCCTCAATAGGTACTCTGATAACAAAAATTGGTATTGGTCAAAAATTAGACTAATCTGATTATAAAATTACCAAGTTTTACACGCCCAATAACGAGGTTTCCAACGTGGACCAGGATTTGCACAATTATGTCTCGCTCTAAACGATTTACGTCTTTCAGGATTATTTTTCTTAATAACCATTCTTTTTCCCTTTGCGGATTTACCTCCAAAGCCGAAATTTACCTTAACCACCTTACCCTTATCATTCTTGACATAAACTTTAAACTTTTTAATATCACCCTGCATGATTTTTCCAAGTTGAACCTTACGGCCCTGATATATAGCTTCATTTAAAATATCATCAGCAATATAATTGGTATTTTCAACTGAACCTGATTCATCTTCATAAACTAAAACAGGGGTTTGTTCGTTGTACTCGAATAAACGTTTAAATTGTTCTTCAGTTATTTGAATTACTTTTCTTGATTTCATTTCTTCATCGAATTTTACCCTTGTTGGTTTATTACCCGTACCTATTTTAGGGTCCTTTTTTTCGGCTTTTCTTTTTTGTGTGGTCATTGCTTTCTTTTCTTTTTTATCATAAGAAGAAGCAACTTTAGGGGTTTCTTTTGATACTTTTTTAGATGGTCTACATTTGGGATATGATTTACCGTCCGCACTTTTTCTACCACAAGGAGGGTGTTTACCACCAACTTTTTTACTGACATCAACCCATTTTTCTTTGAACCATCTTCTAAGATCCTCTTGTAAAACCTCTCCATTATTTAGAGATTCTTCAATATATTTTAAATCCTCCTCACCTACTAATATTTTCATATTATTTTTTTGATTTTCTCCAACTACCACCTTGTTTTTTATACCATTTTGCGGCCCAACCGTTAGCGTAAGCCGATGGATATACTTTGAACTTGGATTTTGCTAAAGACTTAGCTCTAGACCATAATTTCGCATTTGTAGGCTTATTTTTACTTTCGTCAATATCTTCTTTAGCCTCATTTAATGAATCTTCTACGTCGCTTGTTTCATTCATTAAAAAATCAAAAACTTGATCTAATAAACTTTTAGCTTCAGCAATGTGATCTTGCGCCCAGTCATGTTCTTTTAAAATAGAATCAATACGAGTATGATCTTCTTGCATTAAAAGTTTACATTGTCTAGCCATTTGTTCTATATTACCAAAAAACATATAATTTTCTGGTTTTTGCCCACCCTCGTCTTCTAAAGCTTCTAATAAGTGTTTTTTTACAATATTTTTGATATCCATAATTTATAAATAGTTTTATTTTTCTGAAACAATCTCAAATTTTATTACGTCATTGTAGTAAATGTACTCATTATGCATTTTACCTCTAATTTCTAGATAATACTCTCTAGGTATTAAATAAGACGTATCTAACATGAACGAATTTTCATTTGTTTTATCCATTTGAGTCCAATCAAAAACATTAACATTGGTTTTACCCTCTTTAATATAGACCCTATATGATACTTCATCTAAAAGAACATTTTTAGGGGTATCGATTGATCTAAATGTTGTGACAATTTTTCTTATTTCATCTCTTTTGATTTTTTCGTTCAATTTAATACCAAAAAACTGAACAGAATATCTTTGGAGATTTGTTTCGTTTTCTCCAACAGAGAATTTTGATGAATATGGTTTTGGTACAAATTTTTGCACTATATCGTTTATAGACACACCATCTAAGCTCACCCCTTTCCATTTATCATAATAAAATCTTTTTCCATCACATAATACCCCGTCTAAGCCAAATGTGATTTTATACACTCCCCTTTTTACCTTTGTTGCTGGTAAATTACCTAAACCGACAATAACATTTCCAGCAGCATCTGTAATATCTACTGCGGGTAAATTATCTAGATCATAGAAATTGGTACCCTTTGTAACATATAAATAAAGATTTTGTGTCGTTTTTTCAATAAAGTTTTGTCTGTCGTCATCAATTTTGTCATCAAAAAAGCTTTCAACATACGGCTCAAAAAATGTTTGTGTATACTTTGTAAAGAATGCCACAGATTGGTCAACCTCGGCCTCAATATCTTGATATAATACAGCAAATGCTAGTCCTAATCCATGATCTGTATTTCCAGAAACAATAATTCCGTTAACGTATTCTGTAATGTCAGCATGAATATCTTCGTTACCATTATCGAAATGGATAGTTTTAATTATAGTTGGGGATGTTGTATAAACCCCTTGGCTAGTCCAACTATTTAATGTAGTTCTATTAAACCAGTTTGATGGTCTTTCATCAAACGAGTTGTTACCATCTGTAAAATCAAATATTTGATCCTCATAGTCAAATCCAACACCTTCGTCCCAAAATTCATTTATTTTGAATACAATTATGTCAAATGAGGTTGTTCTGTCTCTCCCTCTACCATTCTTTTGTCTAAGTAGGGTTTCATCACCAAATATAGTATTAGTTAGGTGTAATGTATGTGTTGTTCCGGTTGTAACAACAAGCTCACCAGAATCTACCTTTTGTTTAAGATCGGTAAAATCCACCTTAAATAGGAACTTTGAAAATGTTGATCCGTATATAAGTTCAGTATTGGGATTCTTTGAAGTGTTAACCTGTGAATCCTTTAATATGGTGTTATTTTTCTCAAAATATGAACGAAAATATGACATCTTTTTATTTAATAAATATCATATTAATTTATTCTAATCTTACTATTGACCATATCTAGTTTTGCTCTAGATATTAATTTTTGTAATTCATTTATGGTAGCCTTAAAATACTTTGGTGGTGTTAAAATACCGTGAGTATGGTTTAGAAGAATAAGTGTCATCAATTCTAATATTTCTATTAACTTTTCTCCTCTAACTGTTGAGAATGTGTTTGGCATAATTCTCATAATATAGTCTTCTTCCGTATATTCATACTTGTCTAACGCACGGAAATCTATTTGTTTACCATCAGTACCTAGTGAACTTGTGGATAGATGTAAAATCTTATCAGCTGTTAATGCAGCAAAACTTTGGTCAACTTCACTGATTTTTTTTAGATATGGGCTTTCAACTTTTTTAGTTATTGGTTGTACGTCTGGAGAGCTCTGACTATATAAAAAACCAAAACCATTTGTTTTGTCTAAATGTACTATATTTTGTAAAAAAGAGGTTGAGTTTGGTTTTGTTCTTAAAGTGTTTTTAGGTCTGAAATAAAATGGGTGCGCATATTCATCATTTAATCCTGGTACCACCTCAATCAGTTTTTCTGTATCTAATTTTGATATGAAATCTCTAATTTGAATGTACGCTTCTTGTAATCTAGCGTCGTTTGTTTCTGAAGAAATAGTGACAGTTTCTGTATGTATAAGTTTAGAGGTTTCACTATTTAATTCAGTGTTGATATTAAAAACATCTGATTTGTACTTATCCCCTTCATTTCTTTCAATTCGATATATTGAATATGTTATTGTTGTTGGTGCTGTTAAACTGTCCACATCATATTCAAAAATGTGTTTTATGTCAATACTAGGAATAGTTGTCTCTTCAATTACTTTTTTATCTAATTTTTTTGTACTAGGAAACTTTTTTAAAGATAATTTTGCGTGCTTTTGCGAATACATTGGATATAATTCCAAGTCTTCTTTTTGTTTTTTTGTTGCGTTATTTTTATGAATTAAAATACCCGCTCTTAATTGTACCCCATGTTCTGTTAGAATAACATCAGATCCATAATTACCATTTAATGAAACGTCCTCTATTTTTGGTAAACTACCAACGGATTCTGGTCTTAGGTAACCATCATCATAAATTTTTTTATCACCAGTAAAAGATTTTATAGCTGGTGTTTTTTCACCTCTTTGACCTAATGATGTTTCAGTTAATTGCGATAGTTCATTTTGATAATTAAAGTTGTGGGGTGTCGTGAATGGACCGGCAATATACTCTTGGTTTTGTAATCCTTTACTATCATCATATCTAACTATTTTTACCGCCTGTTGTTCTTGTGGTATAACATTGATGTGATTTGGTAGAAACGGTGAATACACAAATGGATCATCTTTGGTCCATTGTTGCCAATTAGGTATTGCGTTTGCTCTAGTACTATCTTGTTCTTCAGTGTTTCTGGCTCTAATTCTACCAAAACCTCTAGGATCTTTGTTGTTTACACAAATACCAATATCAATTATTTTCATCTATACCTTTTGTTTAATTCACCATTAATTTTATTATACAATGTTTCTACCGCTTCTAATTTTCTAGTTAAATCTATTATCACAATTTTTAATTCATCAAACTCGTTAATAAAAAAATCTCTAGCTTCTACTAGATCTTTATTACTTCTGTTTTCAGAATCGGTTGCTATTTCAATATATTTTTCTTTATCCATATTATGTTAATTTACCATGTGCTTTTAATAATCCTGGAGGTATTATTGCGGCACCACCTAATGGTGCTACCGGTATTTGAGCATAATCTAAGCTAACTTGTACAAATGAATTTTCATCCATTTCTTTTTGATGTCCTTTTAAAATAGATGAAACAAAAGACATAACATTATTTTCTTCACCAAAAAGATCACCAGTTGGTATACCGTTCGCCTCTAGTAATTGAGCAACATTTGCTGCTGCTCTATCTTCACTATATCCTGGTAATCTTTTACTTAACTGTAATAATAGACCATTAATTTTTTGATTAACACCAACCCTTACTAAGTTCAATACCTGTAATATTGCATTATAGAAGTCTTCACAGCTTTTAATACCAAGAAATGGTATAATCATACTTAATATATCAATTAAAGCGAGAATAATTGTTTTTAATCTTGATTTAGAGTTTTTTGTAATTCTTTTAATCAAATCTTTTATAATAACTAAAATTTGCGGTTTAATCAATTTCCAGAATATCTCTAAGAATTTATTCCAAATATCTTTTAATGTGTTATACAAGAATTTAGAAATATTTTTAATTATTGTTTTAACACTAATAAACGCACTAACAGACGCTGCTTTTAACATTTTCCATAAAACTACAATTGGAAAAAAGAATTTAGGTGACATCACTACTGAAAGTAATGCTTTAGGTAAATTCTTTAATGAATTAAGTTGTAAATTAAGTAAAAAATTAGGAAATGGGATTGATATATTTTTGCTTGCCGCGTCTTTAGCTGTTTTAACTAAAGCGCTATCAAACGCTTTAAAAACTTCAACTTCATTTTTGGTAGAAGCATAAAATGCAAAGTCTTCAACAATTTTTTGATTCATTGGTAAATCAAAATTGTTACAATCTGTGAATCTTAATACCTTATTTAATCTTCTACTTTCATCGTCTAAGTCAATACCTTCAACATCATCAAAATCAAAAAATGTCGAAACATCAACTTCTCTTTCAGAAAATTGATCCGTTGGGTTTTGTTTTAAATCCTGATTAGTGTCACCACAATACCCGGTTAATTTTTCTATAGTTTTATTTAATTTATTTATTGCAGAATCAAATGCTGGATTACTTTTCCCACCTGGGGTTATAGATAAAGCGTCCCCAACCGGAATAATAAAATTAAATGTATTTTTAACAACGTCAGTAAGACTAGGAAATTCTATTGATTCATAATAGTTGGTTATAAATTTATCAACCGTTACTGTTGTTGTATCTATTTCTGTTATTTCAAATTTTTGAATGCCTCCATTCCAGTTCATTTTAAATAGTTGCGTCTCATCTTCAGGAATAAAAGTGTATGGGCTGGTACTAAAAGTATCATAAAAAACCCTATTCATTTTTATTTTATTAGAAGATTGCTGACCTTCATAAGATATTTTACCTAAATTATCAAAAGGACTAGTTTGTAAAATATCCAACGGGTCAAATTCTTTTGGTGAAATGGTTAATCCACTAACTGGCATTAATGTTTGGGCTCCACAACCAAAATCACTATCGTTTGCAAAAAATAGTTTTCTTATATTACTTAAAAAAATTGGTTTAATAAGTGCTGATGTACGCTTAACAGCATCTCTAGTTGTTGTTCTTAATAAACTTTCATTATTTTTCTTAGGTAAGATCTGTTCAAGATCTTTTGTTATTTTTTCAAATAAATTCTCGGTATTTGGTAGCTTACTTTTAATTTTATCAGTAAAGCCGTCAATTGTGTTACCAATTTGACCTTGTAGGTTTTCAATCGTGTCATCAAATTTACCTAAACCCTCTATTCCGCTAGTTTTTAAATTATTAGCAACTTGAATAGCTCTAAGTTTAGATTTAATTTGTGCTCGTTTTTCTTTTAAATCGTACATTATAGCTCAAATTTTTGTCCTTTATCTTTATCATCATCCATAAGCTTTTCTAACATCTCCCTATCTTCATCTGTTAGTGTCAACTTACCTGGTGCGAATTTGTCTGATGCGGCACCTTTCTGAATTAAGGTGTTTTGTATCTTAACTAGAGAGATTTTTTTCTCTGTACACTCGTTAAGGATTTTTTGTTGTTCCTTAATTACTGGCCCAATAACTGACATGTCTTCAGATTCTTTCATAAAAGAAAGCATCTTTTTCATTATTAATGTTGCCGTGTTTTTTTGTTCTACAATATCATGGTAGATTTCTTGCATTAGTGCCAGAGCTGAGTCGGTGTCTAATGATAGTGTTTTTCTTGGTGGTCTCATAAACAATAAATAGATTTATTCTAAAAATCCCCCTAATATTCCATCATATAATGTCTTATACCTTTTTAATGATATACGAATTTCCTTAGTAGATAAGGACGTCATTTCCCTTAATGATAGGAGGATTAAATTTTTATTAAACTTGTTACCGTCACCTATTTGAAAAATGGATTCAAAATTGCTAAAAATCTCTAAAAGGGCATACCCTAATTTCTTCTCATTATCTGTTAATTCTTCTGTTTCTACAAAGTCTTCTAGTTTGTTTGTAAGTGTAATAATAACATTAGAATAGTCAACATGATAATCGTCTATTGTATATGAAAAGTCTAACCTACTTTCAATATCTTCTGATATGTCTTCATATGAAATGCTTCTATTTGTATCTTTTGTATCTTTTTGAATGGCCCCCATTAAGTAATTCTTACATATGGTTCCAAAGTATGAATAAGCTTTATGGTTTTTTGTATGGTCAAATTTATTGATTTTAGTAATTAAAAAAGACATTGTATCTGTATGTAAGTCTTCAAATTCAAAATCTTTTCGGTAAAGCTTATATCTTCTTATAATACTTTCCACCATTATTACTAGGGGTTCTCGTAAATATTCATTGAATATCTTGTTTCTGTCTGCTTCGTCTGAACTTTCTAAGTATCTAACTACCGCCTTTTCTTGATCCTCCCCAAAATAAACTTTTTGGGTTCGTTTTCTTGGCATTAATTTTCATTATAATTTACTTCTCGTTTATTTGTGAAGAAAAATTCTTTTTTTGCTGTATCAATCCAAAATTTAGCTTCTTTTTCGCCTAACTTTAAGGTGTCGTCATTTTTATATTTCCAAAAAAGAGAATCTTCTCTTAAATTCACATGTCTATAACCAAGTCTTGGAATTACAACAATTTTTGAACCATTGTGTGTTAATCTCAATAAAAGTTCATAACCAAAGGTTAATTTTATATTTGATTTTAATCCACCTACTTCTAAAAACTTCTTAGTTTTATAAAGTCCGCCACTTATTTGATAACTTTGATATTCTAATAATACCTCATTATCTAATTCCCCTTGAACTTCGGAAAAACCATAAGCCCAAACAGATTCATTTGTAAAGTTTGTAAAATTTCCCTTTTCATCAATATCTTTTACAATTGGTAAGAAAACTTCTGCTTCTGGATTTTCTATCATATATTGATTCAAACTAGGTAACCAAACTTTTTGATATTCATCATCAACCTCAAGAATTGAAAACCATTCGGTTTCGCATTTTTTCGCCCCCTCATTAATTTGTGTACAAAAATCTGTATCACTATTATGATAGTGGTAACTAATTTCTAATTTTTGACCTAAATCAATTTTACTTAGTTCGCTTTTTAAAGTATTCGGCGCAACAATTAATAATTTTACATCGTTATAAAATTGTTTAACTGATTCTACAGAATACTGTAACATATCTTTATAATCTTCATCGATTTTGTGAACTGGTAATACTACTGTTATATTTTTCATACTGTTTCTTCTTCTTTTAATTTTTCTAATGCTTTTGTTATTGTTTCAACTCTTTTTGAATTGAATGATTCGAATATGTTAATAACATTATTTTTTGTTATTTCTTTATCATATGGTGTTAAAGTTTCCATCATTTTATCTTTTACCTCATCGGTAATTCCAGCACCTTCTAACCAAGCCAAAGTATACGTTCCTAACAATTCAACTAACTTATTTTCATCATATGTCCATATACCATTTTCACTTAACCAATCAGGTTCTGTTGATGGAATTTTACCTACAACCGGTACATTACATTTCATTGATTCTAATGGGAACGTACCAAAAGTACTATCATCATCTAACCACAATGAAACTAAACATTCTTTTAATGAATCCGCAAATTCTTTATTTGACATTTGCACCATATCTTTAAATGTTACCCATCTTAACTGTGGATATTTTAAATAGAATTCAGAAATAAGTTTTCTGTGTTTAACACGATCTCTTACACTAATTGCAATGTATGGTTTTTGTGATTTTTCTGATTTTGTAAAATAATCCTCAATTACTGGAGGAATAACAAAAACTAATACCTCTGGAAAATATTCAGAAATATACTTTTTAGCAGCATTGGTTGTTGTAATAACCTTTTCAATACCATAATCTTTCCAACGACTTCCAATAGGTAAAGAATCGTACATATACTCTCTCTGTTGTACTAACATAATTTTAGTACATCTAATGTTAGATAATTGTTGAAGAACATTAGAATATTGTTCTGGTATTACCAAAACATCATCAATTGACATTTCAACTTTATTGTCTTTAATTGAAACAACAGGTATTTTATTATATTCCTCACCTAACCAGCTAGATACTCCTGCAAAGCTCGTGTCTTCTACTAGTATATTGCTATCCATTCCTGCTTCCTTAAGAAAAAGCGCCATATCGTATATGTGCTTAACTGAAGCTTTAGCTGCGCCTCTAGTGTCGTAACATAAAAAATAAATTTTATTTTCCTTGGTTTCCAACCTTAATAGTGCGTCTTGTAATTTCTCGATGTTTTTTAATTTTTCACTCATTTTTTTATATTTCTTCGTTTATTATTCCGTATTGAATTAGGGTGTTGAATGCTAGGTTAAATGATAATGAACTTGGGCTTGGTTTTAAAGAAGATAGAACATCATCTTCTTCAATATCATCAATTTCATTAAGAACCCTATCTAACATCATTTTTAAAAGTTCATATTTGAAAACGTTTATTTCCATAACGTCTTTCCCATCCTCATCTTGTAGGGTACCACCTGTTCGACATTTTTCTATCATTCCATCGATATCGATGTAATAGTTTTTGTTATAAAATTCCGCCATCAGTTATTAGTTTTTCGTTTTTATTAATATCAATTAATATATTATTTCCATCAATATTGATATCACTTAATTTATTAATTGTTTTTTCATAAGTAAAGTGTTGGTTATACTGGGTTTTAAACAGTATAAATTCTTTATCTTTAGGTTTGTGTTGTAATATTTTTTCAGAATCACTTATCCAAACATCAACATTTTCCCATTCTTTTTCTAAGTCTTTAGTTAAAATGAATTTGATGTTGTTTACCATGAATCCGCTTCTAGATAAGAAAAAGAAAGTTGCGGGTCTTGCTTTGCCTAGTTCATCTAGACCAATAATAGTAACATTATGATCTTTGTAGTCATACACAAATTTATTAAGTTCGTTATATACATTATTATAACTTACCGGAGAATGTCCGTAAAGTTCCATTGGATATTCAATGTACTGGAAAAAATCTTTTTGTTCCTTAGATTGAAAAAGAAAATGATCTGATAGATCTAGATTTGTTATAGGTTCAATTACTTTGTAATCAAACTTATCTTCGCTTGCCTCTACATCAACATCGATGTATGCATTTTCATAATGATAATGAAATCGATTTATGAAATTACGTAAAACCCCATCAATTGAAATATATATGTTCATATTTCAAAAGATAGGGTTAAATTTTAATAAAGTAAATGACTAATTACTCGTATCTCTTCAAGATTTCGCCGATAATTGGGTTTCTAACGATATCTTCATTTCCAAATTCAAAAATTCCGATGCCTCTAACATTTTCTAATCTTTTCTTCGCATCGTAAAGCCCGGTTTTAGTTTTATCTTTAAATTTATCTGATTGTTCTAAGTCACCAGATAAGAAAAATTTTGAATTAAAACCGATTCTTGTTAGTAATAATTTTATTTGTGCTGGTGTCGCGTTTTGTGCTTCTTCAAAAACTAGGATCGTATTATCAACGTTCCAACCTCTCATGTAAGCCAATGCTGCAACTTCAATATATCCTTCATCTTTCATTCTTTCTCTCGCTTCTTTTCCAATTATCTTGTTTAAAAGATAATATGAAGGATAAATGTATGGATCTAACTTTTCTTCTAAACCACCAGGAAGCGAACCTAATTTCTCTTCAGCTTCAACCGCTGGTCTTACAATGATAATCTTCTCGTATTTGTTATCGTCATCCCAAAGTAAATCTATAGCTCTTTTCATTGCGATGTAAGATTTACCAACCCCGGCTGGACCAAAACATAATGTTATTTGATTTTCACCTAATATTTTCCAATACTCTTCTTGTGATTGTGTTAAAAATTTCTCTTTAGGCTTTTTGATCAGTTCTCTGATTCTTTGCTTATGTGGTGTTTTTCTTTCTTCTAAAACGACGGCTTTATTTCTCGATTTTATCAAAACTTTAATTTTTAATTTTAACGGTTATTTTTCACCTTTATAAATATCACTTAATACCACTAGAATTAAAGCCACCTTCTCCTCTAGATGTATCGCTTAATTCATCTGTTTTAGTTAATTGAATTTTACCTTCCCCGAATACTGGACAAACCACAGCCTGAGCTATTCTGTCACCTTTTTCAATCTTAAAAGGCTCTTCACCTAGATTTATTAATGGTACTTTGACCTCACCTCTATAGTGACTATCAACGGTTCCTGGGCTATTTAATACAGTAATACCATGTTTTACCGCCAAACCACTTCTTGGTCTAACTTGTATTTCAATACCTTTAACCAATTCAAAATATAATCCTGTTGGTACTAAAACTCTCTTAAAAGGTTGTATCACAATAGGCTCTTCAATGTCTGCTCTTAAGTCAAATCCACTATCCCCCTCATAAGCAAACTTGGGGTCTTCGTTTGTGGATTTATTAATGAATTTAACGAAAAATGAAGAGAATTCTTTCGCTTGTGCGGTATAAACTTCTTCATTCAATTCATCTAGTGTTTGGTTTATTTCATTCACCAAGGTTTCATCTAAATCTGCGTTTTCATCTGTAGATAAAATAGATTCGTATTCTTTAAGTTTTTCTAAGATGTTCAAAAAATTACTATTTGCTTCCATATTTTTCTTCTATTAATGCTAGTTCAAAACCATGTTTTAGTATCTGTGATAACATTGATGAATGCCATTTTGCCATTTTATCATCAGAGTCTTTATCTGTGTTAATTATTGACTGGTATTCATCTTCAGTTAAATTACAACCATATTTTAAAGCGTAATATGCACTTCTTTCACCAGGTTTCATTGCTATCATACCTTCTGTTTGATATACATACATTTTACCTTGATTAATTCTGTGCCATTCACTTTGATTTGGTTTAAATAAGAAGACTTTTCCTATTTGAGATAAAAAAACAGTTTTTATTATTTTGTTTTTTTCTAATTTTATTTTTTCAGGTAGAATATCATTTATATAAAGGGAATATTTGCAAACCTTTAAAAGATGATCCAATAAACCACCCGGATACGCCCCGTATAAATCGAGAGAAGGAGAAGCTGGGCAATGATAAAAATCATCACCCAGAAACTCTTCTAACTCTTTTGTAAAAATGCTGTAAGTTTCATTTACTTCAAGAAACTTGGTTTTGTTTTTTTCAATTTTTTCTTTCGAAATCATTTTACTTGTAATATTCCGGAGTGTTTTTCGCGTCTATTACACATTCAATTGGCATTTTTGCTATACTTAAGCTTTCACTTCCTCTAATGTCGCCAGATCTGTATTTGCCAGCAACGATTGTTGCTTCTTCAACAGATTCCGCCTGGAGGACGTATTTTACTTTTTTAATTCTAGGGTTACCCTCTCTGTCCATTTGTTCGGTTTCGTAACCGATTGTTACTAAGTAATACATAATTTTTTGATTTTAATGTTATAAACTAATATAGTCATTTTTTTTCAAAAAACCAAAAACTATTTATTTACTATGGATTTGAGAAATTGAACGCGGTCGGCGCAAACATTTTTTAGTGCATATTTGTCCTTAACAGTTTCATATAATCTATTACCCAAATCTTCAATCATATTAGGGTTTTCAATTAATCTTTTCATGTGTTTTCCCCAATCTTTGTGGTTTTTTCTAGAAGATACCACTAACGCATTACCAGTATCTTTGAATTTACCTTCATCAACCGCTGAAATTAAATCTAGGGTATATGGCATATTTTCACTTGCAATAATCGCTTTTTTGTGAAATCCAGCCTCAATAACTTTTAACTGAGATTTACAAGAATTGAAATGTGATTCTACCAGTGGGGCCAATGAGACATCAAAATAATTGTAATTCAATGCGTATCTGTTAATATCTTGTGTCCATCTTCTCACGTATGGAACATCCATACTTGGGTAATCTGATTGGGTATATGATAATAGGAAATTTTTATAATCTGCGTCTAAAACTTTATAGCCAGAAGTAAAAATACTTTCATATTTTGACCAAACTGTTTCATGTGGTAATATTGGTCTTTGTGTTACTTGACCGGTTGATCTATCAATTTCGTGAACACTACCTCTTAAATCGAACCCACATAAAACAAATTGTGATTTATCTTTATATTGGTTTTGTGTGGTTTCAATACCGCTTTTCATTAGTTCAATATCGTGCAAATGTGAAGATCCACCTAACCAACCAAATCGAATCTTATCAGACTTAATTGGGTTTGATTGAAACTGTGGTTCTGTGTCATCAACAGCATTAGGAAAAACAAATACATTTTTTGCACCTATTCGTTTTTTAATTTCGTTCGCAAAAAATTCAGTAGTACATGTTATATAATCAGCAGCTTTTAAAAATAAAACTTTTTTTTCTGCTATGTTTTGTTTTTTAATTTGTTCATACATTGGATGTCTTTGATCTACAGACCAAAAATCATCAATATCCATTACGACTTTAATTCCTCGTTTTTTTAACCATTCAATTCTTTCCATGTTTCTTTCATGAGGAGCCATATGGATAAAACTATGGAAAATAACAACATCGTAATTATCAAATACGCTGTCGTTATCTTCTAAATTCATTACAATATCTACATGAATTTCGTCAGAATGTTTATTACCAATAAATTTAAATGGATCTAGTACTCTGTACTTACCAACACCGTGGCTATCAGATGGAATAGCTAATACTCTTATTTTAGACATTTTTTTAATCTTATATGTCTATTATAAGGAAATAAAAAATAAAAGTGAATGTTACTTAGCTTTGTTTACACCAGTAATCTTACCTTTGAAAACAGAGTCACCAACTTTCAATACAAGATTTTCATTTATTGATGTTGTTTGTTGTGCTGTTAGGATTTGATTTAATTTTTCGTCCATAACCTTACGAACGGTGTTCTCAATTAAAACAGCTATTGCGTTCATGTCAATATTTGCTGTACCGGCTGTTTGTTTTTGTTGAGTGGTTGGTTTGCTTAATCCTTCTTTTTCCATTAATTTTTTTGCCCCTTTAACAAAATCCATATCAAGGGTTTCGTTTAATGAAATTTGTGGAATTGGATTATCAATATACGCTTGTTTAATTGCGTCAGGTAATTTAGATTGTTTTATTTTATCTATATTAGGTACTGGCATTTCTCTAGTCGCAGATACAGATTGTGGCGCGACATCTTCTGGTGCGCTTTTTAAAATATTTTCATTGATGTGTCCTCTTTCAAAGTCACCACCATCAACTTTATTCATTACTTTTTTTGCTTGCACTAATTTGTGCATTAAATCATTTTCTGATATTGTACCGTTTCCCATAATATTATAAATATATTTGTTTGTTTGATTAAAATAAAGTTAAAAGTATGAAATAAGTTTTTTCACTCGATTTACAAAGTTTTCATTTAAATCATAACGATTATCATCAGGATCTTCAGCTGGTTTTTCTTTTTTAGGTACCTGTGGTAATTTTTTATCTTTTACCTCAGGTGCTTGATCTTTTTGATTAGGTGTTTTGCTTGGTTTTTCTGATGGTAACGGAATAAGAGTTTCAGGATCATTCTTTTTTGCTGAGACTCTTCTAGTAAACGCGTTTATTTTTGATTTGTCTTCCGGTTTTACATCTTTACCAATATTTGTAATAGTGTCAGCAATTTTATTTAATAATTCTTTCTTTTTATCACCAAGAACTTTTAATTGTTCAATAAATTTCTTTTCTTCTGGTGTACCTTTATTTTCTTTATATGAAGCTAAAGCGGTCTGAATTTCATTTTCGATAGTTGCTAATTCATCATCAAACTTTTTCAACTCAGCATCAACATTTCTAGCTTGTTTTGTAATTGTTGGTGGTTTTGGTTTTTCTGGTTCTGCTGTTGGTTTTTTCTCTGGTTTTTTTGTATCACCAATTTTTGGTTTTGGCGGGGTTGTGCTAAAATCTGTTTTAACATAAGTAATACTCATAGAAGCATCATCAGCACCTCCGTTATATTTGTCTCTAATTGTATTAAATGTTTCATTTCCAATAATTTGAATACTTGACATTCTAGCAACTAAAAATGTTCTCCAACCATAATTTGATTTTTCTTTACCAACTTTAGTAGGTGTACCTCTTTTTGATTTTGATGGATCGTCTATATATGCTCTTAAAACTAAATTACCTGTATGTTTATTTGCACCAAGAGCAACTGCTTCGGCTTTAACACGGTAACCCGCTTTCACACTCTTCTTTTTAGGTTTTCTTGGCCCACTATAATAGAAAGTGATAGGATGTCTATTAACAATAGCATCTACCAATGGTCTATTTTTACTGGTCTTTAAAATTGAATCGTATTGCTCTTCAATTATTTCTTCTAATTTCATATTAAAAATCTGGATACCTTTTAGTTTCCCCGTATTTGTTTCGTGCAATTGAGTCAATTCTATTATTAATATCTACTGAAGAACCAACTTGTGTATTAACCTCACCTTTACCTTTTATATCACCGTCAGATAATGCGTTAGGGTGAATACTTGAATAACCATTATCACCTTTATAAACATTTTTGTTTATTAATTCTGTTCTTGTGTTAATATCAGTTAGAGATCCAACTTTTCCGTTATTATCTCCTTTACCTTTTTCATCACCATCTGAAATAGCATTCGGATTGTTTACACCATAACCTTTTGTATTGCTATATATGTTTCTAGACAATAATTCTGTTCTAGTATTAATATCAGTTTTCGATCCTATAGTAATTGTTTCACCCTTTCCTCTTTCATCACCATCAGATAACGCGTTAGGATTGTTTATACCATAAGAATTTTCTCCAGAATATGTATTTTTTACAAGATTACCTATTCTAGTTTGAATGTCGGTAGATGAACCTATCTTATCTGTTTCACCCTTACCTTTATCGTCACCAGTTGATAATGCGTTTTCGTGTACTGATGAGTAACCATTTTTTTCAATATAGGAATTTCTAGAAAGATGTTCTTGTCTTTGTTTTTCCGCGATTATTTCTAATTGTGTTGGCATAATTTATAACATTAATTTTTTTATTCTTTCAACTTCTTCGAAAATACCTGTTGAGGTTATTGTTGATACGGAAGTTTTATCTGAATTAGACTTTAAAAAATTTGTGTAGGTTGGTTTCTCTTCAGATTTTTTATGGGTATTAAGGAACGGATTCTTTCTTACACCATTCATTCCGGTTAAATTGTTTATTTTTTGTGATGATTGTTTTTTTGATTTAACTAATCCTCTTTGACCATCTAAAAATGTATTTGCCCACTTTTCCATCAATTCACCACCATACAGTTCATATCTTAAATTATCATTTTCCTTATCTATTGTTTTTATATCGTGTATAATTCTTTTTAATTGACCATATGTTACCTTCTTTTCAGAACAAAGCCTCTTTGCTCTTTGTACGCCATGGGTTGATTCATCACTCACAGAAGATAAAGCTGAAGTTATTTTTTCCAAAACATCGTTTGGAACATCATACACATTGTCTTTTAATTGACTATTCACTTTTCAAATGATTTATAATCTTATCTATAGATATATTATTGTTTTTTAAGGATTTTTTCAAGGAATCAACTTGTTTTTTAATAAGTGGGTTTAATTCCACCTTATTTTCGTCTTTACTTAGAACATCAGTATCGTCAGTTTTTTTAACTAAAACACTTTCAATATAATCGTTCATATATTTTTTAGGATTTTCAACAAGTCTAACTAGATCTTTTTCTCCAGGAATGTATCCAAGTGCTTTTAATCTTTCTTTAGCTTCTTCATCACTTAATCCTAGTTTTTTTGTGAAATGTTCATATGCTTGATCATATGTCGCGTCATCACCAAGAGTATCATCATACCCTAAAGCTCCACTCATATCAGATTCAGCCCAATATTTTAAAGTTGTATGTGTACCGTGAACACCATGAGTTCCCATTGCACCAGCACCAGTTTTGACAACTTTGTCTGTTCTCTTCTTTGATCCAATTGTGCTCTTTTTTATTGCTAATGGAACATCACTTCTTTTGATATTTCCCTTATCATCAACAATTTCTTCAATTTCATCTTCTTTTTCTGCTTTTTCCGGTATTTTTTTAAAATCCGTATCTGCTGAGAATTCTTTAGCCCATTTTGCCCACTTCTTACCTTTTTTACCCCCTTTACCGGCCTGAGCATAGAAAAATCTTTGCTGTGCTTTTGATGCAAACTTTTCTTCAATCACTTGTTTAATAAAATTATTCATCTAAATGGTTTTTTATATAAATATCAAATCCTATGAAAGATATTTATCTAAATATGAACAGCCAGAATATTTTAAAGTTTTATGGAACTAAACTGGATTCTAAGCTAGACACTTCAGAATTTTATGATTATGAGATAGCAAAGGTTATAGATGACCATAATGATGACGTTTTAGACTTATCAACACCAATAACTTACTCTACTCTTAAAATAAATGATAGTTTAGAGGATTTTGATTGTGTTAGAACTACTATTACCTTATCTGAGTATGATAATAGGGTAAATGATGCATCATACCCATATTCTGGGTTTTCAACAACAATAAGTTTTGATGCTTTTTGTGATGGTTTAAGTTTTTACCACAAATATCAGATTTTAAACAATGATGTTTATTTGTTTAACGATAATGATGGTAAAGTACATTACATGAGAATAACCGCTTATAACGATCCGATCTTTATAGATTTAAATATGGGTATTAACGAAGCTGATATAATTTCTAGCTTTGTTGACGAGTATTTTTATTATAAATGTACAGGTAAACTACAAAGACCTACAGCGTGTTGCGGTATTACCCCCAAATATGGTGTTAAGCCGTGGGCTTATCAATTTATACAGCCAGAACCAAATGAATGTTCTTCACCAATCATAAAAAGAAGAACAGAAAAGGGTTGGACGTTGGATTTTATATTTAATAGAGAATCGTTACCTTGGGTTGAAGGGGGTAAATTTTATTATTTTGGTTCTGGAGGACCTAGCGATTATTCAAGTATCGCCGATAATAGTTTATCTTTTGGGTTTACATCAGATAGAAAAATAATGTGGACCGCCACAAGATATTCTGGTTATTGTAATACCATTAGTGGATATACTGAAAGTTATTATGTTGAATCAGACGTTACACCTCAATTATGTACAACGGATCAAACAAAAGATTTTAATATAACAATTGTATTTGATAGATATAAACACTACACAGATTGTGACGTGGAAAATCATGGTGGTTGGAATGATTTGCTAGGTTGGAAAATTGAAGATTATCAAGATACCGTAGTTACCGCCGTAACAAGTAATCAAATTGCTTCTTATGAAGAGAATTATGAATTTTTAAACAAAAAATGGGCGGATGAAAGGCAAAGAAGGTTGGGTACATTAAAAATTTATTTAAACGGTAGACCAATATATAAAAAAGAAAATTGGGAGGAAGTTGTGGCATCAAATAGAGGATCACAACCATTTATCCAATCTTGGGGAGGATCACAACAGATGGACATCAATCACAGGGGTGTATGTTGCTTTAATATAAAATCAATAAAATATTATGAAGAACCTCTAGATTTTGTCCACGTAAGACATAACTTCTTAACAAGATTAAATCAATATGATTTCTTCATATGTGGTTTAGACTGTGAAGACGAATTAATTGGATATTTTTCAGATGGATTATTAATAGAATCTGGAGAATATACCTTAACAGAAGATAATAATACAATACTTTATTAAAATATTTATTTAAATGGCAGGAAAAAAAATATCACAATTACCCAGCGGATCGTTAGCAAATTTACCGCTTAATGGATTAACACCCGTTGTTCATTCTGGGGTAACATATCAACACACTTTAAATCAACTTAGACAAATACTAGTAGATAGTGGATCGCACCATTTCACTGGTAGTCAATTTATAAATGGAAATTTAACAGTACAAGAAAATGTTAATTTTGGTAACAGTCCTAATGATTTACATAAATTTACGGGTAGTGTTTTAGTTACAGGTAGCATATATTCTGAAGGTTTATTTGCTCACACTATTTTATATGTATCGGGTTTCGCTGTGATTGGTACCCCATTTACAGAATCCGGTAGTAATCCCACCACATTACACGCTAATTCATCTGGTAGTATTAATATTGCGCATTTTCAGGCTAACAATGAACATTATTCACAGGTTAATATAAAAAATACCAATTCAAGTAACAATGCCAGTTCTGATATTGTAGCAACAGCGGACAATGGATCAGAAACAAATCATTATGTTAACTTGGGTATTAATTCAAGTACATATGATGGCGGATTTGTTGGTTATGAAAATGATGCATATCTATTAAACGTTGGTAAAGATTTATATGTCGGTACTGTTGGTGGAACTAGTCATCCAGCAAAATTAATTTTATTTGCTCAGAACCAATGGGTAGATCCACAAATGACAATTCATACAGGAAGTCAGATAACGTTTAACACAAATACTTTCACAGAGGGTTACACATATGAATTTAGTGGATCAGCAAAAATGCAAGACGATTTAGAGATTGGTGGTTCCTTGAATATTGGTAGTGTAAATGAAAAAATAGTACTTGAGGTTAGTGGCGGAACGTCAACATATGAATTTGATTATAACGATGGTTCAGTATATTATTTAACAAATTCATTAAATAATAACACATATAATGTATCAAACGTACCAACCGAAAATTTAAGTGCAATTTCATTAACATTTATAGTAAAACAAGAATCAACACCATATATCGCTTCTTCATATAGATTAAATAATGAAAGTGTTACTGTTAGTTGGGCAAATAATGAACAACCAGTGGGTAATTCAAATAAAACTGATGTAATAGGATTAACAGCACTTAGAGTTGGATCATCTTGGAATATCTTAGGAACGTTTACAACATTTGGTTAATATATTATGATTAGTAAAATATCGTCAAGAGTTGGAGCAACAAGAATTTTTGTGGTTAGACCTAATGATGGTCAAGTCATACCGACTCCCACACCCACTTTTACTATTACCCCAACACCCACACCAACCGTAACACCCACAATAACGGTAACTTTTACGCCGACTCAAACAAGTACACCTACAAGTACTTCAACACCGACCACAACATCAACAAGTACCCCTACACCAACGGCAACGGAGACACCTACACCGACGCCAACCGAAACTCAAATAGCATATTATTATTACTTTTTAAGGGATTGTGATCAAACACACAATAAAATAGGTAGAAGTTTAACAAGTGGGTTAACAGGAATAATATATAGTCTTGGAAATGGTGTATGTTATGAAATTGTAGGTCTTGATTTAGGCTCAGAATTTGATTATGATTTAGATGATTTAAGGGTTGTTTTAGATTGTGGTGATGTTTCTTGTTCAATACCAACACCTACCCCATCCCCTACAGCAACGCCAACACCAACAGTAACACCATCTATACCAGAAAATGATTTAACATATGCAATTATTCCTGGTAATGATATAGCTTATGTCATTATTCCAAATAATGATTTTACTTATACACTAATACCAACTAACGATTTAACAGCGACAATAATACCTAGCAATGATTTAGAATATTTAGTTCTCCCATTAAATGATCTTAATTATACATTAATACCAAATACCGATTTAACATATACATTAATTCCAAATTCCGATTTGGAATATTCGATATTAAAACCACCAGCAGTATTTTATGGTGAAATAACATTGGGAGAAGATTCAGTTGAAGGAACATGTAATTGCCCTGAGAATTCGTGTCCAAGATTTTATGTGACTGGTGATGGACCAACGTTCTGTGAATCAAATATTTTTGTAACAAATGGAGATGGATTTGGTTTTAGTGGTTGGGGAACAATTGTCCATAATGGTTATTATAAAACCGTTAATATGGATGGTAGTAATGTTGCAACATATAGAACTGATTGTGGATCTTGTCCATCTGTTCCAACACCTACACCAACTGAAACACCAACCCCTACACCTACGGAAACTCCTACACCAACCCCTACACCTACGAACACACCAATCACTTCATCACCATATAGTTATACCATTCAAGCTAGAGCAATAGATGGTTCCAATAACAAATATGGGTGGGTAATTCAACAAGATGCATGTGAAGGAGGTGAATTTAATGTTACGATCTATTCCAATTCATCGACATTTGTTGATGGTATGAATTTTTATTCAGACATCAATGCTAGTGGTATTAATGATATTGTGACTTATATGGAATATTATTATTATTATCCTTTAGAAAACAAAACATTTAGATTGTTAAGTGGTAATATATCTGGTGAGATTGCGTCGTGTCCAACCCCTACACCGACACCTACGAGCACACCTACCCCAACACCAACAGAAACAAGTACGCCTACCTCAACACCTACACCAACCCCCACACCTGAAGGTGCGGTATTGAATATTATAGTACCAGATGGCACACCTGCAATTGTTTTTGATGGTGAAACATTCACATCAAACATCTCTTATGGGTTAGTTAAAAATCAACAATATACAATTAGTGTAAATAATAATAATGGTGATTTCTTAAATTGGTCGGGGACAGGTATTAATTTACCAGCAGCAAATGCGTCTAATACGATTGTCTTTGTTACCGGTAATACAGCAACATTACAGGCGGTGTTTGCTCAACCAACAGCAACCCCTACCCCAACATCAACGAACACTCCAACCCCTACGAACACACCTACACCCACATCTACGGCACAACCTTCAGGTCTTATAGTGACAATTTCAGAGGTTGGTTCTGACGTTATAATGTCAGGTTCGGGTTCACTTAATGTTACGGGACTAATTGAGGGTTCGGTACAAACGGCCGGAGGTATTAACGGTACATTGGGTTATTGGGTGATTGGTCAAACTAATCCATTTTTTGCTAGGAAATTTTTTGGAAGTAATCTAAATGTTTATCCAAATAGTTTTGGTTCAGGATATACCGCACCAACATCATACTCAGGTGATACATTTGGTATTCAGAACGGGTCATTAGGTAAAGATATAGTTTTACCATTAGGATATACTTCGGGTAGTCCGTTAAGTGGAACCGCAACGTTTGCGAACAAAACAATATCAAGTATGGGATTAACACCTGGTACTTATTTGTATGATTGGGGAAGTGATTCCATAACATTACAGATTGGTTCCTAAAAATAAAAAATAACAAAACATAAAAGATAGAATAGAATAAAGTATTTATAATAGACAAAAATAACAAACTATGGCAGTAGGAGCAAGAATAACAAGTACAAACTTAAGTGGTAAGACGGCAACAGTAACGTTTATACCATATACAGGGGCAACATCAGGTACCACGGTAAACCTTGGAACTAAAACAATCCCTTTCAATAACATCAATACACACCCGTATGGTGTTTATAATCTATACTTTGCTGAATATGATTACACATACACGTTAACCATACCACAACCAGATGCAAGTGTTCAATCGTTTGTTTATCAAAATAGAATGATTAATTCTGACAACTATGGTGCTGCGTTTTTAAATTTTGATGTTTTAACCGCAGAAATTATTGACTTAGGTGTTGATACTAATGTATGGAATAATAGAGATATATACGTATTAGATAATTCAGGTTATATGTACTATTTTGATGGTGTTGACAATAATGATGATAGATTAGTAATATTCACAAATGCCATTCACGAAGAAATAGGAAGATATAGTGGTACAACTGATGGTAATAGTAGAGACGATTTAGATGGTAAGTGGGTTACATTTGAAGATGTAGATAATGGTGTGTTAACTTACTCAGATGGTGTGTCAGTATACACATACACTTGGGACCCATCATTATATAATATCGACATTGAGTGGAATTATGATGCAACCACGTCTGATGGTACAATGATTATCGAAAAATGGGAAGTTCCACCTATAAGTGGATGGACATACAATGGACCAGGTACATCACACATAGTTAATCCAACTGATGGTACTACAACTTTATTTAAAACTTGGACAGATGGAACATACATTAGACATAAAATGACACCTTCATCTGATTTTATTGCTGTTTTAACTGAAGCTCAAGGTTCCTCAAGTACATACACAAATTTTGAAATATATGACACTAGTGGAACCATTTTAGAGACGGTTTCATTAACTGGTACCACATATAGCGATTATAATGACCAATTTCACGGAACAAACAAATATACCATATTACTATGGGATGATGATAACGTAGAAACACCATATAAAATAATAAGTTATAATGGTAACACATCAAACTTAATTGAAACATCTCACGCTAGAGGTACAGGATATACCCAAAACAATATAAATGGAGACAATAGTTTTTGGCCCGATAGTGAGGGATATGATGGTGGTGTTGTAATAACTTTTTATGACAATGATAATTGGAATAATTTTGGTTCAGATGTTACATACTGTGACATTATGTATATGTTTAATAATCAAACATCATTTAGCACATATACATTCGCAAACAACGAACCAAAAACAATTAATACTTGGGGTCAATTAAGTGACATTTATAGAGTTCCGTGTGTAAATGGTGATGGTATTGCATCTATGTTAACCATTATGTCGGGTAGTACTCGTATAGAAAGTATGAATGTTAGTGTATCTGGTGTTACTAATTTGAACTGGAATTCATTGGGTAATAGAACGGCTGTACAAATTTTTACAAACAGTAATAACAATGTAACTTACAAATTAATTAACGAATTGGGCGTTGTAATTGATGAAATAAACGATTACGGTTTAATCTCAACCTACGCAACAAGTATGTATTCTTTTGGTGAAACCGCCTATCTTGCAATCAGAACGGATGGTGACCTTGGATTTTATGTATATAGTGGTAGTACAGGATTTACCTCAACAGATTATTATAATGATTTAAATTCAACAAACCAATATTCCTCAGGTACAGGTAGGTACAATGGTGCAATGGTTTTATATAACACCGACCAATTAGATTTTAGAGTGTTAACATCAACTGGAATAACTAATGAGTTTAGTTTCCCTGAGTATAATGATTTTGATATTTCAGTTGGTGAGAGCAAGTTTATGTTTGTATATAATGAAACTAACGGTGGTGTAACTAAAATAAGATTGTATAATTTTTCTGGAACATTATTAAACAGTGAAACAACAACTTGGACTAATGGTTGGGATGATACATATGGTGTTAAAGATAGATTTGTTGTTATGAACTATAATGGGGATGATACGGTTGAAGTTTATTTAGTTAGTGAAAATACTATAACATCAGTAACAACTCAAGATTATAGTAGTGAACAATCTACGAATGATTGGATTTATACAAATGACTAAAAATTAAAAAAAATAGATTATGAAAATATTAGATATTGATGTTAAAGTCATCAAAGACAAACAAAAAATTAAAAGTTTTCAAAAAACTTTTAACACTAATGAACCATTAACTGTTGAACACATTAAAGGTGTTATTAAAAATGAAATGGGATTTCCATTTGAAATAGTAAAAGAAGAATTTTACTGTAAGTCAAATGAATTAAAAAATGAAGATAATACACCATTTAAATCAGGTAACGAATTTATTTTAACAATTAAGTAATGGAATTTTTTATCAGACAAGGGGCAACTGACCCAATATTAAAGATGAGATTAGTGGACGACGGCAAAAATGATAAGTCGTCGTTCAATGATCTATTGGAGAATTCGGATATAACATTTGAAATGGTTGATCATAAAACCGGTGAGCCAGAGATTTTAAATGGTACCGCATTGTTAACCACAAGAACTAAAAAATACAATCAGACCACTGATGAATATTATATTACATATAGATTCACTGAGGCTCAAACATCAAAAATAGGTAAGTTTGAAGGTAAATTTATTGTGCAGTTTTTAGATACAAATTCCAACCCAACCACAAAACTTATCACCCCTGTAAAGGAAAAACTATTTATCAACATTATTTAATTTTTTTTTCTCATTAAATTTTCGTATTTTTACTGAGTAAAGGCTAACTACGGTTAATCCGTAAGCTAATGTGTCACTCAAATTTAAAAATATGCAAGAGATTATTTCTCAAGAAGTTATCGAGGACTTCTTGAATGGCTCCGATCCGGAGAAGTACATTGTCGGTGTTGAATATGATTACAAAGACAATAAAATCTACAAAATTATACAAGATCCAGTAAGAGGTAAGTATGTCACAGAAGACACCTTTATACCATTTCTGTGGGCTGGAGACTTAAGTGAATTTAATTTTTATGGCGGTAGTAAAGCCCTTCAAAAAAAGAAGATGGGCGAATATGGTATTTTAAGTACCAAGTTACAAACGGGTGATAATGAAAGACTTGATGCCGGATTAAAATACATGGTTAAGAGTCTTAAGGGATATCAGGAACTTATAAGATTTTTTAAAGATGGTGGTATCGATCCATGGGGGGAGAAGTTTAAATCACAATTTATTATACTAACACCTGTAGAACAATATCTTATACAGAAGAAAAAAAGATTATTTAAAGGTATTGAGGATTATAATGAAGTTCACAGAATGGTATTCGATATTGAGACCACGGGTCTTGAGCCAGAAAAGAATAACATAATTCTTATTGGTATTAAGGATAACCGTGGTTACAGAAAACTTTTGGATGCATATGGTGAGGATGGAGAAAAGAGATGTATTGAAGAATTTTTTAAAGTTATTAAAGATTTAAAACCAACAATCATAAGTGGTTATAACTCAGCTGCGTTCGACTTACCATTTATTTTAAAAAGAGCCGAAATTTTAGGTATAGACATTAAAAAGTTGACACAAATATTCACCACAGATGGTATTAAAACCAAAGAGGGTGTTTTAAAATTGGCAAATGAAGTAGAACCGTTTACACAGTATGTTTTATGGGGATTCAGTATTGTTGATATTGCACACTCTGTTCGTAGAGCACAAGCAATTAATTCTGAAATCAAATCGTGGGGTTTGAAGTACATTACCAAATATTTGGAAAAAGAAAAACCGGATCGTGTGTATGTTGATGGTGCTTTCATTTCAAAAATATATTTAGAAAATGAATCATACTACATTAACCCTAAAACAGGTGGTTATAAAAAAATTGGTGAGCCGGGTACTGAAGGGTTGTTAGAAAAATATCCTGGTAAGTTTGAGGTTTGGCCAGGTAGAAAAATCGTTGAGCAATATCTAGATGATGACTTATATGAAACTATGGTTGTCGATGATTCATTTAGTCAATCAACGTTTTTATTATCAAAAGTAATTCCAACAACATATGAAAGAATTGCAACAATGGGTACCGCTACTCTTTGGAAAATTCTCATGTTAGCTTGGTCGTTTGAAAACGATTTAGCAATACCAGCTAAGGATGAAAAAAGAAGTATTACTGGAGGTTTATCAAGATTATTGACGGTAGGGTATTCTAAAAATATTGTTAAGTTTGACTATGCATCACTATATCCATCAATTCAGTTGGTGTACGATGTATTTCCAGATTGTGACATTATGGGAGTACAAAAAACCATGTTAAAATACTTCCGTAATATTCGTATCTTATATAAAAGATTGGCCGCTGATTTAAAAGATAAAGATCCGGTACAAGCTGAAATGTATGATAGAAAACAATTACCAATTAAAATTTTCATTAACGCATATTTTGGTTCTTTATCTGCACCTCAAGTATTTCCGTGGGGTGATATGAATATGGGTGAAACTATTACATGTGTTGGTCGTCAATGTCTTCGTATGATGATTATGTTCTACATGAAAAAAGGTTACAAACCTCTCGTTATGGACACTGATGGTGTAAACTTTGAAACACCAGAAGATATTGCAGATCACAGATATATTGGATTAGGTAATAATGAATTAGTTGAAAAGGGTAAAGAATATTTTGGTGTCGATGCCGATACCGCTGAATTCAATGATATATTCATGAGAAATGAAATGGGACTTGATATTGATTATCATGCGCCAGCTTGTATTAACGTATCAAGAAAAAATTACATTATTAAATTAATTAAAAAAGGTAAAGAAAAAATTAAACTAACTGGTAACACAATTAAATCTAAAAAACTACAACAATATGTGGTTGAATTTTTAGATGAAGGTTTAAAACATTTACTTAATGGTGATGGTGTTGAATTTTTAAATCTTTATTATGATACTATTCAAAAGCTTCATGATAAACAAATTCCTTTGGCTAAGATTGCAAATAAATCGCGTGTAAAACAATCTGTTGATGATTATAAAAAACATTGTAAGAAATTAACAAAATCTGGCGCAACTATGGCAAGACAAGCACATATGGAATTAATTGTTGAGAAAGATTATCCAGCAACTCTTGGTGAAACCATATATTATGTTAATAATGGAACTAAGAAAGCAGATGGTGATGTTCAAAAAATCACAAAAGCAACGAAGAAACAACAAGAGGAATATTATGAGGTTCATGGTAAGAATATGCCAACAGATTATATCAAGATTAATTGTTACATGATTTCTGAACGTGAATTAATGAATAATCCTGATATGACTGGTGATTATAATGTCGCTCGTTATATTACCAATTTTAATAAAAGAATCGAACCATTGTTAGTTGTGTTTAATCCGGAGATTAGAGAAGATATTTTAATTGATGAACCATCTAATAGAGTTTATTTCACAAAAAAACAATGTGAATTAGTTTCTGGATTTCCTTTAAAAACAGAAGGGCAAGATAGTTTAGATGAAGTAATGACTTTATCTGATGGTGAGGTATTGTTTTGGAATAGAATTAATAGAGATCCGTTCTTTATGTATGTTGAAGACAGCTTAAAGCATGTTGATC
>Ga0181343_1000201_pt1 | contig 28804 bp, 40 predicted proteins | sample Su13VDMLBSD_FD_130110 | JGI IMG/M metagenome (GOLD analysis project Ga0181343, IMG submission 130110) | Freshwater viral communities from Lake Michigan, USA - Su13.VD.MLB.S.D | ecosystem: Environmental > Aquatic > Freshwater > Lake | place: USA: Michigan | collected 2013-07-15
ATCCCTGATATTGAATTTGATTTTATATATGAGGATGATTACTATAAGGCTAGAAATTCTGGGTACATAGATGATTATAAGATGGCCAGAGTCACCCGTAAATATTCTGATGGGTCTTCTATAGATTACCCTTGTCATAACAAGGAGGAGTTTCTAAGCAACATTAAGAACTATCTCACGTCAGAAGACTTGGTATCTTATGAAGCCTATCAATCTGTTCACTATTATGATGTAAATGATTATCTATGATAACCCTAAGAAAAGTACTGAACAATAGATACTTCATCATTACAAAACAGATAGAGGATGAAGTAACCTCACTAAGAAAGTCTGATCTAGTTATTATAACAGAAGGTGACCTTGTATCCTTCTGTAGGAATAATATGGTGATAGAATGTCCCGACCATATAAATTCAGAGATGATGCCTAAAGATTTAAAAGCAGTAACATACCATCTTAGGCAAGGTAGAAAAAATATGTTACTAAAACAAAACTACAATGAACCACCAGAAGAATGAAATCCCTTGCAGAGGTTGTGAGACAACCAAGGAAGAAGCGTATGTAGAATTAAGACAAGATGCATACGGGTACTCAACAGGATATTACTGCGATGATTGTTATGAGAATAACTATCCTTATAGAAAGGATAGGTACTATGACGAGTCATATGCAGGAGAACGTTTAGAAGATGATTATTAAAAAACAAATGTTATGAAACAATTAATCAGAGATTTTTTACAAAAGTATTGTACTCTAGTTGGTGAGAATGACCCAATAGACTATTTTAATATAATGATTGACAATCATTGTTATATTAAGTTTGAAAACGTAGAGTGGTATGTACCAGAAGATATGGCACTTTGGAATGAAGATGAGCAGTTGATACAAGATTTTATTATTTACACTTATAAACAATAAACAAACATTTATGGAAAAAGAATTTAAAGATGCTATTGTAAGTATTACAAAGACTAAAGAAGATAATATTGATGTTGTATTAGAAGGAGAAGTAGATGATATTATATGTATGATATCAGCATTTATGTTATCATCTAAAACAGCTTATCAAATTGTAAAATCAGCTGTTGAGGTTACAGAAAAGTATTTAGAGCATAAAGAAAAAAATAAAGATGTATGTTAAACGTACTTGTAGCATGCGAATACAGTGGAACTGTAAGAGATGCATTTATTAAAATAGGCCATAAGGCTATGAGTTGTGACCTATTAGATACTGATGTTCCTGGACCTCATTATAAGGGTAGTGTATTTGATATTATAAATGAAGATTGGGATATGATGATTGCTCACCCACCATGTACATATTTAGCAGTAAGTGGTGCTAGATGGTTCTACCATCCGGATGATAAAGACCTTGATGTAAAAGATAGAAGACCTCACCCAAAGTATCCTAATAGAAGTAAGGACAGAGAAGATGCTATAGAATTCTTCTTAAGGCTATATAACTCTGACATACCAATGATAGCAATAGAGAATCCAATAGGAGTTATGAGTAGTTCATTTAGAAAGCCTGACCAAATTATACAACCATGGCAGTATGGAGATACAGCTACTAAGACCACATGTTTATGGTTAAAGAACTTACCTCAACTTAAACCTACTAATGTAGTTGATAAAGGAGAGCGAGTTTACTTCGGTAGTGGCAAGAGTCATCCTAAATGGTATGCAGATGCACTTAAACTAGACAAGCAAGAAAGAATGAAGGCAAGAAGTAAAACATTTAGTGGTATAGCTAATGCTATGGCAAAACAATATTCAGAATATTCTAAAATATATTTTGCTAATTCGCAAAGTTAACATATCTTGCACATATTATAAACATATTGTAGTATCGGTAATCATTTTCCTAGTACCGTTGCACCGCGGTTGGAAGAGACATAGATATCCTGCTTATCCGCATCGATACTTCAGTTTGATTACCCGGATAAGGATATCAGGTGGGAGGCTACTGCCAGAGTGTAGCAAAATTTTTTATTATGATACATGAATTTAAAACACCAATAGCAGTATCTACACCACATGGAGATGGTGATGCTATACTATTTATAGACTACGGATTAAATGTAAATTCAGTTTGGGTAGTTAGATTAGATGGAGGTAAAGTTCTTCACTATTACTCAGATGATATACGCATTTATGATAATCCTATGAATGGTAAAGGATGGAACATAGAAAAACAATAAAATATGGCACAATACACAGAAGGATTTAGAGTTTCAAATGATATAGATTATTGCGGACGTGAATCATCTATAGATGACAATCAAAGGAAAGAAGTTGTAAGGATACACGCAAGATTCTTTAACGTATCATATAAAGAGCAAAAAGAAGTACTTAGATTACTTATATGGTGGTCTATAAGGCATTACATTAAAATACTTTTTAAATAAAAAACTATGCCAGATATAACAATGTGTGCAGGTACATACTGCCCTATAAAAGAAAACTGTTATAGGTATACAGCAAAACCAAATGAATATAGGCAGTCCTATTTTGTAACACCACCATACAAAGATGGTAAGTGTGAACACTTTTGGGGTGACGCACAAGAGTCTATACTTCAACAGCTGACAGACATAGTAAATGGAAATAAAAATGCATGAAATCTCATTGAAAACTCATGCAAAAATCAGTAGTATAATTCGGATTTTTTCCGTTATTTCAAACATTATTAATCATTTTGTATATAATAATAAACAATATGGATAAGAAACAACAAACAGCCCATATCGGTGACGTCAACAAAATGGTGGGGCATCATATCGTTGACACCAACAAAATGATAACGGAAATAGAATACTTTTTAAATAGAAAATAATGAAAAAGATACTTGAATTTTTAAAATGGTTAGAAGATTATAGAATTAAATTAATGGAAAGAAATGGAACAGGAAAATTTTAAAGATATGGTTGTAACGATAATTATATGTGTAGCATTTGCCTGGATTTTTTATGAAGCAAAAAATGCACCTGAGATGGATGATGATGGCAATATCATAAATAAAAACAAATAGATATGGTTGAACAAAGAAGAAAGATGATTATTGATATAGTAAGAGAAGAATTCTCTGCGCCCAATGATTATCATACAAACAAAAGAAGAACAAGGAATTATGTGTACCCTAGAAAAGCACTATGTATGCTAATGATAGAGTATGGTTCTTTTACATACTTATCTCTATCAGAATACTTTGGTAAGAGGGAACATACAACTGTAAGGCACGCATTTACGGATGGCCACCTACTCCTTACGCAAGATGAGGGATTTAAGATGTCATATGAAAGAGCAAAGGAAAGAGTTAAAATATTAGCCAATGACTGAGGGACAACAGCAATCACTACTATTAGTGTACATTAACGTATCTAATGCACTAATATATTCAGAAAACCTATTGCTAGAAGAAGATATATCTAAAGTAGCAAAAGATTCTATAAGAGTTATTGCTAACAGATTGTCTTGGATTAAGAGAGCTATGGAACTTAAAACTGATTCAAAAGTTTTGAAGGCAATAGACACGTTAAAATACGATGAGATTATTAGAGCCGTATCTTCTCTACCCGATGAGTTGCAGGATGAGTTAGAGCAGGTAATAGTATCTTATGTAGATAAAAGGATAGATGAATTATATAACGACAAAACATAATGACTATGTTCACAAGAAAATTTGTAAAGCTACCAATCAAGACATTTGACAGGGAACACATGGAACTTACGGGGGAAGAACTAATTATGGACACATATGAGATGGTAAACCCATTCCATATCCAAAGTTATAGACCATCCGATGAAAACAGAGGTAAGGCTGTAAATGTTACATTTAAAGATGGAAGTAACATGTTAATATATATGTCTATTAATAATTTTGAAAAGACATTGGATGAGCATATTAAAATAAACTCATAGTATGAATAATGACTTTAAAGACTTTATAAAAATAGTACTAGGGTTTATACTCCTTAATATAGTTCTATATGGGATACTTACTTACAAACTAGAAAAATTAAATATTAAACATGAAACATCTATCAAAAGAACAAGTAGAGCTAATTAAAAAACCTCTTCCAAGAGAAGCAGTAACTCCTCATCCAACTAAGCAAAACCTATCAACCATCAAGGCTATCTATGTAACAGAAAGACTTAACGATGTGTTTGGTATTGGTCAATGGACATTAAAGACTGATGCTGTATGGGATGATAAGGTAGCTATGATTACAGAGAAGACAAGGACTACTCAATCCGGTAGAGAGAGAACAGAGTTTACAGCTATACTTAAAACAGTATTTGAAGTTCCTGAGCATGGCATATACTATGAGTGTATAGCTTCATCAACAAATGATGATGCAGGTGACGCTTGTAAGGGTGCTACAACTGATGCTATTACCAAGATATGTTCATACATAGGTATTGGTATAGATGTATTCAAAGGCAAGCACGACTCAGCATTACAAACATATGAATCAGATATAGTATTGAAGGCAATAGCAGATATTAATTCTATGACCGATAAGGATAAGATTACCGACTATGCTAGGTCTCTTGATGATTCAATGAAACAAAATCCTTCATTCAGAAAAGCTGTATCTGATAAAATAAAATCATTATGATAACAATAGAAACACTTAGAGAAAGACCTCTATCCTACTCCTCAATTAAGGAGTTCGCAAAGTCCCCAAGGCATTATATAAACTATATCAATGCTAAGAGAGAGCCATCAAAAGAAATGAACTTTGGCTCTATGATTCATGCACTTCTTATGTATCCAGGAGTATTCAATGACAGCTTTGCTGTATGCCCTGATATTGATAGGAGAACAAAAGAAGGCAAACTAGCATGGGAAACCTTCCAATCTAGTGCAGAAGGAAAGATTGTAGTATCCGAATCAGAGCTGTCAGAAGCTAATAGTATTATTGATATGGCACTATCTAGACTTCAAGTAAAGAATACCGTAGAGAATTGTCACACATTTGAACTTGAGTTCCGTACAGAAGTAAGTGGACTTCCGTTCAGAGGGTTTGTTGACGGACTGTCAAATAACTACATTCTTGAAGTTAAGACAATGTCAGATGCGTCTCCTCAGAATATTACTAAGGAGTTCTATAACAGAAAGTACCATATTCAAGCAGGATTGTATAACCTAGTATATAATCTCCCCGTAAAATACATTATCCTAGAAACCAAATCACCATATAACTATATGGTTGCAGATGCTACTGAAGACTATATCAAAGCAGGACAAGATGAGTTATATAAACTGATTGATAGGTTCAAGCAGTGCATAGATATGGAGGCTTTTGATGCTGGATATCAATTTAACCTTGATAAGATATTTGAGGTTGGTTTACCGGCATGGGTAAAATAAACTTTTGTATTTGTAAAATATCTTGTATATTCGCAATAGAAGTAAAATAGGGTCAAGGGTGGGGTTTTCACCGGGCTCCACCCAAATTTTGAATGAGTAGATATGATTACATAAAGGTATTTGATTCTCTACTTCCTGTGAATGGCCTTCAGAAGTTGGACTTATCCAACCTAGAGTTCCAAACAAAGGATTTAGATAGGGAGTTTCTTTTGTATCATATTACAGAGAGCGGAGAACTGTTCTATGATGACTACGAGTACGAGTTGGTAGAGCAAGAAGACTCATTCTTTAGATTCAAGATGAGAAAAAAGATGAAAGGAACGGTTGTAAGCAACCACACAGGTGACGTAATATTCTACGGAAAACCATACGAGACATTTTATAAATTCAAGGCAAAGTTTACTGATGGTAAACTGCAGTCCATAGAGAGATTGTTATGAGTAACACAAAGCAAATCAACAGACAGAAACTATTATCTAGGTTTCCTAGAGTAGCTATGGTATTAGACGACATATACGAAAATAATAGTCAATCTAACTATTGGTTTTTTGTTAACTATCTCAGCAAGTATCAAGGTAAAGACGGCAGGCCAAGAACTGTCTCAATAGCAGCTGTAATAGATGTATTAGAGCAGCATGGATATGATGTAGATATTGTAGTGACTCCACGAACCCTTCCTATAAAACCATAAGAACGCCCCAGGGCTGTAAAAAGCCTTGGGGAATTTATTTCAATTTTTAAAAACCAATTTTATGTCAGAAACAATCTACTTAAACGGAGTAAACGGAAAGAAAACTATGTATGGAACTAGGCTTTCATTGAAGGCTGATAAGTTCATTGAAGAATTGAAACAACACACTAACGAAGCTGGGTATGTCAACATCATTGTAAAGGATAGAAAGACTCCCGATAAGTATGGTAACAACGTATATATTGTACTTGATACTTGGAAGCCAGACCCAAACAAGAAATCTGCTAGCAGTTCTCCAAGACAATTTGTAGAGCCTGACATGCAGAATGATGGATTGCCGTTTTAAGATAGAGTAGTATAATCATTTGCCCTGCACCTAAAAAGTGTGGGGCATTTTTAACCCTATTATTCAATGAACACAGTTACTATATTTGAAAACATCCTATCAATAGACAATCCCAAAATAGTAAAGCTAGATGCTGTTCTTTCTGCAATCAAAGATGGAAGATATAAAGACAAAGTAGAAGCTATACGAAACTGCGATAATGATGAGGATAGAAGGATAATGAAATCAAACCTTCCGTGCGTGCTGTTCACCGGTGAGTTCAATAAGCCAATAACAAAAACAAATTCATCAGGTAAGGAATATATATCATATAGAGATGATAAGAGTATTACCAAACACAGCGGATTGGTTCCGATAGATATAGATGATATTGACAACATAGATGATGTCATCAATGAGATTAAACAAGATGAGATAGTATACGCATTATGGAAGTCTGCCTCCGGTAAAGGGCTTCATGGTCTTGTAAGAATAGGTGATGGTAATAAACACAAGCAACACTACAAGGCTCTACTTAAAAGAATCAAAGGATTAGACTCAACAGCACAAAACGTAGCTAGGGTTCTATATGTATCTTATGACCCAAACATCTACATCAACACATCTTCATCGGTATTTTACGATATTGATATTGAGGAAGAGTATACTCCAACTAGGGTTATTCTAGGAGATGGCAATACGGATTATAAAAAGGTTGATATTGCTTGTAGGATGATTAGGTCTGCGCCTGACGGCCAGAAGCACCACGTTCTATTGAAAGCTTCTAACCTTCTAGGCGGTTATGTAGCCACGAGAAATGTAGAGTATGACGTTGCTTTAAATATCCTATCACACGAAATAAGAAAGCGACATATAGATGATGCTTCGCTTGCTGACAAGACTATTGAAGATGGACTTAGGCACGGTATGTCAAGACCTATTTCAGAGGTTGAGGAAGAGTTCAAAGAAGCCGTTAGACAGCTTGGTGCAATAGAGGAAGAGTTAGCCTTCCTTAGTAATAGTAATAAGGATGATGACTTTATCTATAAGTTCAGAAACGGACTTATCCCAATGGGTTTACCATTTGGCTACTATGACTTAGACCAACACCTGCTTCTTAAAGAAGGGGAGTTCTATGCTTCACTTGCGCACTCACACATAGGTAAGACAACTGTAAATCTTTGGCTACTATTCCTATCAGCTGTAAAGTATGATTGGAACTGGATGGTATATACCGGTGAGAATAGGACCGCATCAGTAAAGATGAAGATGATGGAGTTCTTTGTAGGCAAGAGGATAAATCAGATGGATGACAGAGAACACGCAATAAGCCTAAAGTTTGTTGATGAACATTTCTTTATGCTATCTACTGATAACCTATACACTTATCAAGATATCCTTGACCACTCAAAGACAATGATGCAGTACAAGTCATTAAAAGGTTTGTTTATAGACCCGTACAATTCTTTAAAGCTAGAACTTACTTCCGCGAAGAATAAGTATAACTATGACTATGAAGCCTATGGTGATATGTTAAACTATACTAAGAAGTATAATACAACATTGTTTTTGTCAGTACACACAACTACAGCTTCTCAGAGAGATAGAGATAATAGTGGCAATCAGAAAATGCCACACGCATCTGATACCGAAGGTGGTGCCGCATTGTATAACAAGTCAGATAACTTCATTACACTCCATAGGAAAATCAAAGACCCTAATGAATGGATGTATACTGAAATATCTATTGACAAGGTTAGGTCCAGGGAAACAGGTGGTAAGACAACATCACATGGTGCACCAATAAAATTAAGAATGAATAATGGCTTAGAGTTCGTAGATGAAGGAGACTTCTTGCCATTTAATAGAGAACAATTATTAACTAAATATAAATTATTGTAGTATGGGCTATGAGTTTATTGAAGAATCTAGGATAGGTGTAACAGCATATGACGTATCAATAAAAGACATAGAAGAAAGAAAAAAGAAGGCAATACATTTTAAGACTATGAAGCTTGCAACTCAAAGGCTTAGTGTACATTTAAGTGTTTTGAAAAGAGCTGCTGATAATAGGAATAGGATATATTCACCGGCATATGAAAAAGAATTTGCAATAAGATATACAAAATCAAAATAATGAAAAACGTAAGCAAAACACAAAAAAACTTTGATATTGATATCGAGTATGGTAGGCAAGGAGAAAACTACCTACTTGATATTTTAGAGACAAAAAGAATAGAAGTTAAAACAGATAGGATTGCTCACATCACCGGTAATGTAGCTGTAGAATATAGGTACAAAGGTAGGCCTAGCGGTATTGCTACAACAGAGGCAGACTATTGGGCTTTTCTTCTATACGATATGACAACTATCATCATGGTGCCTACCGACAAACTAAAGTCGGTTGCTAGAGCAAAGTATAAGCAAGACCAAATAACTCTAGGCGGAGATGAGAACGCCTCAGAAATGATTCTTATACCAATCAATGAATTAACTAAACCATAAAATATGAAACAAGTATTTAAAGAAGATTCGCTTCAGCTAGCATTTGAAAGAACTGTTAGTCAATATGAAGACTTTAGAAAAGTCGTAGGCAAACCGATAGATTGTTCTAGTCACGCACAGATTATAGCACATATGTCAGACCTAACCGGAGTTATGGCTACTGGTGTTACATGTAAGGCTCAGTTTCAGTTTTTGACCGAAAAGCTGTCGTTTCAAAAGATGATGAATCTAAATAACGATGATATGGGTGCTACTGAGAAAAAGATAGTAATTGCCTATGAAATTGGAGATTGTTCATTTTATAACCATCTTTGTGAGATGTTAATCAAAGAATCGCACTATAAGATGGAGATGCTTCGTTCTGCTCTATCATTTGCTAAACAAGAAATGACAATGCTATGAACATATATAATAACCCACCTTCCAAGATTTGCTTAGATATGTATGGAAAGAAAGGTAGTCTAGAATGGCCAACCTCAGATTTAAACTGCGATGAGGTCATTGATGGCTTCTATGGACTTCTTGTACTTCAAGGATATTCTCCAGAAGGAATATTAAGGTCAATGCAAGATTTTATTGAAGATAGATTGCCAGATGAGAAAAACGAGGATTAAAAAACAATATAAGTATGGCTTAAAGTTTGACTCTAAACTAGAGCTGTACTTCTATGAACTATTGAAAGCAAAGAAAATAAATTTTGACTTTCAAGTAACCTATACCTTGCACCCATCGTTCCGATACAACAAAGCCGCGGTTAGGGCTATGACCCTGACTGTGGACTTTGACTTTACAAAACACGGCAGAAATGTTATCGTAGATACAAAAGGCTTTCAAAGAGAAGACAATAAGCTAAAATGGAAGTTCTTTAAGTATATGCATAAAGAAAGTCATCCAGAAATATTTTTCCCCAAGAACCAAAAAGAGTGTGAAAAAGTTGTTGAAACAATCTTGTCTTTGTAATTTAGCAAATAGTCCAATACGACCAATATGCCAAAACAATTTAGACCACGAATCACAGAGGATGAGTATAATATATTGTTAGACATTAGAAGCAGACATAAAGCTCTATCTCAAGAGTGTGAGGCAATAGGAATCCCAGTATCAGATGTAAAGCATTACTGGTATAAAGGAGAGAACTTCTCTATCAATGTAAAAAACCCTATTGTAAGCTATGCAGATGTAAAAGATATTATTGTAGAAGAAATGAAGGCACATGCCCCGAAGTATCCTACAATAAAGAGAGAAAAGCATAAATCTCCTCATCTTTTAGTTATAGACCCTGCTGATATACATATAGGTAAACTTGCCGTAAAATCAGAGACAGGAGAAGACTATAACTCATCTATTGCAGTAACAAGGGTATCAACAGCTGTAAAAGATATAATCAATAAATGTCAAGGATTTACTGTAGATAAAATTATGTATGTTATAGGTAATGACATACTTCATACAGACACACCTAGACGCACAACTACAAGTGGTACTCCTCAAGACACAGAAGGTATGTGGCACGAGAACTTTTTAATTGCGAAACAATTGCATATTTCTGTTATTGAAACACTTATGCAAGTAGCTGACGTATACGTTCAGTATGACCCATCAAACCATGACTACACATCGGGTTTCTTCCTGGCGGACACTATAAGTTCTTGGTTTGCAAACAGCAAACAGGTAGTGTTTAATGTGTCTATTGCGCATAGAAAGTATTTTAGATATCATAATAATCTTATAGGTACTACACACGGAGATGGTGCTAAAGAAGCAGATTTAGCACTGCTTATGGCCCATGAAACAGGTGCAGATTGGGCACAATGCAAGCACAAGTATTTCTACACTCACCACATACACCACAAGAAGTCAAAAGATTATATGGGTGTAACAATAGAGTCTATGAGAAGCCCATCAGGAACAGATTCTTGGCACTCTAGAAATGGCTATCGGCATAGTCCAAAAGGAGTAGATGCATTTATACATCATCCGGAACAAGGTCAGATAGCTAGAATATCACATATATTCTAGTTAAAGAATATATTCTTAAATCCAAATGGGTTATCTAGGTCTGTAACCTTCTCTCCAAAGCTGTGTATAATATCCTCTAAGTGTATATTATTGAACTCATCTATAACACTCTCAGGAGATAGTTCTGTACAAATGAATATACAGCTAAAGTCTTTACAATCTTCATCAATTGATTTTATAGACATAATCATGTAACGAAAATAGTAAATTTATTTTTTCGTTGACTTGCCGTTCTGTCCGTTCCTAGACCTGTTGCTCTTTTGTGATTCGTTAACGTATTTACCTGACTTGGTATGGCTTTTATCCTTACCATCTCCATTACCATAAGTACCGTCTTCTCTATTGGCTTTATTCAACTTGGCCCTATACTCCCTACGCTCTTCGGTAGCGTGGTACTCTTTATCGTATTTCCTTTTGCGAGCTATTGATGATGGGCTCCATTTCAGCTTTATGTAGCTAGGATGCTGTCCCGCTTTCTTGTTTGCTGCCATTTTTATCCTTTTTTCTTTTTTCTACCCATCCGTAAATCTGCATGCATAACCAAATAAGTGACAAACATTTAATTAGTAAATCTGCCATAGGGTTTATTTTGATTAATTCCAAAATACTTAGCCACGTCAATATTGTGGCTGGAGCACCTACGAAATTTATGTCATCAAAATGTGTCATCTCATAATAATAGTTACAAAAGTATTACAGATATTGTTTAATTTCAAATTGCTTTGAGAATTGACAAAGTAACCGACTCTACTGCTATATTCCCTTGTGTGTTATCCATTGCAAGATTAAATTAAAACGTAATTGTTTTTATCTACTTTCTTATCAGTATATAGCTTTCTTAGTTGCGGAGTTGTGTATCCAAATGTCTTTTGGAAGTGAGGAAAATCTTTAAATGACTTCCAATCTCCTCCCCATTCCCATCCATACATTTTAAACACTTCTACCACCTCTCTCCACTCTGATGTTCCGTCTTTGTCATAATCTTTCTTAGTATCCCAAGAAACCTCCTCAAATACCCAATCATTATTCTTGTCTACAATCAAACAGAAGTCTATCGCCAAACCAAAATTATGGTAGGACTGACCACCGCGAGCGTGGCTGACTATCTTTCCTGGTTTTGTTCTTCCCCTAGCATATATCTCATCTTGCTCTGCAAATGTCCTTAGCGTATGTGTAAATCTACACATGGCGTTACCGGTTAACCTTTGGCAAATCTCATCGTAAATTTCAAGAGCTTCTTCTCTAAGCTTCGGATGGAGTAGTCCTATCCTCTGTATTGTTGTTTTGTCCTTTCTCATAACCGTATATTTTTTCTGCTACTTTATTAATCATACCAAATCCTAGACTGCCTGTGCATATAAATACAACAGCGTCTATAAGTCCTTCATGTGGCGTAATCTCCCTATGAGAAGCTGCACTGATAATTAGGCAGGAGCATAAAGATAAACCCGACAATACACCTACAAATCTGTTTGATGAGTAGTTTCCTTTCTCATCTCTAAATATCTCTAATATCCTCATAGCTTTACATTTATACCTACACTATAAAATGGCTTTCCTCCACCTAAACTAAACGAACCACTGAATATTTTGTTGTTTTTAAGATACATTAAGGAAGGGCCTAAGAATATACCCCTTTCTGTTAAATCCATCCTAGAGCCCAAATAAAAGCCATTACGGAGCTGTTGTCCTAAATATATAGTATCTCTATAAACAGGGAACATTAGGTCAGCAGATAGCATCCTTTTGACTATTGAGTTACGGCTTATAGTATCTTCAATATATAAGTAACCAAACTTTCCTACATCTAGCGTGTCTACATATACAGACTTAGCGTAATACTCTCTAAGAACAGAATCCATCATAGCGGAGTCTAAGTATGGAACACCTACATAAATAGTAGTGTCCTTGATTAAAGTATCTTTTGGTAAGGTAACTTTAAATGGTATATATTGGGTGTCTCTAACCACCTCAACAATCTCATAAGGTTCTCCTTCAATAACAATAGGCTCCTTATTCCACTCTACATACAATAGGTAAGAAAGTACTAGAATTGTGAGTATAAATATTACATCTTTCATATTACAAATTTAAGCTATTTTACAAAAAAGGGGGTCCTAGACAAGACCCCCAATCAACAAACACATGAAAAACTATCTTTTAGTTAGCTTCCATAGGAATTACTTCAGCTTCTTCAATCTCAAATTCTGGTTTAGGGAAATTAAGACCTTCTACCCATCCTTCCAAGAATTGATAATCTTCAATTCCTTCAGAGCTAAATGTCAACTGATAAAAATCAAACTCTTGCTTCAATAGATTCTTCAATCCAGTATTGAAGGATTTTAAGCCCTCTTTAGAGAATCTGTAACCTCCTTTTTCATCCAAAACTAAAGCACCGGTTTCATCCGTATGTGCATTGTCTAGTTTTAGGTCTTCTAGCTTCTCATTATAATCAGCTAGACTAGTCTTTACCTTTTCTCCAATCTTTTGTAGCTTTTTTACTCCCTTCTGATTAGAATCAACAAACTCCTTAGATGATAAAAGAGTATTAATAGCATTAACTAATGCAATTAACTCCTGATAACTTTTACTTACTTTTGCCATGGTTTTTTGGTATTTGTATAGCAAAAATAGTGCCAATTGAGATAATTGACAAAATTATTTTAGCTATATAATCAAGTACTAAGACTCAGGCTCTGGCGTAGGTTCTGGAGTTGGCTCTGGAGTTGGTTCTGGCTCTACAGGTACAACAGGGTCTGGAATAATTACTACTGGAATCCTTGCTGCTGCAATATCATCAATGTAAGAGTTGTCCTCTCCCCACCCTATAAATTCTTCTTCTGTCAACTCGTAAGTGTCAATAAATAGCTGCTTCCCTAGCTCATTTGTAAGAAGGTACTGTATCTGACATTTAGTACTTTTAGTGTTGAAACCTTGCACATAGACAATTAAGTCTGTTGCTGTTTCTCCGAATGGATAATTTACTGGTTGAATCTTTGCCATATTATATTGTTTTATTGTTTTATCCTATACTTCCTATTGAGGTGTAACCATTTCCTCCAAGAGGAGTCATTTTGAAGAATGAATTAGTTTGAACTAACGCTGCCGTAGCAACACTTAGTGTTATTGTTGGCCTAATTGTACCTCCAGATGAAAATCTCATAATACCCCTAACATGTGCAATTGCAGCACCTCCTGTATTTGAAGCAGTTATAGCACTGTTAGCTGCAGTATTTACTAGTGTTGTCTGAGCATTATTTGGAGTAGTAACAGTCCCTTTAAAAGCTGTTGCTCTATACATTATAGAGGTTAGTGTAGCACCACCACCAGTAGTAAATGACAAGTTTAACGAGCCGTTATTTCCTGTTGAAAAGTTAGTTATATACAATACCATTTCAAACTCATATAATAAAGCCTCTACTGCCATAGTACCATTTGTAGCAGTGTTAAATATACGCTGTGCTGCAGTAGATGAGGTAAGCGTATAGTTTGTCTGCAAGCACATATAATGGCTATTCTCAACAACTCCTCTATCTCCTGTATTATATGTATAGTACAATAAAGCATTGGTGTCCGTTTCTAAATCACCCTGTGCAGGAGAGTTTATAAGACTGTTTTTAGGAAGGAATCTTATAGCAGGTATTGCTACTGTTGCATTAGTCCTAAATGACATAGTTCCATTTAATTGGAAAGTACCTACACCATCAGAGGTTTCAGAACCAACAATCAATCCACCGCCTATAGGATTTATGTAAAATGGCCATATCTGACCAATGGGTCCTAGATAACTTCTTACTTGCAGCCATCCTTTATTGGTATTAATTCCCATCTGCATTACCGTATCTGACGGTTCTGATAGAAGAATGTGTCCTATGCCTGCGTCATCGCCAAGTGTATTCCAGTTTGCTGCAGCTTTTCTAATTTCTAGTGTCCCTCTAGGAACGGTAGTACCAATAGCAACTTCACCTGCTGTGTAATATACATCATTACCGGATGTAACCCAATTGGATGTGCCTAGAGCACTAAGTATGTTACCATTTGCATCAAACCCTAAATAACCTACAAGTGTTGTAGCATTGAAAGAGTTGGTTGCAGTATAGTTATTTAGCCTTAATTGACCAGTCCTTAAAAATCCAAATCTCTCAACTTGTGTACCACCAGTAGTAACTGTTGATAAAGTTAAACTCTGGCCTGTAGCATTACCACTTAATCCCAATACATATCTAAATATAGAGCCAGCATCAAGACCATTCTGATTTTGTATTCCAATAGTAAGTATATTTCCTGCAGCAGTATTATATGTAACATACTTAGTGGCATTTAATAAACTTAGCGAACCGCTATCTATACCAAATGAGCCATTATCTCTAACAAACAAGCCGCCTGTAGCATAAGTAGCCCCTGCAAATAATCCTGCATAACTGTTTGTATCTGTTAATAGAGTAAAGGAAGTTGCATTGTCACTACCATATTGTATTCTTCTTCTATTAGTTTTAGAGCCAATAGCAATACCAGTTGATAGATTAACATCCAAGCCAGTAGAATCTATAAATACCCTATCTGTACTATCTGTTTGAATAATTAATTGCCCACTAGATGCTCCTCTTGCATTTAAAACACTTCCTGCTTCATTTGTACCTGCTACTAATCTTGTAGCAATTTCTAAACCTCTACCATCTACAATACCAAATATTGCCTGTGTGCCATTAAAAGGACCAGCTACTCTCAATCTTGCATCACTTGTTGTTGTGCCTATTGAAACACTACCACCAACAGGTTGCAAAATTAAAGAGTTGTTATTGTATATATATCTTAAAAATTCATTACCTGCAGTACCATAAAAATTCACTGTGTTAGCTGAATCATATCTTGATTCTATTTCAAAATAATAAGTAGATGGAGAAGTTGCTGTAGACAATCTCAGCTTCACACCATCTCCACGTACATCTAGTTTTGCTAATGGTGACGTAGCACCTATTCCAACATTACCTGTATTGTAATAGATATCGTTGACGTTTGTAGTCCATTGTGATGAACCACCACTAGGTGTTGGTATAGTTATTATACTCCCATCAGCTGTGAAAGCAAGTACACCTGCTGCCGTTCCTGTGAATGAAGATGTTGCAGTATAATTAGCAAGTCTTAATTGACCACTACTATACAAATATAAATGCCTTATTAAACTTGTGCCATTATTAGCAACACCAAGAGTTAAGATACCATCCCAAGTCTTAGTGATATTATACTCAGCTACACCAGCAGAAAAGCTTGAGTTTACTATCAAATTATGACCGTTGTTCCCATTATTATAAAGGTCATTTAGCCTAAGTGGAACTGTATTTTGAAGTGTACCTTCTGTAGCTTGAGTTGTAAGCTCTAGCGTATTAGTTGTTTTTACTGTATTGTATATCCATAGCTTTGCAGGTGCAGAAGTTGAATTACCTATTGTAACATTACCGCCTGTTTCTGCCATCCACTGATTTGCGGAACCATTAAAGAATGAAGTTCTTCCAGCAGCATTATGGGTTATATATAAAGTTGAATTAGTTGCGTCTGTCAAGTACAATGAAGTACCTCCTGCAGCACCATATACGGTTAGCTTACCAGAAGCACCACCACTACCTACAACAAGACTTCCTGCATATAAACCCATCTGTACAGTAATACCACCATACCATAAATAGTTATGACTAGCATTGTCTGGAACACTATACCAAAGTGTATTAGAGTTTATACCCATTGCATAGTCAACAAAACTTCCAGTAATTTCTGGCCTGAATACTATTTTAGTGCCAGCACTTCGTGTTGTAAATGCAGGTGCACCAACACCAACCTGTGCAAAGTCTATTCTATTTCCTGTAGTTCCATTTAAAAATATCTGACCACCTCCATTAGAAGCAACCCAAGCTTGTGTAGAAATATATTGACCTATTGATGTGAGATTGCCAGAATCACTGAAGGTAAACATATCTGTAGTGGTAGAACTAGCCCTCCTAGAGATATGAAAACGCCAACCAGTAGCATCGCCAAATATTAATCTTCCCGCATCAGGCGTAGTATAATCATCTGCAAAAACTAAAGTACTTCCTGTCGTAGCTGGCAGATTCGCAACTCTTGCAAATGAAGTATTCCCTAATACTGTAACCGTATTTCCATTGTCTGTTATTGAGCTATCTCCTAATGTAGAAGCACCAGTAAACACAGCTATCCTATTGGCTGTTCCGCTTGCAGTTACCACACCAGTAGTTGTAATTAAACTACCATCAGATGTAAATCCTATATAACCAACAAGCGTTCCGGCAAACGAATTAGTAGCAGTATAAGAGTTGAACCTAACCTGACCACTATTTAATGCCGTTAATACAGCTGCGTTAGCGTTATTAGCTATATTGAAAGTAGATAACGGATGTGTTACACCATCTCCATTAATAATTCTCCATGTATAAGCACCATTCCTATCTAGCAATATTGTGGGCTGTGCAGAGCGTACTAGGGCATTACCCCTTACATCTAGCTTTTCAGTAGGAGAGGTAGTTCCTATACCAACATTACCACCATCTAACCAAGAGTTTCCACTAGTATTAAACCTAAATGACTCTAAACCAGCTATACTATAAACTGAATATACATAGTCTACTCCTGTTATATCTAAACCTAATCTTGATATAAATGAACCACCATCTTCTGTAAGTACATCTAACTGTCCTCTGGTGTTTGTGGTGTTAGGAGAAGCGGCATAAATCAAAGTCCTTCCGTTACCAGTAGTAACTGCAGTTTGTGTATATACCCTAGAAACGTGTGTTATAGATGCTGTTGTATTTCTTGTGACTATTGTTAATCCATCTGAAGACTGACCTGCTGCCTCAGCATATAATGTAGCTCTTGAGTAATAGGTAGCAGTAGGTCCAACTATTAAGTTATAATTGGATAAAGACATCATTGTTGCTGTCTGTCCATACCACTTAAATGTATTAGATGTCTCAGGTACGCTAAACCATAATGTAGAACTCTCAATACCTAATGCATAGTCAACTGCAACTGCATTAATAACAGGATATAAGACAATCTTAGTTCCTGCACTTCTTGTAGTTGTAGTTGGTGCAGCAACTCCATTTACATTAAAGTCAATTCTGTTTCCAGTAGCACCATTTAAATAGATTTGTCCGCCACCATTAGATGTATTATTTCCCCTTGTACTTATTATTTGATTTGAAAAAGTACTACTTGTATTATTAACGCTTAATAAAGCTGTTGCAGTATTTGGGTCAGCTGCTGCTCCATTGAATGTGGCACTAGCCAATCTGAGTATTGCAAATGAATCTGTTACACCGCTTGTTCCGTATGGGTTTCCGGCATAATAAATAACATCATTGCCTTCGTTAAAATAGTAGGTTCCTAAACCTCTTCCGCTTGGAGTATTGGCAACATTAGTTCCTGATTGAAATAAAATATTGGCTTGAGTGAATCCTTGACCATCGCTAGTTATCTTTAAACTAGCCTCAGAGGAGCTAGTAAATGTTAATAAGTTTGTTCCATTATATGTTAATACACTGTCCGCCAATGAGCTTGTTCCGCTCCAAATTGGTATAGTTCCTGCAGTTCCACTACCTGTGACTCCAGTAAATGTAAAGTATTCAAGTGCTGTACCGCCAGCATTTACCCTTAGTATTTGATTTGCTGTACCAAGAGCAGTTAATCCTGTTCCACCTCTAGCTATTGCAAAAAATCCGCTTGTAATCTTTGCAGCATCTAAATTTGGTATATCTAGTGCATTTAGCAGTCTAAAAGTAGGTGCTGTTTGTACACCACTTACAGGACCTGCAAAAACAAGGTTTGCGTTTTGATTTATAAGAACTGCAGTAAGCGTTCCAGAAGTTGTAATTGGGGAAACTGTTATACTAAATATGTTTGGAAGAGCTAAACCAACAGATGTAACCGTGCCTGTACCACCTCCAGTAGCATTAATAGTAACATCACCTGTACCGGCATCAACACCTGTTGAGCTTATTGTTATGTTCGTTCCTGCAATAATCTTTCTAATTACTGCAGAACCGGGAACACTGGTATTTAAGTCTTCACGAAAAACATCGTCATCTCTTAACTGCCTACCTCTTACGTTAGTTACTGCCATAATTATTTAAAAATTATTTTCTATAGTTAACAAGAACTGTATCACCTGTTTGAGGTATAGCTCCAGTTAGGAATGTAATTGTTGCGGTAGATATTGTATAGTCATTACCTGCTCCTACATTCTGTAATACACCGTTCACAAAAACCTCTTCAGTACCTGCTGTTGGTGTATTAGCTAAAGTAAATGTTGGGTTAGTGCCATTTATTGTACCACTTGGTACTTCTCTTGTCACAAAGTTGGTTGTAGTAAATGCTGTAGAAGCGATAGTAATAGAGCCTGCACCATTTGTGATTGTAATTCCAGTACCTGCTGTAAGGGTAGCCTTAGTTAAAGTATTACCGGTTGTATTACCAATTAGAAGTTCACCATTTACATAGCTACTCTGTCCAGTACCGCCATTTACTACTCTCAAGATACCTGACACTATATTTCCTGTTGTGTCTCCTAGTGCAATTGCACCAAAAGCAGGTAGAGCAGCGTTACCTTGATATAGTAAAGCTTGACCATTTGTTGTACCTACTGCAATACTCTGATGAGCACCTGTAGCTGTTGTACCGCCGGCAATCGGCATAAATACTGTTGCACTTGCACGACCAGTACCACCACGGTCAACTGCTAGAGTTCCTGACCAAGCAACTGTTATTGAGGCTGCACGTAAAAGTGCAGTAGCAGGAGTTCCTCCTAGTGTTAAAGTTACGTTTGTATCGTTACCTACTGTTAGGGCAGCACCAGTTACATCTGCACCAGTAATAGTTCCCCATGAAGGAGCAGCTGATACTGTACCATTTCCGGTCTGTGTTAAGAACTGCTTAGTAGTTGTTGTATTACCTGCAAGTCTTACGTTATCTGTACCGTTATGGAATGTAATATCTCCTAGTGTTGAGTTAGGTGATAATGCATCATAGGCATCTGTTTTGTTCCCAGCACCTGTACCACCACGACCTATCCCTAATGTACCAAGCCAACCTACTGTTATAGACACAGCCTGTAATAATGCTGTTGCTGGTGTTCCGCCAAGCGTAAGCGTTACGTTTGTGTCATCAACCTTTGTAAGAGCTAAACCACTCTGTACATCTGATGCAGTAACTTGTCCCCAAGATGGTGCTGCAGATATAGTACCGTTACCTGTCTGAACTAAGAATCTTTTACTTGCAGCAGTATTACCAGCAAGAGCAGAAAGAGTGTTTGCAGCTGAAGCAAAAAGGATATCACCAAGAACATAAGATGTTAATCCAGTACCACCTCTTACAGCTGATATTGCAGTTGCGTTCCACGTACCTGTAGTTACAGTTCCAAGAGTAACAATAGTATTTTGACCAGCGTATGTTGATGCAATATCAACACTATCTGCATTGACCACTATTCTGTTAGCAGTACCAACTACATCAATAGTATTTCCAGTCTTAGTTAAACCAGCACCTGCTGTAACCTGCCCAGCACCTGAGAACTGAGTGAATGTAAGAGCTGTTGTATTTAGTGTGATAGCATCATTAGTTGTCAACACAAATCCGTTATCACCATTTGCAGTTCCTTCCGCAATAAACACGAACATACCTGCAGTTACTTCTAAACTAGTGTTAGCGTCATCTGCACGCTGAACAGTAAGGTTTGTAACAGCATTTGTTACAATGTATATACCGTTAGCAGGTTGTGTAGTATTTGCAGTTCCTGCACCTGCGCCAGCTCCTGTTGCTGCTGGAGCATTTTTAATCAAAATCCTGTCATTCAGTGCAACAGTAACACCATCAATGCTAGTACCAGCAATTTGAGTAACCGCACCACCTACTATAGTGTAGCTTTCTGCACCTGTGGTAGAAACTCTAGCTGAATCTTTAATATCCAATGCCTGCTTTACAGAATCAACATATGCCTTCGTAGCGGCATCTTGAGGATTTGTAGGGTCAACAAGGTTGATGGCCTTGTATAGACCTGAGAAGTTTAAATTATCCGTTATGGATAACTGCTGTTTCGATTTAACTTGAGTAGTAGGCATCTTTCTTTATTTTAAGCTTTTATATATTCAATTATTAATAAGTCTCCCGAATCTGGTGCATTTGTGAATGTTATTTGGTTTGTTCCGGTTTCTACATAGTCGTATGTTAAGCCTCTAGAGTATCTCAAACCGTTCACAAAAACACGTGTCGTACCAGACACAAAGTTAGTGGAAAGTGTGTATACTTTATTAGAACTATTCCTAAGACCAGATATTGAACCATCATAATCTATTTGAAAATCTGATGGCGAATTTACCCAATTTGTGCCATCATATCTTAATACATTTCCTGCTGCTGCAGAAGTAATATTTAGTGGGAAATTATATAAAGAACCATCACCCCTAAATATCTGTGTACTAAGGCCAGAAGCTATGATTCCTTGATATAAACTATTTTCCCATAAACTGATTGAAGTATTATATCTTAATACAGAACCATTTACAGGTGTACCTGTAATTAATACGTTATGTAATTCTTCTAATTCAAAACCGTTTTGTACTTTAACAAATATCTCACCATTGTTCTGCTGAACTCTTGTAACAATACCAATAAACACCATATGTGCTGGTGCTACTGGCTTATTTGCTAACCCATACAATAAATTTCCATTTACTCCCAACCAAACAGCATCTCCTATGGTAGCCATAGATGTATCTAATCCAGCTAGTAACCCTTCTGTAATTACCTCACCTATTCCATTGATAGCAAGATTTCTATCAATAAGACCCATAGTCTTAGTTGATGTGCTTTCTGAAACATTAGAAGATTTAGAAACAATCATATTAGTGCCATCTGCACCACTAACGTAAACGGCTTGCCCCTTTGTAAGAGCAACCCCAGCCTTGACTGTATGTCTTAGCTGAGACGCAGATAGACTAGATGCTCCAATATCTGAAGCAACCTCTGCACCTGTTCTGAACTTAATTGCACCTGTTGAATCCTGAACAAGAAACCTGTCAGTATCAACACCTGCATTTAAGACACTTAATATTCTCATTTAATTATTTCTTTATAATTACCCTATAAGCATTTGTTGTTGGTGCTATAGCAAAAACAACAGTTACGGTATTCGCATCTGTAATAATTACATCAGCAAACACTTCCTCAAGAGTAGCGTTATCTTTCAACATTACAATAACATCAATTGTGTTTAAGGCGTGTGATACTGCGTAAGACGTTGCAACTCCATTTCCTATATTGGCAGCAAAACCACCAACTCTTGCATCAAGTAGAGTCTTTAATTTTAGTGGAGTAACAATCCTTAAGTCATCAGTTCCTGTGTTTGTTTCAGCCTGTGTTGCAATTTCTGCAACTCCGAGAGTAGTCTCAGTAGCTTGGTCTCTATTTACCTCTAACTGAACCCAATCAGCAGCAGATGTAGTTGAAGCGTTATCAATCTCTGCAATAATTACATCACCAACATTAAAAGCTACACCACCTACTGTACCTGCAACTGTAACATACCAATAGTCACCCTTTTTAGTTCCTGCTACTGGAGTAGAACCTACAGGGAAAGTTCCGGTAGCCGCACTCCATCCACCCTCAAGGTTTCCTAAAGCACCGACAGTAGAATCTATGTACGTTTTTACAGCTAATGCTGTAGGGATATTTGTATTTAATGCACCTGCAAGAGTTGTACTAGTTATGATGTCAACTTCTGCGACATTCGCCGTTGCACCTGTGGTATTACCCAATAGCTTGAGTGTACAAATTTGTTGCATTTTAGCAAACGTAACCTGGTTATTTCCAATCTTTATAGTAGTTACAGATGCATCTGCAAGCTTACCTGTACTTACTCCCAAATCCTTAATTTGGACAGCATCGGTTACTACTTCAATAGTAACATTATCTGGATTTACATCAAGTGTTACAGTTCCGCTAGTTCCACCACCCGTAAGACCATTTCCTGCAGTTACTCCTGTAATATCACCGGATACGTTAATCCAAGCTGTTCCATCCCAAAAGTATACTGCTTTGTCTACTGAGTTATAATAAATCTGACCAGTTACAGGCAGTGAAGGTGCTGTAGATAGATTCTGTAACGCTACGTTAAGTATCTGGTTTTTACTGAGGTCTAAGTTAACTAATACTTTTTTTGCCATTTTAAATTAGTTTATATAAGCCTTTCCGCTTATTGGTGCTGTAAAATTTATTGTTATTTGATTTAAACCGTTATAAGAAACATCACCTACAACTTCCTCATTAGCAGTATCTACGATGTTTATAGAAGCAAATTTATTCAAATTATGGTTAACCACCCAAGTAGAAGACGCTACCTGTTGGTCGTGAACATAGTAATCTCTAGTTTGTTGTTTGATATATGCGAAGTCAAGGTCTATGGATATTTGAGATTGACTAAAATCATTGCTTCCTAATAATCCAGGACCTAAATCTAAAATAGTACTTTTTAGTACATATAATATGTCTAGTCCTTGATTTTCTTGAGTAGATACGTCTACATATAAAGGCGACAAAGTACCATAATCGTATATGTATAGTTTTGCCGCTAGCCTTTCTACTACTTTATCTAGCTTTACAGTTCCTACATAGAAATCATCAGCATATTCTACAGCCTTCTTATATATGAAAATAATATCCCTTTCGTAGTCATAAGTCTCATCATCCTCTGAAAACATATTCTCATAAGCTACATTACCAAGCTTGTACATGGTTTTGTCAGCCTTGAGTAGGACGTCTGCTATCTGTGATGATGTGTAACCCATCTTAGTAGCCTATTGTAAGGTTATCAATAATATATTTAGCTCTGTTTAGAGAGTTTTGGGAGCTTTGAAAATCTCCGTCAATACCAGCTTTCTTGGCTGATTCTTGCTCAATATATAACCTCATTAAATCTTTTACAAACTTGTAGTCTTTTTCTAATGAAGGGTTAATAGCCATAAGGTTAGAAAACGTGTAAAATCCACTCATTGTATAGCAAGTAAGGACAGCTGTATTCTGTTTAGTATATACACTCCCTGACTGTGGTGCGCTTGAAACCAATGTTAAGGTTATCAAAAAAGAATAGTCTTGACCCAAATATGGATTGTTCTTATCATCTACGCCATTTAATAGTAACGAATTACCAGATGCAAAAGTCCATGAATATTCATTGTAAACTGTATTGCCTAGTGTTAAAAAGCTACCGTCAGACTTTTGAATAGTTATTTTTCTTGAAGTAAATGTACCTGTACCTTCAGTTGTATAGTCTGATGTATCATTTATCGTAAAAGCACTACAGTCTGCGCCTTGAGTAACTGTAAATGAGGCTGTAAATGGCATAACTTAGTATTTATGCAAATATAACAAATATGGTCCTACTGACGTGCCTTTCGTTTTTGGTACAGTTCTGTTTTAGCTTTTAGCAACTGCTCAAGAGCTTGGTCTTCTGACATCATAGCATTTTTTATGCCTCCATCTTGGTCTCTTACTATTTTACCAACCCTAAGATAAGTGTCTGCTTCTATCAATCTGTCCATTGCTTCTAATACAGAATTATCTGTTTCTTTTGCATCTTTCGGATTTCCCTTTTTGTCAATTAGCAATGCCATTGCATAGTCCATCGGAGACAAAACCTTTTTGCTAATCATAAATTGCATAATTGAGCTATCCATTGTTTTGTCAGGGAACCTATTATTTATGATAATAGGCTTTTTCATTTGGCTTGAACCCTTTATAGTCAATACATCTTTTGCAAAACCTTCACCGTATTGCTTTGCCTCAGCAAGTAACTCATCTTTTAGCAACCTATTTTCTACAAAATCCTTAACTGTTGTATTGATATAAGACGTATACTCACCAATACTTTTTGCCTTACTTTTCTGCTCATCCATATACTCCTTAGCCTGAGCTATTTGAGAGGCACTATACTTGCCTTCTGCCGGGTCAGCGGTTGCCACCATAAAATTCTGTGCATCCATTTCTAGTTGAGTAGCCTTACCCTGTCTTAAAGCTTTTCTTTGAAAACTAGCCCATCTCCTAAGGTCTTTTGATGGCGTAAGCATACCATAGAAGTCTAATTCATTTGCGAAGCTTTGCGCTGCCCTCTGCTTTTCAGACAATAAATACTTATAGTCACTTTCGGTATCATCTTTTGTAAACGCCTCCACCAACCTCTCCATGTCTTGTACATAAGAGCCAGCAGTACCTAGATATTTACTCTCGTAAAATGGCGCATACTCTTTACCAAGTATTGTATTTTTTGTTTCCTCACCCATTACAGACTTATCTTCTTGCATTTTATTCTTAATCATATTATACCCAACATCTGCAATACCTTTTGCTATTTCACCATAGAATACATTTTTTCTTGATACCATAGCATCAAATACAGTACCATTAAATATAAGCATTGCAGTTTTTCCCCTATCTTGGTCTACTGCTTTTTCTAAGTCTTCATTATCTTGAATAACTCCCCTCCATTTATAGTAGTCCCTAGCCATCTTTAATCTAAAGTCATTTATATAATATGTAAGTATACCATAACCTCCAATAGTAGCAGAATATTGAACCATTCCTTTTATTGCCTCTCTTTTATCAACACCTGTAGCCATTGGGTCTCTAAACCTTCCTAAATCTATTAGAAAATTTGTTGTAGCATTATGAGAGAATGACTGTAACATTCTAACTGTAGAAGCCCAATCTTTTCTAAATACTTTAGCTTTTGCATAAACAGAAGATTCATTATTAAATTTTGACATTGTATTTTCCGATGCAGATAATGCATCTTGGTCTAAACCCTTTTTTACCTCTGCAATAATATCAAACTCAAGGGCATTTTTTATAGTTCCTTTTCTTATTAATTCTTTTATATAACCAGTTAATAATGATTGTACTGTAGTCAAGTTATCTCCAAGTGTAATTGAAAGACCAGCAAAGCCTTCTACCCTGTTATATAAATTGGCAGTATTTCTAGCAAAATCACTATCCGAAATACTTTTAGCAGACTTTGTGAGTGCTTCATATCCGGCATTTAATCTATTAGCCTTAGATGTTTGAGAAAGAAATCCTACAAGAGCCTCTTTTGTTGCATCATCATATATACCCTTAGTTGTTATAGATATAGACTTAGCCCAAGACTGAGGACTTTCCATTATCATTCCAGGCACGTTTGGAAGGTACTGTAAGGCACCAGCTTCTAAACTATTCAAAAGTCTACTATAAAAGAACCTTGACAAGAAACTTCTTTGATTTTGTATTTCTTTAGTTACGACATATGGCTTTCTTTCTCCGTTTACATATTCTATAACTATATTCTTAAACATCTTAATATTCTCTTGGAAATTCTTTGGCTCAATATTTAACTTACCACTTATATAATCACGGAACTCTTTACTAGCAAACATCTTTGCCATGTTTCTAGTATCTGCAGTCGTCATTATTGTGTTTAAAGATTCATGAAATTTTTTAGGCTGTGTTTTAAATATATCTAAATCATAGTGAACCACCCTTCCTTTACTAGATGTAGGAGATATCATTTGTGCGCTTCTTTGCATAGTTGAAGAAGCCCTCATCTTATTTACATTCTCATAGTTAAATATAGGTTCTTCAAACTCCTTAGTAAAGTTAGTTACCTCATCTGTAAAAAATGTTGTTTGAGGTATATAGTTTGGATTACTCATATCTACTGAAAAGCCGAAATAATCCCTAGTAACATTATTTAATGAAGGTGCAAGTTGTTTATGTCTACCTATTAAGAACTGTAGGGCTGTAGACTCCCTAGCATTTAGATTATTAATTATAGCATCAACGTCTATACTTTCAAGAGGCTGTAATGCTCTTATATCATCAGCAGTAGATACAGAAATGTCAATAAGACCCATATCTTTTAAGGCTGCTATTCTTTCCTGTGCTATATTCTTATAATATGGAGAATCTATTTCGTTTAATATCTTAGTGCTCTCTATGATACTATTAATTGTATTTAGTGGATTTTCATAATTTAATAAAGCTGCTACTGTTCCTATTTTATGGGAGTTCATATCTGTTAAAGCTGGAATCCCTTTGAAACTATATACATTACCGTCAATTTTTACAGATTTTGAAGAAAATATTTTACTAAAAGTCTCAGTGAATTGTCTTGATGACGTATTGGTAAGTTTTGTGTTTTTTTCAAAGCTTCCCAAAAATTCCGACCTAAAAATATTACTATCCCTATTGTTTACAGTTAGAGCCCTAACCATATTAGTTATACCGTATTCTTCAAATGCATTATAAGCTCCTTCATAACCCTTCTTTACCATCTTCAGAAACCCTCTTGTGATTCCTGCGTATTTTATTTTGTTACCAGCATCTCTAATCCTAGTAACAAGACTAGTTACTTTTTCAAGTCCATTTCTAGCTGCTACATCAGACCTTAACTCTCCTATTCTTGAAGTTCTTTCACCATTCAATACGTCATCAATCATTACAGCCATTAGCTTCAAGTTTCTTGGAGAAATTTTATCTAATGGTGCATTTAAAAGAAACTCTATATTGTCAGCATCTGATGGGTCTATATCACCAGCATCTTTTTCTTGTCTTAGTTCATTCCTTTTATTCTCTACAACTTCTTTGTAAGCTTCTACTTTATCTGCTTCTGCCTCATTTACTACTCTTTCTACATCATCAGATACAGCTTTTGTAGGATTAACTTCTGCTTCTATAAATTGTTCTCTAGATATATCCGTTTCAGATATCTTATTTTCAGCAACAAGTTTATCGTACTTTTTGCCAGCCTTTACCTTTTTTTCTCCTAAAGCCCTTTCTTGAAACTCATCAAAATTCTTTCTTTCTCTTTCTATAAAATCAATCAAGTCTAATCTTGCTGTTTTTGATTTAGTAGGCTTACCTGTTATAGAATTTCTATAATCATCCAAAAGCTCTTGATATTGCTTTCTTTTATCAATAGAAGAAGTAAGTACTTCATTTGGATTATCTGGATTAACTGTATCCTTTATTTTATTAGGAGACATAAACTCAATGCCATCAGTCATCTGCTTAGAAGCTATAGTTCCATATGTAGGACTATTAGCCTCTTTTCTTATCTTCTTTATAGTTGCCTTATTAGCAGCAATTTGATTTGCATCTCTTGCTGTCTCTATGATATCAGAAAGATTCTCAGCAAATACTTCTGCTGCTGTTTCAGAATCCATTTTAGAAGTAACAAATTTTCCTATAGCCTTACTTATATCTTTAGGAGATACATTTAGCTTATCCTTCTTTTTTATATATTCCGAAATCATATTAGCAGCACCTAGGACTCTATCCCCTACATCTTTTGCTGTTTTAGTAGCAGCTGTGTACATAGCCTTGAATATCTCCTTAGGATTTGTAATTATCTGCTCTGGCTCTATATCAACGCCATCAATAGTTACTTTTGTTGCAGGCTTAGGGGTAAATGGTGCTTGTGATTGATTAGCTACTGCGTCATAAGCCAACATCTCAAATGTATCATCAGAGATATTAGAAGTGTCCATTTTCTTGTTAAGCTCATCCCTTAAAGCCTTAGCCATATTCTCAGGGTCTCTATAAATTCCAGTAGGGTCATTATACTTTTCAAGAGCATATCTCTGTAAGTATGCATAGTCTGTTGAGTTTATACCCTCCATTCCTTGCTCTGCCGCCTTCACAGCTTTTTGAGAAGCTGCTCTATCTATAAGACCTACACTCTTTCTGAACTTTGTTTCATCAAGTTTGTATCCACCTTCTTTAAGTGCTTTAACTTGTTGTTCTATTAATTCAGCAAGAACACCCCCTGCTTCAACACCCTTAGCAATAGCTTCTA
>Ga0181343_1000202_pt1 | contig 28730 bp, 26 predicted proteins | sample Su13VDMLBSD_FD_130110 | JGI IMG/M metagenome (GOLD analysis project Ga0181343, IMG submission 130110) | Freshwater viral communities from Lake Michigan, USA - Su13.VD.MLB.S.D | ecosystem: Environmental > Aquatic > Freshwater > Lake | place: USA: Michigan | collected 2013-07-15
ATCCACTTCGTCCAGCTCCACCAGGCTCCAGTCGTTCGGTCTTTCTGCAAACATCACCGTGGATCTGTTGTTCCTCGCAGCCGCCATGTCCGAGCTGGCAGCGGCATAAAGGGTGGATCCGTGTGGCTTGTCCACGCCTTCGATGGTGGGATCGATCAGGTTTGCTGCATTCTGCTGCCGCGCAGCCAGTATGGATTCCTGGGTGTCTCCCCTGCTGTCATCGGGTCGATACTGCTCCCTTGGCACTGGAATGAAGCAGTCCTTTATCAGAGATATGGACTTGGCTGAGACAACGGAATAGGCGCCGGTGCTGTCTATGTGCTCTCGGAACACGCCGTACTCGTCCTGGGTCTTTGCTTCGTCGGTACCCGAAGTCCTGGTCTGCTCCAATCCAGGCACGGTGACGTACCTTAGGCTTACGTTGCCCAAGTATCCGTCAAATGAAGTAGATCTCCACCAGCCTACCTGGCCCTCCTCCTCGGGCTTGTACTTGCCTACGATGTCCTCGGGGCCTGGATTCTTGGATCGTGCCTTGGCTTCTGTCTTTGCGATCGGGTCGTACTGTGCCGTACCGCCAAGTGATTCGGCGGAATACGCATTCAGTCTCTTTACCTCGGTGTAGTCCCCTACGTCGTTGAAGGCCTGGACCTCTGCACCAGCCGTAAGCTGCTCGAAGTTGTAACCGGAAAGCCGCAGCAAGGAATCCACATAGTGGCATTCGACGGAGCACTCTGCGCTGGCCCTCAGTGAAGCCTGCAGGGAGCTTATGAACAACCCGCAGCCAAACCTGCTCAGCATCGTCGTGTCGCCTGGATACGTGTCTATTGGCTTGCCGCCATTGAAGTTGGTGATCGGAGCCATCAGGCACTTGGCCGAGATCTTGTCCCTGTATGAGCCTACTGGAGAGCTCGGTACCATCTCGGGGCTGCCAAAGTAATTAACCGGGCCCAGATAGGAACTTATCGACCCCAGTACAACGGCATTCGCCACACCCAATCCAGGGGCATGCATCGCCAGTACGCTCGTACCTACGCCAAACAGGGAGCCTACCTTTGTCGAGGAGCCTATGGATGCGCCGGCATAGTCCAAAGGAATGCCGTATAGTTCGTCCATTCCAGTCAGCCGCAGCTTATAGCAATGCAGCTGCTGGTTTACCTCTACAACAGTCGCTACAAAGACCAATGGCTGGCTGGATGCCAGGCTAAAAGGGTCTTTTTCAGCCCCTCTTGCTGCAGCAAAGGCTCGGCTCTCTGGCGCGGTGTTTACTGTGGCAGGCGAGTCGCCATCAGGAACGGTGGTGTTTGTCTTAAATAGAGAGCTGGACATAAAAAACTAGGGCTCCTTTGCGGAGCCCTAGTATACCTTTTAGAGGATGTTGATCAACTTATCCGATTTCAAGCGAAGCAAAGATGAGCTGAGCCTGCTCGGAAACCAGAGCGTTATCGACAGTCATGCTGAATCCGACCGAGGTTACGACCGGATTGTGGATGATGAAAGTCTCGTTTACGATTGCATTTGGATTTGGCGGGCCAACAAAGTTTGGATCTGAGCAACCTCCAAGACCTCTCATGGTAAAGGACTTTTGAATGTTGCATACGTTTCCATACGTAGTGTAGAACTGCTTGACCGTACCTCCTGGTCCTACGACCTTGCCAAGGCTCATGGTGCCCTGTGAGCGGCCTGCAACGTAGTATACGTCCTCAGGCTTAGTGAGGTCGTATACCAGGGTTACCTGCTGCTGGTACTGAAGCTGGATGTTCTGAACAAGAAGCCCCTTCTCAATGCCATCAAAGGTAAGTTCAGCACTGTCGATGCTGAAGGCACCTGATGGAGACTTTACTGCTCTACTAAAAATATCTGAATTTGCCATTTGGGTCTAGGCCTTTCTTAGATTACGAGGGTGATATCGATGGTGTTCATTGGGAGAGGAACGCCGATGGAAATGCTCACCTTTACGGTGTCCTGGGCGGTCTCTGGAACGGTGATCGAGTTGATGGTGTAGCTGGTAAGCTGAGGGCCTACGGTAGCAGAACCTGCATCTGAAGAAAGCTCTCCGAAGATAGAGACGATTCTGGAACGAACCAGACCGGTGTTTCTATCGGTGATGTTGACTCTGCCGACGAGGTCGCGAAGAGCGTCGCCGAGGGTGAACGAGATCGAGTCGACGTTCGAGGTAACCGACTGCTCCTTGCGGAAGAGGTCGATGGTCGAGGTCGAGAGCTGACGCTCTGCGTAGATCTTGCCGTCTTCGGTGTTGCGGACAACCCACACGCCGCCGTCGCGAAGAACCGACATGTCGTCTTCGTCGAATGCAACAAGGTTGGTGTTCGATCCGTCAAAGCCGAGCAGCTCGACGTTCGACAGGGGCTGCTGAGGACGAGAACCTGAGCGAAGGCCTGCGAAGGCTGCCGCCACGTTCCAGTTCTTTACAGAAACTCCACCCGACTTCATTCCACTGATGCCACGGTCGGGAACCACTGCGAAGACGCGCTCCGAGGAGAATCCACCGGAGATCTTCACGTACTCCTTAGCCAGTGCGTTCGAAGTAAGGTCACGGAACACCTCGAAACGAGAGTTAGCGACGATAAACGGATTGGAGGCTACTGCAAGCACGACGGTGTCGTTGTCTACGATGGCCTTTACGCGGTACTCGGCGAAAGTCTCGGTGCCGTTGTCGGCGATATTGAAGTTGGTGCGAATGAGATCTCCAACCTGGAGGTTCTCAACGAACTTTGGCGAAAGGCCGGTGGTTGCGTTGAAATCAATGCTACCAGTAGACGAGTTGTAACTCGTAGTATTGGTGCTTCCGGTCAGCATCTGACCAGCGGAATCGGTAGACTGGAGGCGGAAGTGGGACTCGATTTCTGGAGCGATCCAGAGAATACGGAAGTTTCCTACTTCTGCAGCAGACTGCTGATTGACGTGTCCTACGAACGCGTTCCAGATCTCGGAATTCGTGGTAAGGGGTACGAGCGAGTAGCAGTTACGGACACCCTTTGCGACTGCAAGAGCATCGGCGAATCCACGCGTGCCGTTGAGGGTCTGCGAGATGGTCGGGATGAAGTGAACGGTTGCGCCGTTTGCATTCGTCCAGGCCTTGTAGACTGCGTAGGCCAGGAGGTTGTCTGGGTCGACGACTCCGAGCTGGGTGGTGATGTCGGACAGGGTGTTTACCGAACCGACCTCACGAGGCAGGGCCTTGAAGGCGCGGTACTGAACATACGCCTTGCCTGCGATTACGTAGCAGTCGACGTTTGGAACAGAGGCATCGCGAACAACGATAGTGCCTGCTGCGCTGCCGACCTCAAGGCGACGGAGAACAGGGTCTTCCGCATTCTTGAGCCGCCAGTTGAGCGCGCTGCCGTCTGGGTAGAAAGCAGGGACGTCAACGGTCTTCTTCTTGGAGAGGCGGACTACATCCGGCTCAACAGACTTTGCAGTGGAATCTGCAAACACTATGGTGGTGATTGCTCCGCTTGCACCTGCGTTCACTACGACCTGAATTACGTCCCCCTTGAGGAAGCCAGAAGGATACGTAGTTGAACCAGTAATGTTCAGGACGATTCCGTATGAGCCGATGGCAACGTCGATTGCGGTTGCAGTAGCACCCTGAACAGTGATGTTCTGAGGGGCATCGTAGCTGTTGTTTGTGGTAACACGGAACTTTACACCAGACTTGATTGCTCCACCGTCAGTGCAGGTTAGGCTGTAGACAGTAGACTGAGTGCCGCTGTAGGTAGTTCCCGACTTAAGAGTAGCGGTAGCTGCCTGGCTATGGCCTACGGTTACAGTGAAGGTCGTTACGCTGCCTGCGGCAATAAGGTTGAGAGCAGGAACAGTAAGAGCCAGACCGCTGGGAAGGGTCAGGGTTGCCGCTGCTGCCTGATTGCTGAAGGATGCGTTGTCCAGTCCTGTGTCGGTAGTTACGCTTACGTCGACGACGCTACCGGTGTTTCTGGTTACAGTTACCGTGTAGGCCGTGGTCTTCTTACCGACGCGGCGTGGGTCTGCAACCTGATTGGCGTCTGTATCAAGATACGCAGCCAATGGGGTTGCGGCAATCCAGCCTGCAACACCGACTGCCGCAGAGATGCCTTCAGTCGTGGCGCCTGAAGACACCAGCAGGGCATCTACAGGAGCGTTAATGCTGTTTACTGGGGCGGCTGCGATGAAGCCCGTGACAGTGGTCTCGTGAGTCTTGGTAAGAGTACCGCTGGCGTTGTCGTAGAAGGTTATGATATCGCCAACAGCGACGTCCTGGGGAATCGCACCTGAACGAGCGAAGCCAGTGGAGGCCTTCCATACTGGGCCAACGACGGTGTTGTCCTCGGGGCGGGTAAACGTCGCAGTGACAGTGGCGTAGTTGAGGTACGCGTCCTCGATGAACAGCTTGGCGTAGCTGGAATCGATGACTGCGCCGTCAGCAACTCCGGGAATCACGTAGTCAACAGCTGCTGCAAGCAGGTTGGGATTAGTGATGTTGTCGGTGCCGAGAGTGGTGTACGTGGCGAGGAAGCCGGTTGCCTTTTCGCTGGCAGTGCCATAGCGAACAAGCTGGCAAGAAGGCCCGATGATGCAGGCTCTGAGCTGCTGGGCCACGATGTCTGGAGTTGTTTCAAACTCTCTTCTTACAATTACTGCTGGTTTGGGACTGGCCATGTTGGGTCATGCTCCTAATTGGATTTCTGTGTTGTTTGGCATTATAGCACTTACAAGTATCTGTCTCAACAAACGCGAAGACTCTGAGTTGAGCTCCCACGTATGTATTATCTCATATGATACAGGAATTGTAATTACAATGTTTTCCTGTTGCTCGTCTATCTTTTGAGGCTCGGAAATTCCTGAAACTTCCCAGCGGTACATGTTCATCCATTCGCGCAACAGCGGTCCAAAATGGCATAGGTAGGCATGTACTTCCCGGGCAAGCAGTTCGGCCTGCGCTATCGTCTTGGCGACGATGGTTATGGAGTGGGTGCCTGCGATGCGCTTGTAGTAGTCGTTGACCACTACAGCCTTGTCGCCAAGCAGCATCTTGGCTTCCTGCCAATTCCCAGACTTTACAAGAATAGCCGGGCGAATGCCTGCATCATTGATGTTAAATGCAAACTTATCCTCAATTACGAGCTGGTAGGGGGCCTTGAGGGGGTCCTTGGTCGGCTCGGCAGCCCAGTAGAAGTCTTTTAATTGAGGGTGCAATAGATTCGAAGAGCTGGAGAACAGCTGGCGAATCGTGTCGAGTATGACTCCGGTAATGGCTAACCTGTTGGGAAACTGAGCGCAAAGCTGAGTCTCCTCGTACATGCTTTCAGGCTTGCCGATCTCCGTAGTGTCTTTGGCCATGTGAATTATTGTACCTAAAATACAAATTACTTGTTGTGCAATTTAAAAGTAGAATAAACAGTCAAGTTAAATGCACTATTTGTAAAACTTGCTATTTAGCAAATTAAACTGCCAGGCCCAGGATTTGGTTCTTCCTTAGTTCCGAGATGATGCCTAGACCGACAATGTAGTCCATGCCCTGTAGGGTCATAGGGTCGTCGGTATGAATCTCCTGGGCGGCTTCGGCAAGCATGAGGAAGTCGGCCACCCCGTCGTCGGTCTTTGCCGTGTTTCTGATCACGGCTCGCTCTGCAGCCGTGAAGCGAAGCAGGAATTCGTAGGACGTGAATACCATGACTGGCGGAATAGGAGGAGGGGCTATGAACCTAGGCGTATCCGAAGGGGCATACGTGCAGCCTATGTTGCAGTACTCTTCGTCGCCGACGGCCAGCTTCAGGTAATCATCTGAAAGGCCGATGTCCTGGGCTCCGTCCCAAATGATGATGTTCTCGACCACGTTGTCCTTGACCAGTGCCCATCTGTTGCTCATGTGTTGCTCCTTTACGAGATTGCCATTATGACGCAATAGGCGTTGCCGCCATTGCCTCCGGTGCCTCCGTTGTTCGGATCCCGAGCTCCGCCACCTCCACCGCCTCCACCGCCTCGGTATCCGTTGCCTCCTCTGCCGCCGGCGGAAGACGCTCCACCGCCGCCGCCTGAGCCACCTAGGCCAGGACTAAATGCGTCCATTATGTGCAGATACGAGTCAGTTCCGTTTGCACCGACGGCGCCGCCGCTATAAATGGTGTGGGCGTAGTACAGGGTAGTCGGATTCGCCGGCACCTGAGCCCGCGGGTTGGCCACACCTCCAGCCTGGTAGTCAGTGGTCTGGCACATTACCGCTCCGCCTGCAGAGCCTAAGTTTGCAGTGCTTACGCCTCCACCACCGGCACCGCTGCCATCCTGACGGTACTGGACTAACGCAGATCCTCCTGCAGAGCTGTTTCCTCCAGCCCCTCCATTGGTAATTCTGCTGGGTCGGAAGTTCAAGCAGTTGCTCTGGATGCCTCCCGCTCCTCCTCCTCCGCCACTACCTCCAGATCCACCGGAGCCACCCTGCAGTGATAGCAAGTATCCTTGCTTTCCGTTTACCTGGATTCTGGTTCGGCCTCCTTGTCCTCCGGCGGCAGCTAAACCTCCTAGCGTGGTGGCTCCTGAGCCGCCTAAGCCTCCTGCACCAAGCAATATGTTTAGCGTAGTGCCTGCACCGCCTATGCTAGGCACAAATAGCAGGCCGTGATAAAAGGCTCCCCCACCGCCGCCACCGCCGCCAGTTGCATTGGTACCTGAAGCTGTTCTAGCTCCTCCAGCACCTCCACCTCCAGCAGCCACTATGAAGACGTATAAAAAGGTGGCGTTATTAGGTATGACATATGTCCCGCTCGTGTCGAACGTGGCCTTGTTTACGACCCTTTGGGCTTCAAGCGACGGATATGAGTTGAAGTTGCCGTTCATGAGATTACCTCAATGCTGCAAGTATAACGTAGCCATTGCCGCCTCTTCCACCAGCACCAGCAGCAAAGGTGTTTCGAGCTCCACCACCTCCACCACCTCCACCGCCTCGGTATCCGTTGCCTCCATTCGACGCTGCGGCTGTGGCTCCGCCGCCGCCGCCAGCACCTCCAAAGCCGGATGAGAAGTTGGTAAAAATATGTCGGTCTGCTGATTGTCCCGCGACGCCACCATTAGTGCCGCCTCCGGCGAATACGGTGGTTCCGGGATTCAAACCTGGATTTTCATTGTAAGGAAATAGGGCGACAGGATAGAGGGAGTTCTCCGCAGCTACAAGTATGTTGCCTCCGACTCCAGGCAGATTGTTGGTGCCGTTTACGCCGCAGCCGGGACTGCCTGCGTTATAGGCGGGCCCCTCTACTACGTAGTTTACGGTAGCGTTTGTGTTTCCGCTTAAACCCGCTAAGTTTGTAGTAAGAGACCCTAGAATTAAACTAGTCCGGACAGATCCTGCGTTTCCTCCAACGTTAGACCCTCCGGCACCGCCTCCGCCTCCAACCAGATATAAAAAGGGGTGCCACTCACCTTGACCATATATGCCTCCGAGGCCTTTATAGGCCAAGCTAGTGTCGCCTCCGTTATTTGCACTACCGCCTGTCGTGTTATCTGCGGTGGCTGCAGTACCGCCAGCAGAGCCGGCGCCTATGGTTATCTGTATGCTGACTCCAGGTATGGCGACTACTTCCTCAGGAAGAAAGCCTATGAATTGGGCTCCTCCCGATCCCGGTCCGCCTCCAAATGAATTGGTGCCGACAGCTCGTCTACCGCCTCCACCACCGCCGCCTCCTCCAGCTATGGCAAATGCGTATATCGCCCTAGCGCCATTTGGAACAGTATATATTCCACTGGTGTCGAACTCGCGAATGTCCAGGATTCTAGGGTTGTCTTTGCTTGGAAATCCAAAAAATCCAAAGTTCATGGGTCATCCTATGGGCATGATTACGCAGTAGCCGTTGCCGCCATCTCCGCCTTTTCCCGTAGTGTAGGTGCTTCTGGCTCCACCTGCGCCTCCACCGCCTCCGCCACGGTATCCGTTGCCTCCGTTTCCTCCATTGGCGGCGGTGTTAGTGCCTCCTCCAGCACCTCCCGATCCTACGCTGAACTTGCCGGCATTCTGAAATGTGCCGTCTGCGCCGTTCATGGAGCCTATGGTGGTCGAGCCTCCGGCGGTTAGCGTGCCTCCTAGGGCTACTCTGGCAGGTGCCATCGTATTTGCGCTTGATGCTTTTGTAATTGACAATCCTGACGACGCAACATTGCCAGTAGAGATATTGCCGCTTGTCTGTGCGCATCCCGATTGGTTTGTAGCAACAGGGGTGAGGTTTGTCTGTCCTCCTTGATTGAGGATTATGAAGGACAACACGGATCCAAACGAATTGGTCTGGTTGTACAATGCGGAGGTAAATTGAAATGCGCCATTCTGCCTGCTGCACAGCATAAGCAACCCTCTGCCCCTGACAGCTATCATAGTCTTGCCGCCATCGCCTCCAGCTGCGCCTGGTTGAATCTCCGTAAAGGTGTTTGCAGCGATTCCAGCGCCCCCCGCACCTATGAATATGTCGAGGATGGTCCCCTCGCCCCCTATACTCTCGACATCCACTAGCTGGTATTGATATTGTCCTGCGCCGCCGCCGTAGCCGTTGCCGGTCGATACTCCGGCACCTGTGACGATCCCGGTGCTTCCACCGCCTCCGCCACTTATGCAGAAGATGTAGAGCAGCTTGGCGCCACGAGGAACCACGTAGGATCCGCTGCTGTCGAACTCCACGGTGGGGTATGGAGTGCCTGAGTTGTGGCTACTGGGGAATCCAAAGAACCCGAAGTTCATAGCAGTCCTGATTCAATGACTACATGGTATGTGGCTCCCAGGTGCGACGACATGTAGAGCGTGGGTGCGTTGGAGGCTGCGCCTGGAAGTACCAGGCCGACCAGCTCGGATATCTCCGCCCTGAAGCCTACAGCCGTGGTGGACGACGTGATTGACGGTACGGCGCGCTCGCAATAGAGCCGCTTTGTGGTGCCACCATCGGTGGATATCCAGAAGCGCACTACATTGGCTGTTCCTGCGCCTACAGCATTCACCTCGGTTACTACGACGCGCAGGATGCGCTTGCCGACGCCTGAGGCAGCTGCGACTGCCGGACCGGAGCACAGCGTAGTCGTGGTGGCAGGTGCAGACCTGCTTGTGTCGGTGCTTGCAACGCTGAATATCTCGACGATGGGCTGGGTTACGTATTGCGCTGCGGTTGCCATGATTAGATTACTCCGGCTTGGAACAGAAGATAGTGGACATCGGAAGTGGAGGCGCCTGCAGGTCCTGCTGGCCCGGCGGCTCCAGAGACAGTGGCCCAGTTCAAGGTGGCGTCGTTGCCCGACACGGACGATATGGTCAGCACTTGGTTTGCAGCACCTACCGCTGCAGGCAGCGTATATATGTGTGCGTTTGTAAGCGTCGTCGGGGCTCGCAATCCTGCAGTCAGAGACCCTGTATCCCGTAGATACAGTGTCCTCATGGTGCCTGAGGTCGTAGCCGAGATGCTGTCAGCACTTAATCCAAATGAAAAGGCGAATCCGCTGGTATCGGCGGTGAAAAGCAAGGTGCCAGCGGCGTCAACTCCATTGTAGACGCTGAGTATTCCGCTGCTGTTTTGAATATACGTATTGTGGCCTGCAGTCGAGCTTCTACCTAGCCGGATTGCGCCTATTCGCGAACCGCCTCCGCTGGTGGCCTGGGCTATGCGCAAGCCAGAGCCATCCGTACTAGCCAGGACATCCAACGTATCGGTTGTGCTGGATGCACTTACCTTGCTTTGAAAATCTACAGCTGAGGAGAAGATCTTTAAGCCTGATATGGTCTGCGTAGTCGCCAGCGTGACCAGGTTGCTGGTCAGGTCACTCATCGAGGAAAGCGACTTTACCGTACCAGAGCTATTCTTGAAGAAGATCTTCTCGTCTACTGTGTTGATGGCAAGTTCACCAGCAGCCAACTGCCCTGCTGTAGGGGCCGCTGTGGTGGTGGTGCTTCGTTTTAGCAGTACGGTGTGTGCCATGGCTTACTCAAAAATCGTCTTTGGCTTCGACAAGCTTTGCTCTCGTTGTCCGTGATGCCTTGGGAGCGGCAGCTGCCTCCAGCTCCTGAGCCCTGGCATAAGCCGACTGCAGCTTGCTTTGCACTTCCTGAAGCTCGTTGCGTGCAGCACTGAGCTCTGATTGCAGGCTGTTGATGGCGCCTCTGAGCTTGGAGTTTTCGCTGCTCAGAGTTGCAATTCGGTTGTTGGAGTCCTCCAGTGCGGCTCGGACAACCTGCAGGTCGGCACCAGCAGCTGCAGAAGTCGAAGCCATATCGGACTTCAGCTTCTGCAGTTCCTCCGTGTTGTGCCTGGCCTTGGTGATCTCCATGTGGAGATTCGTCTCAAGGATCATGTTGGAGTTGAACAACTCCTGGCACTTACGCTGCAGGACAGGTACGGCTACGATCTCGAAGTAGTTCTGTTCGCTCATACCTCGATACTACCATCAGTAGCCACCGCCGTCAACAGTGTTGGTCCAAGTTGGAACACCTGAAGCATTCACCGACAGCAGCTGGCCAGTGCTATTGGTGCTGTCCCAGGTTCCTGCGGCAGTTACTCCGACAGTGGTGCCTCCGTAGAGAATGCCGTTAGTCGTGAGGCTGGTGACTCCGGTACCACCGCTGCCAACAGCCACCGTGCCGCTGAGGTAAGTCGTAGTGTCTAGTGACCAGGTGTTTGCTGCTGTCTTCTTGAGGAAGCCGCTTGTTCCTGCCAGCGCTGCAATGGCATCGAGGTCAGGATCATATGCCTGGACGTTGCTGCCGATGGCCAGGCCAAGGTTGGAGCGGGCCGTACCTGCATCAGTAGCCCCTGTACCGCCGTTGGCGATGGCAACAGTGCCTGATACGTTTGAGGCAGTTCCGGTGATGCTGCTGTCGGTGAAGGCAAAGGTCTTGGTGGCGCTGCCGTTGTAGAACTTGACGGTGCCGTTGTTGTTCCAGACGTCGCCAGACGCAGGTGTCGAAGGGTCTGCTGCGGCGCCTGCCAGCAGTATGTTGGCAGTCGAGGAGGATGTCGTGACCGTGGTGATCTTGCCGGTCATCGTGCCGCCTGAGCGGGCAAGCGCGGCATTGGCCAGGTCATATGCAGACTTTACTGCGGCAGGCGTAGCGGCAGTGGAGGTAGAGGTCGAGCTGGTCGAGTCGGTCAGCTGCAGGATACCGGTCTGAGAGGTAGATCCGGTACGGACGTCTGCAGTGATTACGTCAGTCACTCTACCGTAGGAATCATATGACGTACTCTGTACGAAGCTTATACCTGCAGTGCCGGTATTCGTACTTGTAGCAACTGTCGCCAGGTCGATGCTGTCGGCGTTTACTACGATGCGGGCGGCGCTGGCCGTGGCCACGTTGATCGTGGTACCTGATTGCGTAAGGCCGTTGCCGGCAGTAATAGCTCCTGCGCCAGAGAACTGCTGCCATATGAGGGGGGTAGTGTCTAGAGTGACGACCTCTTCCGTCTGTACCCAGCCAGTTGCTTCGTATAGAGTTCCAGTGGTTACGAAGCAGAAATCGCCACCAGCGAAGTCGGCAGCAGTGTTTCCATCACTGGTTCTGCGTAGCTCACGGGCCCCATATACGTAGTACGTGCCGTTGTATGCTGCACCTAAACCGCTTGCATCTCCTTCGTTTTTTACCAGCAGCCTGCTTGCAGAGGCTTCGGTGGTGCTGGCCGTAAGAGTGACGCCGTCGGTAAATCCCGCAGCGTTTGCTGCGGTTCCTCCGGTCCATGTTATTGCCTGAGTACCGGAGCTATAGGATACTGTAACACCAGCAAGAGATCCTAGCCTGGCCGTAGTGGCTGCATCGGCAGTGGCGTGGATGTGCAGGCCTTGGGCGACGCTATCGACATACTGCTTGGTGGCAGCATGCAGTGCTGAGCTGGGATCTGAATGCAGTGTTAAAAACCCTGTCAGAGTGTCGCCAGCCTTGTTGACCGGGGTGTATCCGAGGGCCGACACGACTTCGGCGCTGCCGAGTGCCGACCAGGCTGGAAGCCCTGAGTTTACCTTGAGGAAATGTCCGTTGGTGCCTATGCCTACCTTCGTGAGGTTGGTGGTGCTGCTGGCACTGTTGTAGGTGAGCAAGTCTCCGTTCGTATATGTAGTCTGGCCAGTGCCGCCGTTGGCGATGGCGACGGTACCTACTGCGAACAAAGCGCTATCGGCGTGAGTAGGGTCGTCGTTGGTAACCGTGACCGTAAGGGGCCCGGAGGTGCGGAACTTGAACGTATCGCTGGCTGTGTCAGCAACTGCCGTATTGGTGCCGTCAGTGAACGACGTGAAGGAATTGTTGGAGGATAAGGTGGTCCACTGCACTGCACCAGTTGTGCCGTTGGCGGTGAGCACCTGGCCGTTGCTTGAAGCTCCGGTAAGAATGAAATCGCCGACTGGAACAGTGAGATCCGCGCCGCCGGACAGGGTGGCGCCGCCGGTGAAGGTCTTGGTGCCGCTGATCGTCTGAGTGGTGTCAAGCGTGGCAAAGGCGCCTGAGCCGCCGATCTTGATCACGGAGCTGGAGGCTGAGCTGTTGCCACCCTTTCCGTAATACAGGATGTCGTTGTTCTCGTTGAGAGCCAACTCACCGTTCACTGCCTGTGAAGTGCTGGGAGCTGTCGAGTCGCTGGACCTACGCTTGATGCGAATTGTGTTTGCCATATTTAATTCCTACTAATTACAGGGCTACTATACCAAAGGCCTTTGCTCAATACAAACCACCGTCGAGTATGTCGGATGTGCTTGGCGCAACCGGATTTATTATCGTGGTGGTGCTTACTGTCGGTTTTGTCTGCTCCTTGACCACGGTGATCGGAGGAGTCTTGTCCTTGTCTGCCGGAGTCGTACTGGCTTGAAGCAGGCCTATGAAGGGATTGTCGGCGCCTTCGACGACTCCTGCTGCATCAGCCGTCTCAGGCTGCTCGGCGATGATGATCGGAGCCGAGTACACGTTTGCAGCCTGTGAGTCGATGGGCAGTGCAAAATCCCTAAGGCTGGATACGATCAGCGACACGGTATCTGCAAGCGGCAGCTCCCGCAGCTCAACCTGGGCAGCCACCGGTTCAAGGGAATACCTGCTTATGATGCTGTACTTCTTGATCTCGTATGCCCGGCTCGTGTCCTTCTCAAGCCAGATGTCTTTTGCATCTGCCGTAGGAAAGGCCAGGCACCGTGCCTCAAATGCGCGCAGATCGGCTGAACCGACTTCTGAGATCTGGGCTTGACTCATTTCCGCAGACGAGATAAGTATAGGAAAATCGACTCCCGGAAAATAACCGTCCTTGAATCCGGTACCTGCGCAGGAAACGCATGAGTTGGCCACGAGAGTATTAGTGTTCTTGTCTGTGCAGACGCATGCCGGACCGTAGTAGCGGCGCTTGAACAAGTAGCCGGAAACCCCGCCACGGTCTTTTCTCAGTGCCAGAGATTCCTTGCGCAGCAGCTCCCTCAGCACGCCTATGTTCTTCTTGTCTACGTTGCCGTCATAGCCTTTTGTAGACGAGAAGTAGGATCCGCCAGGAGTGATAAGCTTTACACGGTAATAGGCGGAGCCGGAGTATCCTGCCGTCCTGAACACATTGTCCCGCAGGTAGGAGACCTTGTCGCCAAGGGCGATGATCTCGTACTCATTCGAGTTGAATCCTGTGGACGACGGAGAGAAATGCAGTTCGAAGCTGTGCGGATACGGATCGTCGAAACGCGAGTCAAGCACCCAGCTTACGGCCGTTCTACCCAGTCCGTCATAGAAGATACGAATGTCCTTGAATGGATTTGCAGCCAAGGCAGGCTCCTTTAGACGGAATCATATGGACCTGGCAGCCACAGGAATCCACCCATGACGTTTGCCTCGAACTTACGCTCGGCGCAGAACTGTACGAACTTGGCCTCCTCCTGCTCGGCAAGCTGCAGGTAGGCAGGGCCCTTGTTCTTGTCGTTCACGCTCAAACCGCCCGAGCTGTATGGCAGGTCGTTGCGAAGATAGGCACGGCCGGCCATCTTGAACAGCTCGCCTATGGTTGCATTGAGGTGCGCATAGCGCCAAGGAAAGTTGTGAATGTCGTACTGCCCTACGTCAGGCAGCATGGAGTTCCATCTGTCTACTGGGCGGGTCATTGCGTACGCTATCTCGTTGTCAGAGAACTCGACGTCGTTCAACAGGGTGTTGACCTCGGGGTAGTCCCTGAGTGCGAAGCGCACCTCTGCCACTGTTATGGGCCGGCCTGTGGATATCAGCTTCGGAGTTATCTCCAGATACCTGGGAATCTGGTAGATGAGCTCTCCGTCGAGGTTGTATATCTCGATTGCGGAAAGATGCAGCCCTGGAACAGTCAGCACCTCGGCCGGAATGTAGACATCTATCTCGCCGAAGTCTGCCCGGGTTACCGTGCAGTCGATCTCCGTGTAGCTGCTGTTAAACAGGGAATCCTTGATAGTGTACTTCAAGGTCATGTCCACGAGGTTCATCGGATTGTTGTCCGGAGTCGTGATCACGGTCGAGAAGAACGAAGATCCTCTTTCTGGAATCTGGTCTACAGGAAGATTGTTTGCCTTTGACTTGTACGGGCTGGCAGGTAGCTTGTGCCTCGTAGCTCCTACGACCACAGCTACGGGACCCAACAGTATGTTGCTTTGAGTTGAGTATTGCGTCATCAGTAGAGCACCACTTGGTTAGGTACCGTGGGTCCGGTATACGTGGCAACCGATACCGCAGAGGATAGCACGGGATCCTGTATGTCGGCGTTGTAGAAGAATCCGTCCCAGTACAGGCCTTCGAGCAGGTTCGGAGTCGACGTCTTGAGCGACGTGGATATCCTTCCTGTTTCTAGGTTTATCGACTCGCCGGTCTCGAATCCACCTACCTGAGCATATACGTAGCCGTACAGTTCGCCCTTGAATACGGTTGTCTGGCCGGAAGTACGGGTTGTCTCATAGGTATTCAGCTTGGCCTTAGGCACAAACACCATTATGTTCGTTGATGTGATGGCAAAGCGCGCTGGGTCTCCGTTTGGATTGGAGACTGCGTCGTAGGCCTCGTTGTTGACCTCTTCTATGAGCGCATTTGGATTCGGGCTGTTTAGCGGCCCGATCAGCCGAGCGTCGTAGAGCTTGAATACAAGCTTCTTGAAGTCAGCAGGATATACGTTATGAAAATAACGTTCCGTAGAAAAGGACATGAAGAAGTCCTTCCCTACGGGAATAGTGGTAAATACCGTATTGCTAGCGTTTCCTGCAGGCATGGTAGATTTTCATCATTATACCATCCTGTGGGCTTGAAGGCTCAGTGAGGCTGGTTGATAGTTAGCTCGACTGTAAAGCCGTTGTTATCGTTGCTGGTGGTGTCGAATAGCGATATGCAACGGAATGGGGCTGTGCCTTGCGAGCTGTCGAGATCCTGCTCGAATACAAACGGACTTGCCGTCAGTACGTGCTTTGCCACAGCCGGAAAGCTCTTCTTATTTGTGATTAGGAATCTAGCGGGATCCGGCGCAGGAATTACGCCGGCTTTATTGGCGGAGGGGTAGCTCGTATTGACCGGGTAGCTTAGAGTCGCTTCCCATTTGCCCGTGCATACGACCTTGAATGAAGGTTGATCTCCGCCGAGCCACACTAGGTTAGTAGGTGCTGCCGCTGTTCCGTCAAAAAACGCAAGATCGTTTTTATCCCACGACGACTTGGCTGTTTCATTGCCCAGGACGGCATTATTACCGCTGGCCGCGATACCTACGCTAAAATCAACATAGGCTACGTAAGGCCCGTTCTTGCTTCGAACAGCCGTAATTGTTGGCGAAGCTATGGAGTCCACTGTCTGCAGATTGGAAGTTCCTCTGCCAGACACGATTGTAAAACTATCTCCAGGCTGAATGAAGAAGTTATTTGTAGCTCCGGATCTGCCGCCGTTGCCAACTAAAGGCTTGATATCCTTCAGCGTCGCCGTGTACATCACATGTATGTTTGGCCCGGTGTCAGAGGAGTTTGCGTATACAGAGTTTCCACGCATAAACCAGTAGGAGTCTGCGTCGCTCAGGTACACGTTTGGAGCTACCAGCAATGCGTTGGCAGATCCCTTTGTCGTCACAAGGCCTTCTATCTTCTGGGCTGCTGCAGGCCACCCTGGAGTCTCGAAAAACACAGTTACAGCTCTGCCTGCCTCCAGGACAGGGTGGGCAAGATTACCGCCTGAGTAGGATGCCGGGCCGGCAAGAGACTCAACGTTTTTAACATCCAGGTGCAGAGACCTGCATACAGGACCTTGATAGAAATTCACTTGTGCTCCCTTTTATTAGGAGACGACGTTGAGGAAGTTGAGTAGCTCGTCATCAGATACAGCCGAGATGCTGTCTGCTGAAGCCGCCTTGTTCATCTCACCTGACGGGATGCCTGCTGCGTCGAGGCTTGCATCGAGTGCGTAGTTCATGGAAGCGAGGGAGAGCTTGATCTGGCCTTCGCTGGCATGCTTGACGTTGAGGTTGGTGACGATGCTGTCGACGAGAGTATCGATCGATACGCCGGAGGAGACCAAGGAAGCAAACTTGCCGTTGAGCTGAAGAGCGTGGGCGAGGTCAGTCTCGTTCTCGAACTGAAGACCCAGCTCAGCGCAGGTCTTTACGAACTCTGGAACATACTGAGCGTTGACGATGTTCTGAAGGGCTGCGATCTTGGTGTGCTCGTTGTTAGCGGTGTCTGCCATTTGCGATTCCTTTTGAAGGTATTTTGCGCCTGAAAGATTGTCTTTGAAATCCTATAGGGGGATTTCTCCCCCTATAGGTCGATTTATATAGTCTGAATCAGCTGAAGTCAACTCTGCTGAGAGCTGCTACGTTGGCGATACCGCCACCGAGCATCTCGTAAGCGTACCACGAAAGCATCGGACCCTCGCGCTTGACGAACATGGTGGTGTCCTCAAGGAAGTAGAGTCGGCCGAGGTACTCTGGTGCGGCAAAGAGGAACATGCTGTTGTCCTTGACAAGCTCGTCCTTGATGGTGGTGATCCAGTTGAGTGCGCACCACTTGGTGGCCTCTCCTGCCCAGCCGTTGACGAGGATGTTCTGAGCCATGTCGCCACCGACCTCTTCACGAGTCCACTTCTCGAACTCGATAGCGGTCTTCTGGTTGACAAGGGCCGTCTGAGGGCGCAGACGAGCATTGGTTGCCATCATGATCTTCTTGGCTTCGACGACGTTCTCACGGGTAAGACCGCCAGAGAGGGTCTTCCAAAGAACCACGTTGTTACCGTTGGGGCCGTAAGGAATGGCGGTGTCGGCATTCATGGTGTCGCCGGAGAGAATCGAGTTGCAAGTCTGAATGAACTTGCCGTCTTCCTCTGCCTGGAGATCCTTGAGTGCGTTGTCGCTGATCACCTGACGGATGTCGAGGTCGTAGTCGTGAAGCTCGGCAACGTCCTTGTTGAACATTGGCGTAGCGATACGGTTGAAGGTTACGAGCCAGCGCTTGCCGTAGATGTAGGTGCCGGTTGGGAACTCACCGAAGGGAATCGACATTGCGCCTGGAGAATCGGGCTCTAGCTCGATGATCTTCGAAGGCTTGTCGGTGTTGACCTGCTTGTTGAGGTCGTCTCCGGTAATGGTCTGGGCGGGGAGAATCTTGCGGAGGAAACCTTCCTCGCGAAGCTTCATACGAATGTAGTCGGAGGTAGCGCGAGCCACTTTGATTGTGGACTCTGGGCTGAATTCCATCTGGTCAATGTGCTGACGCACGACCTGGTTAGCCCGCTTCTCCATCTCTGATAGATGCTCTAGTGCCATCTTGTGTTACTCCTAATAGTTGAAGTTAAATGTTGATTAGATTGCTGGCCACCAGTTGACGTAGAAGTAGAGCATGGCGCGGCCATGCTGATTCTTTACGTCACCGTTGCTGGTTGCGATGCCTACGACCTGGTGGTTATTGGAGATAACTCCTGCAGCATAGGCAGAGGTCCCCGACGGGGTGAAAACGGTGAGCTTGCCGATCTGATTTGCGGTAATGCTTGCCATGAGCAGATCTCCAGCGGTGATTGAGCCGTGGAAAGCCGTGGTGCCGAGCTCGTATGCGCCGGTACCGACGAGGCAGGAGATGCCGACGTCCTTGGCGTTGCCTACTGCAGCTGGGGTACCCTGGGTGTTGGATACGGAGCGCTGCGAAGCGAGGTTACCCTCGTAACGCACTGCGTCCATCTCGTTGTCGCCACCGCGAGCAAAGAGGGGCATCTTGTTGCGAGCAAGACCGGTGAGAGAGGCTGTAGAGCCCTTGACAAACTGATTGTTTTGGTCAAGGTAGCCAACCATGCCTGCTACTACGGTGCCCTGGTCTGCGGTTAAAACGGGGCAAACGCGGCTGAGCTGACGCTCATCCCACCAACCGCGCACGGGGTCGAGCGCGTTTACGGTCATCTGAAGGTTTGAAAGTGTCTGATATGCCATTTTTTAATCTCCGAAAAATTTGGATTGATTGTATGGTAACTGAATCGCTAAAACATTTCAATCAGCCGAGCAGTGCATCGCACCAAGCATTGCTTGATGTCGGAGCGTTACCGGCAGACTTTGAAATTGCGGAAGGACCGCCTACGTTGAGATTGCGGGTCTGGCTGAGCTCGTTCTGAAGAGATGCAATCTTGCTGGTCAGGGAAGCGATTGTTCTAAGCGCGCCATCCTGAGTCGTTACAAAATCCACAAACTCCCCTTGACGAGCGGCATCAAGCCCTGCGTACTTTACAAGGTCGGCAACTCGTGCCTCGGCCTCTTTACGATTTACGACAGGTGCTGGAGCCTCGGCCTGAATGGTCTCCATCATCTGGGGAACTCGCTCCATGAAGGATGCGATCTTCTCAAGTGCTGTTACTGGAATCTTGATAGTGCTCATTAGCTGATACCTCTATAGATTGAATTAATTTCATTGCGTAGCTTTGCGGCGGAACGCAGAGTCTGGAACTTGGCTCCAGCCTTCTTGACGGCTGCATCGCAGGTGTTTACAAAAGCGAGCTGAGCCTGAGACATCTTTGCCGCCTTCAGCTTTCCTGAAGCCATGGCCGATGCGATCTTGGCGTACGCCTTGACATCAGAAGCCTTGAGGCCCTCCTGCTCCATGAGAGCCATGAGAGCGGCCTCCTCTTCAGGAGCTAGGGGAGCCTCGCCACCGGCGGCAGCAGAGTCCATCATTGCAGGATCCATAGCCATGTCCGGAGCTGCTGGCATTGCTGCCATGTCGGCTAACGCCTCTTCTGCAGCCATCTCTTCGTCGTCAGAGACCTCTTCCATGTCTTCTGGAGAGCCCTCTTCGTCCTCGCTCATCTCTTCTTCTGAGGACTTACGAAAGGTTCTTCCCTTACGGGAAGCTGCCTCCTTCTTCTCCTGCTTCTTGGCAGGAATCATGTCCTCGGAGTCCGAGTCATCGGACATCTCTGAAGAGCACATCTCGGCAGCCTTCTTCAGGATTGCAGCAAGCTTTGCAGCTTCCTTCTTCTCCATGTCAGGGCCTTCCTTCTTGTCGGCCCAGTCAGGCACGCCGTCGCCGTCGGCATCAGGCTTCTTGTTGTCCTTCTTCTCCTCCGCCGCCATCATCTCGGCGTACTTTGGAAGGCCTGCCTTGGCTGCGAGGTAGTCATACTCGGCCACCTTCTGCTGGAAGTTGCGCAGAGCGGCATCCTGAGCCTGCTTCTGAGCAGCCTCGATAACAGGAAGCACGTGAGGAGCGGCAAACTTGTCCATTACAGTGGTGACGGTCTCGACGAACGAAACGGCGTCGCGCTGAGCGGACTCCTTCATATGCTCGTAGAGCTCGCGCATCTCGCTGATTGCCTGGCCTCTTAGTGCAGCAAGCTTAGCTGCCTCACGCGCACCGGCATTCTTGCCCTTGTCGGCTGGAATCTGGATGTTGCCATCGTTCTCAGCGTTGACTGGGTAGGCTGCGGTGCCCTTGGCGTTGGTCTTGGTGTCGTCAGTCGCCTCTTCCGCAACCTGGCCGGTTACGTATGAGTCAGCCGAAGCCTTGACGAGATTGCGGAGCTCGGCGGCGAGTGAACGGGCCTCGTTGATGAAGGCCTGAGCAGCCTTGCCACTTGGGTGCGAGGTTCCGGGATCGTTATGCTCGTTGAGGTTGTACTTGCGCTCTACCTCGGGAGCATCGCCAGATGCGCGGGGGTGCAGACCCTTGTTGTTTCCTGGGTCCTTCTCCTCGGAGCCTGGCTGGTTCTTTTTGCCGCTATCCGTACCCATCGGGTGCATAGCCTTGTTATCCGCGCTATTTTCTGCATAGCGATGGCCAACCACTGCGGGCTGAGTGTGGTCATCTGCAGCGCTGTTTGAGCCAGATGGGTGCGAAGTATTTAAGATCTGCTCCCCTGGATTCTCAGCGCGCTTTGAGGTAAGCGCTCTAAGCTGCTCAACTAGTGCTCGGTGTTCGAAGCTTGAAGCCATATGTGATTTCCTTTTTAAACCTTGTGATTATTCTACCGTGTTCTGGCAAATTCCGCAAAAGACGAGTTCATCTATGTCGTTTACGGAATGAGACGACTTAATAGTCCTGTATGTTTCCAACTGGTAACGAATATACTCTTTGCTCCAGTTCAAGTCAATTTCCGTCGATGCTTGCTTTACGGAGGCTGGCGGTTTTCCTGATCCGGCCAGTCGTCCAAGGAGCGGAGCGGCTACGGATCTATAGGGGGCCAGGCTTGAGCAAAGCTGCGCAATCTTACCGCCTGTAAGAATATTGGACGGCTCGTAAAGAGAGCTTGAGACGAGTTCGTCAGACGTAAAGCTTGACAGCCCCCGAATGACGGCGGTGTTGTTGAAGTGAGCTGCTTCTTTAGAGTTTAAAGTATTTCCTGTCATCAAGGTGTAGAACTCAGCAGGACGCAATAGTACGCCTTCCTTGCACATGCCTTTGATGACGGCGTCGAGATAAACCGGCACATAGGCAGACAGTTTCTTGACGCAGGCATCGACCTCAGCCTGGGAGTCCAGGACGAGGGGTCTTACTTCGCCCTCTATGCGCTTTTCCATTCTTGAAAGTTTTTCAAGAATTTTCTTCTTGTCCTCTGCAGACTTAAAGCTGCAGGTAAGGGTGGCCTCGACGGAATCGGCAAACTTCATGTCGTAGCCTAGCTCTTCGGCCAGGGCAGCTCCACCCACTATGTTTGCAGAGGCTGTCTTGAGGGTATACGCCACTCTGTCGGCAGGGCGCACCACTCGGGAAATGTCGAAGAAAGTGGAGTTGGGGTTGTCTACGCCCACTGCCCTACCGTCATCGAGGATCTTGCCTACAGCTTCCTTGATGTGCCAGCAATACTCCTTGGGAGTCTTTGCCTTATTGGAGCAGATCGAGCACACGTCATACGCGATCTTGCACGCCATGGAGACCGGATAGCTGCCATTTCGCTCCAGCAGCGACAGCTCCTCGGCACACTTGGTGTTGTCGAGCTCCATGAGCAACTCTACTCTATCCATGTCCTCGTTGTACATCGCGGCCTTCACCACTCCGAAAGAAGGATCGGCTGGGGTGTTTTTGTGGTGCCTATACACCTTGGCGTGGCTTACGAACGTCGGGTGGTCTCGCTGCAGATTGGCCTTCTTCCAGCCGTCTCCGTTGCGATTAAATCCAAACTTTTCGGATGCCGTCATGGCGATGGTGTGCACTGCCGTCTTGTTGCTGGACGGAGTGTAGCCTTCGACGAGCTTGGAGAACATATTTGCTCTCTTTTGCCCTGCATCCAGGCCTTTCGAGGAAAAACGCAGAATCTCGAACGGAGCTTCGTCTCCGTTGTTGAAGTGATCGGGGCTGAATGCCTTTATGAACATGTGTTACCTTGCAGGAGCCTCTGGAATAGAAGCCATGAATGGATTTGGATTGACATCGCCTTGAACTCTACCTGCAAGTTCTGCAGCTAACCCGGCACCCAGTAATCCTGTAAGAGCTCTGCCTTTTCCGGTCGGTGCTTTTTGTAAAAGATTTGCCAACGGCCCGACGACACGTCGAGATACGTCTCTTGTCGGCACCTCGACCCGCTGTGGAGGTCCACCTGCGAATCCAGGCCTATATGACGTATTTGTCAGAGGCGGTAGAGATCCAGGTCTTGCTGGATTTTGATATGTATTTAAAATCTCAGGATTAGCAACTCTTCCTAATAAAACATCCAAAAATGGTCGATTAAACAACTGCTGTCGAGTTACCGACTGGAGCTCTGTATCAGGAGGCTTACCTGCTGGGTTTTTCTTTGATGGCGGTTCTTCTCCGCCCATTTGAGATATACGTCCTTCAATATATCTTTGAGTTGCACTGTCAGGGTTTGCAAAAGGGGCTACTTTGTCAGTCAGAGCGCCCATCAGGGTAGGTCTATCCATCAAACCACCAATAGGGACTGGATCACGCGAGTTTGCAGCAATTGGTCCAAACTCTTGAAATTGTGGTTTTTGAGTATCAATGCCGGGTGCTGCAGAAGGAAGCTGCAGAGCTAAGGCGCGTGTAGCTAAGGTAGGGTTAGTCTGAGGAACTGGATATCCTGCACTACGGAACAAAGGACGCTTCGAAAAAGCCGACTGAGTCAGCAAATCAGCATAAGTCGGTATTGGGTTGCGCGTCGTAACACCAGAGGAAGGCGCTCCTAACATTGATGGCCTATACACAGGAGACTGCACGTATCGAGCAGCTTCTCCAAGTCTATTAATTGCTCTGCCTGTAGCCGGCAGACCATAAGCGCCGTAGATACCTCCAACTGCTGCTGCAGGAATCATGCTACTGTCGAGATAGGCTTGGTCGTTTTCATCTACCCTATAGTCAGAAAAGGGATCGGTGCCAAGCAGTTGCTGCGTGCTACCAATAGGGCCTTCGGCTTGCTTGGTGCGAGCTGCTGCAAACTTAGCGGTCAGGTTATTGATATCCATTAGAATTCTCCTCGCTCCATGAGAGCTCCGATCTGCGGAACCACAGTCATCTTGCTCTTTCGCTCACGTATGGCATCGTCCATCGAGATCATCTGATTAAGGGTGAAGTCATCTATTTGCTCCCCTGCCTCAAGCCGTCGGCGAAGCATGGATCTCAGGAGGGGCTCGTAATCCGACGCAGTAGGGGCAATCGAAATCACCTCACGAATAGCCTTTTGAATCTCAGGAGCGGGCTGCTTTGCAATGATTGGATCGCTCTTCAGCAGCTTGTTGATCATGATGGCTCTTTCGATTCTCTTGCTTTCACCGAGAAACGAAGGATCAAGCAACGAACCTAGTCCACCCATCTGTACGTCTTTTTTGTCGGAATCAAGCCCGGGCTCCAAGGTGCCTAACGAGCTAGTGAGAACATCCGGAGTCTGATCGAGAATACCACTGCGCTTGACGCCGGCAATCTTATTCAGCAGGATGTCCCGTTCTACTTTGTTTACATAGCAATCGTGCTCGGCAACAGCAAGCTTCTCGTGCAGATCCTGAGTGCGGTGATATGCATTGACAAGGCCGTTTAGGCTGTCGATCTCCTGAATACCTAAAGAAAAGACACCGAGTCTGTCTGCAGCCAGCTTCGTACATTCGGAACCTGTGATGCCGGCGGCAAGGCTGACTACGTCGATGCAATCCGAGCCCTGCTTCTCGATTACCTCTCGCGCCCAGTGGGAACGTCTGTGCTCCGACACAGAGGCTGTCTTGTCCCGGAAATAACGAATATCCTGGGCAAGCTTCTCACATGCGGCGTTGTAGTTGCTGCGAGCCTGCTCTACGGCAAGCTTTTCCTGCTTGTCCAAGGCAGCGGAGGTTTTTTGAAGCTGGTCAAAGCCTGGGGCGGTTGCTGCCTTTACAGAACTAAAAGCTACCGAGGAATCTGTTTCAGCAAAGTAGAACGATGCCTCCTTCATGTAGGCAAGCGAATCCACGGCGACTTTCTTGCTGGTGTCCGGAGTGCTTGACAGTATCTGCTTCAACGCAGCGTGGCCGTCGACGAGAGGAAAGCTGTTTCCTCGCTCTTCAAGTGAAGCCGACTTAAAGTATGACAGGTGCGCTGCGCCATTGTAGGCCTCTGCAGCCCGAAGAATGTACTCCGGCGGATACTCCTTGTCGGAGGCAGCCTTTACAAGGGCGTCGGTCGGATTGGATCCGGCTTTTACGTACTCGGCAACCTTGTTGACGAGACCGATGAGGCGCTCTTTGTTGTCAGAGGATATGTTTTTTAAGTCGCTCATTGTTCGGATATTTTAGCGTTATTTTGGTTTTCAATAAAGCGAGGCGGGTTGTCGCCATACATGCTGTTGAACTCTGCCTGCGAGATATCCCCGGATCTGACGGGATCGGCTGGCAGTGTGTTCTGGGTCATCAAGCCGTAGGTGAAGGACTTCAACATGACGCTGACGATCTGGGAGGTGAAGGTATCGTCTTCCTTGACTCCGCCCATCAGAGCCTCGATCTTCTTGCGCTCGTTGATGTTGTCCTTGGCGATGTCGATGAGCTCGACGGCATTTCTGGCATTTGGAATGATTCCGTTTGCAGCCTGAATGCCCTTTGACAGCACCAGGTTGTCAAACAGGGTCTCAAAGAGCTTTTGCATCTGGTGCTGGGAGCACTTCTCGATCGACTCGATCATCTCCCTGCCGCCGAACACAGCTACTCGCTTCCAGAAGGCCTCGGTGCTGAACGGAGCCGAACGCATTACAGGTTCTATGACCCAGCGGTTGAGGTATCCGTAGTTTGAAAGATTGTCGAGGACGTCGAAGAAGCACATGACGTAGTGCTCGACAACCTCTGGGCGCTGACCCAGTACCGCAGCCACTTCCGGAAAGGAATACCCTGCCAGGATACGGGTGTCGATATCCACCCGGTAGCTGGAGCCATTCTCAAAAAGCATGAGGGCATCGGCCATGAACGGGTGGTTGTCCTTGTAGGTCTCAACCACATCCACAGGCTCCTGCCGAATCACCTTGAGCAGCTTGTACAGGACATGGACGTACTTGTCGTCCTCGCGCTTTGGCTCTCGCCAGTCCTCAAGCAGCTTGCAAACGTAGTTATATCGCCAGTCCGGGCTCTTTATTCTCTTTGGAGCCGGCGCCTTGTCGGAGAGGGATACTTTTGCCTTGCGCATCATAGAAGTTGATTGAGATCTGTTTCTACTGCGGAACCGGAGTCGGCCTCGATCTTGCGCTCCTTGAGCTTCAATATGATCTCGCCGAGGTTGAGGAACACATTGCGCACCGACTCTTCCATGGAGGGCAGGTCTTCCTGGCTGAATCGCTCGGCAAACTTGTCACCGTGGAAAAGCATGAGGAAGTAGATGCGGCCCAGTCTGTCCAGGGCCAGCTGAAGATCCGCCATGTATCTGTCGAGCGGCGTGTCGATGTCCGACTTGTTGATCAGCTCGGAGATGTTGGCGATGTCGAATACCTCGCGGTCTCCTGACTGGGCAGCCTGCATGATGGCGTCTACGCTGGGTTGAGGGAGCGTAGGGCCGGCATTTCCCATGCCGGTCAGGCTGTTCATGATGTTCTGGTCCTGCACATCGCCAGGCATTCCCTGCATGGCATTCATAGTGTTTGCCTGCGGATACTGCTCCGGGACACCGAGCACTGGGTTCATGCCCATCGGCACCGGAGGCACCTGCGGGTTGAACACCATTCCCGGGTCAAAAGGCTGAGCGCGCTTCTCAAGCTGCATCACGATGGTGTCGAGCGAGTGAGACGCCTGAACGGCCTTCGTGGCCTCGGAGGCCTTGACATGAAGGTCCTTGACCAGCCGAATGACGGCGCTTTCATAGGTCGGCTCGTAGCCTACAAGCCGGCCATTGCTGCTGATCTTGTAGCCGTATCGGTCCTTGGCCACCTTCACCTCGTCGAAAAGACCCTTGATCTTTGCGTCGATGTCTCGGGCCGTGCCAAGCCGAACACCATTGCAGCTGTAGGGCTTCATGGAGTAGCAGAGCACCTTTGCAGCCTCAGGCACGTACAATGTGTCGTCGGACATGTGCATCTTGCGGTATGCCTTGGAGACCACCACTGAACGGATGCAGTAGGGCTTTCCGCAACGAACGTTGTACGACTTGGTGTTGTCCGACTCTACCGGAGTTTCAAGGCAGAATGGCCCCATGGCCTGCCTACCGTCGGCCTCGAAGAAGATGCAGTGCGGAGCCGGAGCATCGTACTTTCCTCCTTCGGGGCTTGACTTTGCGGAAGTAGCCGGAGCCAGTCCGTCGACGAATTTCTCAAACTCGACGTCGTGGTCCGCACTTGACGCCACGAACAGATCGGTGGACTTGACCTGACAGCTATTCTTCTTGTCATCAAGAGGAATGAACATGTAGTTGCTGCCATCGTCCGACGGAGTCATGGTAGGCACCGCAACGGCCTTGGCGAAGCTGCCGCCAGGCATGAGCACGTCGTAAGCTCCTGGGCCCAACGCAGCTCCAAGCACCATCGGCTTCTGGATCTTGTATGGGATGCGGCCGTCAGTGCGGTTGTCTCGAACGACGAATCCGTCCTCAATCAGGGACTTTCGTTCGGAATCAGAAAGATCCTGGAGCACCGTGTCGTCGCTAGTGGACACCACGACCTCGACATCAGGTACTTTCTTGGTGTCCAGGACGATGTTCTCGGCCTTCTTGCATTCGCTGAGGGCGTCGTAAAGAGCAGCACCGTAGGCATCGGAAGCCAGCTTGTGCAGCTTGGAGTTCTTCATCAGGGTACGGGCATACCTGTCGGACAGGGTGCAGTCGGCTTGCTTGAGGAAGTCGAGGAACGACAACGTCTTGGCAGGCGACAGGCTTGCCATCTTGGAGAAGCTCAGCTTGGTGTTCTGCGTGGTGTTGTAGATCTTGCTGAGGTCAAAACCGCTGTTTGCACCGGTCATGATCTCCATGCGGGACATCTCTGACGGGCTGCCTAGCTCCTCGGGCCGGGAGTTCAGCACCGCATCAACCCAGTTCTCCTTGTTTGGCACAAAGGTGTCCTGGTTGCGGTTGTACAGCAGATCGGCTCCCTTGAGCTCTCCGTTCTTGTAGAAGACCGGAATGTACAGCTCACGACCACCTATGTCGAACTTGAACAAGCCGATTGCCTGGGTTCCTTCGTCGTTCTTGTTGACGACTTCGAAACCAAGCATGTATTCAAGCAGGTTGGGAATCTTGTCCCTGACATAGGAAAATGCCAGTTGAAAGAAGTTCTGCTCGAATGTTGCGTCATCTGCCCGCTTGATGAATTGCTTTCGGCTCATTCTTGTGGTCTCAGGGTTAATTTGCAGCAAGGAACTCAATCCTTGCTGCAAGGAATAATATTACGAAGAGAAGTGCGCGATTGCAACCACGAGAGTCACGATATCACCTGCGCCCGCGTTGCTGAGCGAGACCGAGATCGTACCTGGAACAGTGTTGAGGTTCGCGTCAGTGCCGTTGAGCGTGACTTCCTTGGCCTTGCCTGAGGTAGCTGAGGCTGCAGTCAAGGTCTGTGCTGCGGCGACAATCGAGGTTCCTGCAACGGTTGCAGTGATGGCTTCGTCGCCTGCGGCGCCAGCCTCGGTCATTGCAAAGATGCCGACTACACGACCTGGAGCAAGCGCTGCAGTAGTCTGGGCGGTACCGGCACCGTTGAAGCGGAAGTGATAGAGGCTGACTCCATTCTTTCCGTACTTTACCGCACCGGAAGCAAGGTCACGGTTAAGGGCCTGCTTTGCAAGCACTCCGGACCAGTCCATATCGCGCTCCTGGAGGACGAGGACTTCGTCTGCGGTGAACTTCTTGCCGTTTGGGCCAGCGTATGCAAAGAAACGCTCTCCGCCAGAGGTGTTCTTGAACACGTGGGTTGCGAGAAGGAACTTACGATAATTCTCAAGATCTGCCAAAAGATTGCTGTTTGCCATGGTTTACATCCTTTTTGTGTAAATTGAAAGGGTCTTATTTAGACTAGTCCCAATCTACTACTAGTTTTGAGCAAATTATATCAAACTTTCTCAGTAGGTGCCTGACGGGCCTTTTGAAATCTCTCCAGTTGCCAGCGCTGGAATCCAGGAAGTGCCGTGAATGTTCGAAGAAGATCCCCGCTGCACATTGTCGAGGAACGTCTTCTTGAGGTTGAATCCGCCAAGTTGAACCATCCAATCTCTGTCACCTACCAGGGACATCATTGCACGAGTCATGGTGGGTTTGAACGGAGGCGGATTCTTATGAGTGATTACTTCGTTGAATCCCGCTTCATTTAAATCTTTTACAACCGATGGAGTGATGCGAGTGCCGATGGAATAGTGCAGCACTGGCTTTTCCAGATAATGATTCATAAACTTATCTGGCTTGCCTATTACGTGGCCTTCCCTTGGCTCGTACCTGGAAGCCACATAATCGTAGCTGACGATGTCCTCTGGGTAGACACCTGGAACCGCATCCGGTTCCATAATCTCGACTTGATTGATAAGGCCTCTGGCCACTACCTCGACGTTTCGTCGGTGCACAGGCAGATTGTTTTCCTGCAGCGCCGACTTGAACTGCTGCACAAAGCGGCGTCGTGCCTCGCCAATACCCTTGAGCTCGGCAAGATCCTTGGGATTTACTATTCCATCAGACAGTGCGTCGCCTGCCTCTAGCGACTGCCCGGGCTTCACGGACACTGTCTGATCAGCGGGTACATAGTAGCGCTCGTCGTTCACATAGACGTAGTTTCCACCCTGAGGGGCGTTCTCCACCTTACCGACAATACCGTCAGCCTTGGAGACAGGAGCGCCGTCAGTGAAGGTCTTTGGCACCTCCACCAATTGATTTAAATAAGCAAATCCGGTGACGGTACGGCCTTTCTTGCCCTTGGCTACACCGCCGGAGTGCTTGGAGTTCAACAT
>Ga0181343_1000203_pt1 | contig 28716 bp, 19 predicted proteins | sample Su13VDMLBSD_FD_130110 | JGI IMG/M metagenome (GOLD analysis project Ga0181343, IMG submission 130110) | Freshwater viral communities from Lake Michigan, USA - Su13.VD.MLB.S.D | ecosystem: Environmental > Aquatic > Freshwater > Lake | place: USA: Michigan | collected 2013-07-15
GAACTATTTAATGTTTCGTTTACAATATTAGAACTATTTAATGTTTCATTAACGGTATTAGAGCTAATATTAGGTTTAATGACATTAGAACTATTTAATGTTTCATTAACAGAACTAATGTTAGGTTTAATGACATTAGAACTATTTAATGTTTCGTTTACAATATTAGAACTATTTAATGTTTCATTAACGGTATTAGAGCTAATATTAGGTTTAATGACATTAGAACTATTTAATGTTTCATTAACAGAACTAATATTCGGTTGAATAATATTAGAACTATTTAATGTTTCGTTTACAATATTAGAACTATTTAATGTTTCGTTAATGACATTAGAACTATTTGAAATTTGATTAACAATATTAGAATTATTTAAATCTTCGTTAATAGTGCTAGAACTATTTAAAATTTCGTTAACAATATTAGAAGTGTTTAAAGTTTTGTTGATGTCGTTAGAATTATTTGATACTTTATTTGTATTGTTAGAGTCAATATTTGAATTAACACTATTAGAATTGAATAGAATATTAGTAGTAATATTGTCATTATTTGATATAGAGTTAAAATTATTAATAGCACGATTATTCTCGTCAAATATGCTATTATTGTTCGTGACAATAGAATTATTATCTGTTTCTATTTTATTAAAATTATCAATATTTGAACTATTAGGTGTTTTATTAAAAGTATTAGTTCTATTTAAGCTTTCCCCAATAATAGAATAACTATTACCTATCTGATTATTTAAGTTAGTTACTAATTTATTGTTTATATTATCAAAATTATCTTTTGTATTTGAATTATTAAATTCTTTAGCTTTATGAATATTATTTGTTGTAAATAACGGATTAGTAATATTGTTAAAAGATGAATTAATAAAATTTAAATTTTTTATAATATTATTATTGTCTGTATTAAATAAGTTATCCGTTATAATATTTTTTTCAAAAATTGATTTATTTGTATTATTTGATAAAATATTATATTGACTGTTTAATTCATTAATATTTGAATTAATATTATTACTATTATTAGATAATGATGAATGTGAATTGTCTAATGTTTTAAAACTGTCAATTAAATTATAATTAATCGGTATAATTTTATTTTCATCATGATTTACTATAGTTTCATAGAAATCATTTATATTTAAATTTGAAAATGAATTATCGTTGGTGAATACTTTTTCATTATCTAAAAATAATGTATTTTCATAAATAAATTTATTTATTTTATATTTTTGAAAATATTCTATAGAGCTATCATAGTTATTTTCATTTTGATTCTGTTTAGTTTGTATATTTACCGATTCATGTTTAATATTTTCTAAATTTTTATTAAAAATATTATCATTAATTTCAGTATTATTCAATTTATTTTCATTTTTATTTAAACTAGAATTTAAATTTGTTTCTACGATGAATGGAATACTTGTGTTATTATTTGAATCAATTGAAAATGAAGTATTTGCCAATAAACTCAATAAATGTTCAGAGAATGTGTTTGAATTATTTTTAACATTTAAACTATTACTAATTAAATTAGTATTATTTCCCCTTTGAATATAATCGAATAATTTATTTTTATTTTCTATTAAATTAGTTTTTGAATCTTCAATATTATATTCGATAGAGGATGGAGATTCACCATCACTTACGGTTAATGGTTTATAATAGTTTTCAGAATAATTCTTATTTTCAATATTTTTACTTTGCTCTATATTGCTTAATTGTAGAGTATTGGAATTGCTATTGAAAATATTTTGATGATCTAAATGTTGGGTATTTAATTTAGTATCTTGTTTATAATTATCAACATTTTTAATATTATTTAATTGGTCAATTGAGGATAAATTTAGATGATGATCATATATGTTTTTTATATGACTATTAATCGTATTTTTATCAAATGATTGGTTATTTTTATTTTCACTCAAAATAATTGCAGAAGTATTTGTCATAAAATCATAAGGATTAGACAAAACAAATGACATATTAATTAATTTTGTATTGTTATTGGTAGAAGAATTTGTTTTTTCTACCGATATAGAATTAATATTATCAGTATTATATTGATATTTTAAATAATTATTTAAATAGTCATTAGTTGAATTATTATTAATAATATTATAATTAGTATTTGTTGATATATCTTTATTGGTATTTTTACCTGATGAATCAATAGAGCTATTGATATTGAAATTATAGGGAGATATGTTTAATAAACCTGAGTTTAATTTATCTGTATTCTCCTTCAGTAAGGATGAAATGGATATTTCATTTCCTAATACATTTTCAATTAAACTAAAGCTTTTATTTTTTTTTATATTAATATTATAATTTTTTCCACCATCATTTAATTTTATATTCCCACCAGCATATGAATCATATTTTTCTAAATTAATGTTTATATTAATATTTTTATCACTTTTAGAAGCCAATTTAGATGCAGATTCTGCGTTTACTGGTTCTGGTTGGATTAAATCCAATTTTTCAGTTCTAATGTCACTTTGAGATTTTAAAGATAAAGAATTAGAAAATATATTTAATATTTCTTGTTTTAATGCTTCTAAATTTTTATCGTTCATCTATATCTCTTTCTTAACGCATCCTGAGATGCTGCTTGATTTTTACTATTAGCAATTCTATTATTCTCATTCTCGATTTGTTCCCTCAGTAGTTCCACATATATGTCTCTTTCCCAAGGTATTAATGTCTCTAATTCTGTTAAAGAATACTTGTAAAGATGCATCATTTTAAACATTAGTTCAAAGTATGAACCAAGTGCTATATGGCTGAGGCTTATCCGAAAAAATCTTTGATTCCCTTAAGTAATATACTTCTCTCAACTCCATCATTTGTTTTATATTTAACAATATGTTCAATTCTGGGCATAGTTGCAAAAAATTTGATCAATTCATCGAATTGTATTTTTGTCATATTATCCACAAATTCACGAAGTTCTTCTTTTGAAGTAGATTCAGCTTCTATTCTAGAATCTTTAGTTTCTATATAATCTATGCAAGATATTGCCAAATCATAAAAATCAATTAATTGCATATTTTCAACTTCATGTTCTATGAATAATGAAATGCTTGGATATTTCATCTGAATGAATAATTCATCCGAAATTATGATTTTTGTTTTATGATTATCAAATTTTTTAACCTCTATATCTTCTAAATTTATAGTTAATTTAACATTTTGTTTAGTTTCTGGACACTCAAGAATTGGATTAACGGTTTCCATTACTGATTTTGATCTAAGTTTTATGAACAAATATTCTAAATCAAATAATGGTAAAGTAGAAGCGTCGCCTATGCCATCAAAGCATTCGTTTATAATCTGAACTATAGTTTTAAATATTTCGTTCTCTTTACCAGTTTCTTGAGCTATTAAAAGCATTTTTTCTTCTTTTACGATAAACGGTCTAAACCATATTTTTTTACCAGTTGATGGTATTATTGTTTGATATTTTGGTGTAGTTTTTTTAAGCAAATCTATTAGTGACATAATTTCTCCATTATAAGAATTCATACTCGCGGAAAGTAAATATTACGACAAAAGTACCGTACCCAGTCGCTTCCGACGAAAGGGAGGTTGGGGTTATTGAAACAGGATAGGCATCCATTAGAACCATTGCAGAATTTGATGAATTTAGATTATGATCGTCGGATCTTAAGTTATAAATTACAACGGTTCCTAATTGTTTGGATTTAGTATTTGAATAGTCTGAATATTTGGTCGCACTAACTTCTCTATTGAATGGATTTGATATGCCGGATATAGCTTGAATTATGCTTATACCTTCACCACTAGCTTGTTCAGTAGATCTATCTGGAATTACTTGATTCATCCATCTTTCAAAATACCTTCTTTCATACCAATCTTGGTATATTATGAAAGTCATAGCACATTCTCCATATTCCCTTCTTATCGGAATCTGCTCAGCTGGTCCCCAATAAGAAAAAGGAACTTGAATGAAAGATCTCTGTGGTAAGGTTACAGATTCGGGATAGGAATACATCGTTTCACCAATTGGATCAGAAAAAGCGCATGTATATTTGGAAACTGGTTGAATTCCACCATTATTGAGAATTTTTTGTCTAACTTCGGTGATGGTTCTGGAGGTCCTGTTCAAAATAAATCCTCTTCTGTTAGTATTTTAAATTTGATATTTTGATCTTTGCAGAATTGAATAGCTGATTTCCATTTAGCTTCATTTACTTTATATATCATATTTTCTTGCAAAAATGTTGTTTTTCTTTTCTTACCCAATTCTGGCGCTTTAGTTTGTTTTTTGGGTTTTATTTCTATTACCATAGTTTCTATATTTCCAAGTTTATCTCTTGTTTCTATTAAAAAATCGGGAATATAGTTATGAAGTTTATTATCGACCGGAGATACATAAGGTATCTTTAAAGCTTCAAAAGACCATCTAATGATATTTTTATTAGAATCTAAATATTTACAAAATTTTCTTTCCCACAAAGAACGGCATAAAATAGAATTAATATCACCTATATATTTTGATGGGTTATCGGGTATATATTTTGTTTTATATGCCATATTAGTATATATTCAGGAGTAAAATAATAAATGGCAATATTTAATTATACGCAAATATTTCCGGCATCTGCTGATATGAGACAAAGAATTCCTCTTTGGTTAAAATTTTATTGCTATCAATATTCAAATAATTCACTGGTGAGAGCTGGTAGAAGTATTTTTGGTGGACCAATGATCCGCTGCATTCAAGTTCCGGCACCAAGAGAATTTTCCACCACAACTGATGTAGAATATAATGCAAAGATAGGAGCAGAGGAAAATCGTACCCTAGCAGATCCATTGGACGGATTGCTGCAGCCACTCACTACTATAGCTGAAATTCCTGATAGAATTTTAAATTTCTTTGGAATTGGTATAAATGAAGATTTGGATATGACTGATACCAAGTTTAAAGGAGTTAATAAGAGAACTTTTCAATTTAAAATAATAATGCCATCACGGACTGAAGAAGATGCCCAAGCAGCATCTGATATTTGCGACGCATTTGAAGCTTTAGCTCTACCAACCGCAAGATTAAATGTAGCAAGCAAACAAGTTGATCATCCTCCGATGTGGACTTTTGGAATAGGAGCAATTGACGATCTTAATAATGATCGAAGTTGGTCTGGGCAACCACAGTTATCAGTATTAGATAAAGTTATTGTTAACAAAACGGCATTTCAAGATTCATATGCCATATCTGATGGTGGAGTGCTTAAACCATTAGCGCAAAGTGTAATTTTGAACTTTATAGAATTAGAACCAGCAATGAGATCATCTGTTCCGTTTTCTTCTACTATTATTAATCGTTCCACTTCTTTTTATACTCTCGGCGGATTAGGAGTGGATGGTATACAGGGAGCAGTAACTATAGGAAAAGCAGTAGGACTAGGATAATGTATTTTAATAAATTTCCAAAAATAGATTACACTTTTCAAAATGGACAAACTGTGCCAGTTGTTGATATATTTAGAAAAGTATCAATATCACAAGAAAGTTTAAATAACTCAAATATTTTTATAGATGTTATAAATGGAAATGGATCAAAACCCGAAACAATATCTAATAATTATTACGGAAATCCAGAATTATCTTGGACACTATTTTTAGCAAATCAAACAGTTAATCCGAGTTTGGATTGGAATCTAAATTATGAAACTTTTTATTCGCAACTAACTCAAAAATACAATGGTTCTGTTTATTATACAATAAAACTATTAGATATAAATGTAAATGACATTGCAATTTCAATTCAAGGTAGTATAGATTTTGATGGTCTTGGAAATGCAGATGGTGGTTTTTTTAATATATCTTCCATTGATGTTGAAAAATATGTTTTAATTAATAATATAAATAAAGAATTTAGATATTTTTCTGGTATTGCTTTTAATAATTCACCTATCTCCGGCAAGATAGCATTTTTGAGAAAGAATTCTCAAGGTAAATACTCATTTGTAGAAAATGCAGATGGTAAATACCTAGTAGCAGATATAAATAAAAGAGAACCATATTTAAAATCTCCATATTATTTTAAATATAATGATCTTATAATTTCACCATATAGGATATTTAATCCAAATAATAGAGAGTTAATGGATTATACTGCAAACTCTACTACAAATAATATACAAGAACCAGAAATAATAACAGACACATCTACTTTATTTTACACTATATTATTTAATTATTTTTTTGGTAATCCATTACCATTAGGATTACAAAAAATATCTATAGAACAATATGAATTACAAAAATATGAAGAATCTATAAAAATTAAAGTGATAAAACCAGAGTTCATCTATCCTCTTGTAGAATTATATAATACCGCTCTAAATAGTAATACTATAGGAAGATCTAAACAAATAGAATTAAACATATAATATGCCATCAGATAATATACCAGCCGAAGTAAATAATACAGCAAATCCATTTCCATCCTTCTTAAAAGAAGTTAATTTTTACAAAAAAAATTACCCTTCAAAACAATCAGTAGGTAGTGGTAATCTATCTACTGGATCTCTAGTTGGTAGGACCAGTGACGATGAAGGTGAAAAATATATTTTATTTAACAGTATTTTAACTGGTCAGGGATTTAATTTAACTTCTCTATTATCAATAGAAATTAAAGAATCTTTATTCACCCCATACATGAGTGGTACTCTTGAGTTATTTGATGAATACAATTTGATAGAAACTGTAAATTTTACAGGAAATGAAACTATAGAAATAGTTTTTAGTCTTCAAAATTTACAAAATGATATTAAACTTAGATTTAAAGTAATATCAGCAAAAGCTATAACCGATTTATCCACAGTAGATCGAATTAACTTTTTAGAACCCGCCAGAGTATATCAATTGGAGTTTATTTCAGAAGAAATTTTCAATCACACATTTACAGACGCACTATTAAAAGACGAAAAAGATTTCATAGGTTATATTGCAGTTGATTCTGAAAATAATACAGAAATAAAAGGTCTAGTAAATGAAATATCTAGGCAGTTAGAATTATCACCCATAGAAATTGAAGAAACAAAAAATGGTATTTGGTTAAAACAAAATGAAATTTCATATCCAACGGGTAAAGATCATGGCCAATATCCATTTATAAATTTGATGCAGCAAATAATAACATATGCAGTATCAAAAGATAATCCAAATGCAGTAAATTACTTCTTCTGGAAAGATAGAGAAGGATGGAAATTTAAATCTTTAAATAGTTTAATAAAAGCTGGAAAAGATAAAGTAAAATTTACACAGTTAGCAGAAATTACAAATTCTTTTTTAGGCGATGTTTTTAAACAATCGGATTTAACTCAAACTTATATATTAGAAACTGATGATGATAAAAATCCATATAAAGTATGGAATGCTATTGCTTTAAATCATCTGGATAGTATGAAACTATATGCTCAAAAAGCTTATTCATCATATTATAAATCAATAACACCAGATTATACAAATCCATATTCTAATTTTCTAGACACAACTGCTGGGTTCACATCCTCGATAGTGGACTATGATTATCATAGAGATTTTGATAAAATTGAACATATTGAAGAATATAAACTTATATCAGATGACATCGAAACAAGTCCTCTTGTTATTAAAAATACAAACAGAAGGACAAAAAATGCTCCAGAAAAATTAACCATTCCTGCATTCAGATATGGAGAAGATTCTGTTTATGGATTTTATGATAATTTAAGATATAATACACCATTTGGACAATGGATTTATAACTCAGCAGACATGGGATTTGGTAAAAAGGTAGAAGATCCCGCTGTTGTGTGGTGGGATTATTTGGGTAGGAGTGGAGATTCTAGATGGTCAAATACAAATTGGCAACCACAGTTTGATTTGACGGAATTAGATGTTAAAACTCTATATACAATTAATAAAAAAATCAGAGAACCGCTAAAACAAAAAAGACAAAAATTTGCCCATCTTAAAAATATAAAAAGAAAATGGGAAGTTTATAGATGTGCAGTTTGTTGTTTAGAGGGAGCAAATGCCGGTGGAACTGCTGATGCAGAACTAATAAAACAATATCAAGGATTAAGTGGAGCAACATTTAATATATTATTTGGTGCTACTGGTATTTTTTCTGATATGAAGCAAGAATATAAATTAGTAGCCGCAGGATCATTTACAGATACTTTAAATTATGATTCCGGCGATACTGGGAGTGAATATGGGTTAACTCTATCTTATAACTTTAACGAAGAACCCTATAATCAAAGTATAGGACAATTTTTTAACTTTAAAGAAGATCTACCAAATTATAAAAAATATATTTTTGAACGAGGATTAAACATCTACAAGGTGGCAATAGAAACTACAGAAAAAAGATTAAACAATGTAGAAAATTTTATACAAAATGTAGATACTTATATTGGTGCTGTTGATAATTGGATAACTCAACATTTAGTAGATTGTAGCCAAGGCAATTCACCTTCAAGTAATCCATATGGTTTTGGTAATGTTAATTATGGTGAAAGACCGGCCAGTAATTCAAATATATCGTGTGGAAATAATACGGATTATTCTCTTTTTTATACAGCATATCCAAATGGTGGAAAAATTCCAAATTTAACTATACCAAAAGGACTTTGCTGGAAACCTACTCAATTTGCATGTCCTAATAAAGAGTATTATGAACCAATACCAGATTTTATAATAGATTGCTCAAAGGATATAGTAGTAAGTCCCATTGAGGTGTTGAATAATTACATTACAGAAATTGATGGAACCTATTACAGATATTATGGATTATATCAAAACTACTATGATTGGTTATATCCATTTCAGGTAAATAGTTATTATGAAGCAAATAATCCAGCAGGAGAGTTGAAACGGTGTATAGAGGCAGGAGATTGCTATAAAACAGTTTGTTTCAATCCTATTGCACTTGAACTTCAAAAACGAATAGCACAAACTGAAGTTAAAGCATTAAAGGTTCAACTAGAATTATTAAAATATTCACAGAATATAGTAACTAATTCATTGATACCAAATTGGGAACAACAATATTCTGAATGGTACAATAGACCTGCATTTTTTGTATCCAAGCAGCCAGGTGTTAATATCTTTACCGGTATAACTGGTGGAGGAAGAACTGGCCCTGTGACACAACCACTGTCATTATACAATGTTAAAAGTGTAAAAAGAAAACCAATTAGGGGTAGTAGATACGAGTTATTGGCTCGATCTAAAGGACTAACCGGATCTCAAGTTGGTGAATGGGTATATAACATCTTTTTTGGAAACGATCCTAGTGTAAGTTCTACTATAAAACATCCATATTATGATCAAGGTTATTCTGAGAAAAACGGAAAAGGCTCATTTGTTACACAAAGAAATGGATATTACATATACTCATACGAGGATTCAAATCCACTTAATAACCCACCGTGGCAAACTCAATATGCAGAGGTGATGAAAGATCCATCGGAATATACGGAAAGATCTTTTGTAACGAATCCAGCAAATGTTGTTGATCAATATCCTGAATTTAAGAAAATTGGTTTAACCATGAGAGATTTGGAGTCTTTAGAAGGTTACTCCGATGAAGGATTTAGAGAAACTTTTAATATATTTCAAGATGATTTAACAAATAAAAAACCACCAAATATTAAGAAAGAAGAAATATCTTCCTATGTTAGAATAGAATTTACAAATCCAATTGGTCTAGACAGAATTGCAGATTTTCCAAATGGATTTGTTAGAGATGCTGGTAGTGAATACTTTTTACCATATCTTGTTCAAGTTACCCCAGGTCCAAGTGGTAGACAGGCAACTAGAAATAATATTGCCGTAATAGGTATGGACCCATATGGATTCGATGTTGCAATCAAGAAACTAAATGTAGATGATGATAAGGAAAATCGCTCAAGGGATTACTGGTGGGCAACCGCTGGTGATTATTTAATCAATACTGGATTATCGGAAAATGGAATGGATTTATGGCCAGAGGTTGGATTTGAGACTAGTAGACCATACTACACTACTGATGCTCGTGGTTCTTGGAATGATGGAACACAGGGTGATTACTACGGATATAGTAGTTATGGGGATTGGTGGGATTATACCATCAATAGTAACTATTGGACACCCGGCGTTGATCCAGAATTAAAACAATCATCACATGGAAGTAATTACTTTCAAGCCTCATATAGAAGAATAAAACCACATAGATCATGGTGGTCTTTTCACTTCCCTAAAAATATTTATGTTCCTTCTAGATTTTTTGGATTGTATAATAGTCTATATGGTCCTTGGTATGAGGGTTTCACTAATTCCGGTTCGTTTACCACATATGGTTATTGGGATTATATTTGGTGGTACGGTGGAGATGTTGATAAATGGATAAGATTAGCAGACACTCCCGATACACGAAACTTACTAAGTCAAGCAGAATATGATGATAAAGTTATAATACCAAAATTTGAAGATGGATTTGTAGAAACGATGAATGTATATACAGCAGACTCTGTTGAGATTTTACATCCAGAATTGAAAAAATATTTCTCACAAGCTGCACTACATTGGATGAATTCGGACTATTCAATCTATAGACCAGGTATAATATCAGATGAACTATGGAAATATGATTTAAGCGGAGAAACTGAATATGGATTGGTGTCTCCACCAACTATATCTCCAAATTATGATATTTTTGATAATAATTTTTCTGCTCAATTTATTGTTCATGCTAGATCTACTAGTATTTGCCAACAATTCACCTGTGCAAATCCAAATGGATTAGTTAGTGGCAAAGAGTGTCCAGAAGACAATCCATATTGCAACTGCCCGGCACAAGAACATATACCAGAAGAAAGAGAACCAACTTATTTAGAATTATATCAATTATACAATGAGCTAAAAGAATGCGAATTAATTAAAGAATATCTTGGTGAAGATTATCTAGGATGTATATGGATTGATCCAAATAACCCATGCAGTTGCAATTGTCCAGAAATTGGTAAAAAGTTTTCAGAATATCTTGAGTATACTAAAACTTATGCAACATATTGGGATACACCCAAAAATACCCCACTAATAAGAAATGCCTTGATTAGTCAATTTATGTCACAGCAAATAAGTATAGGAATCATACCCAATGACAACATTAAAGTTGGAGATATGATAAGATTAGTTCATAAAAAGTTAATAACTAAGGAAGAAGATGGAGCAATAAGTGATGATAATGATTCTAAGAGATTTGATGGATTATGGATCGTCAGTGAAATAAGACACAGATTTACAAAAGAATCATCTCAAACCATGCAACTAGTTCTAAATAGAGATACTATTCCAAGGAAACCAAATTAAATGAACGATACTAATATAGTAATCAAAAATGTTTTTTCAGATTTACCAATGTTTTTGACTAAAAATTCATTTACTTCAGATTTAAATCTGACTAAAGATATGTCAGCAATTAGAAATTCTATTAAAAATATTGTTATGACTAATATAGGTGAAAGGGCTTTTGATTATGAATTTGGTGGAAATATCTATGCTTTGTTATTTGAACATGTTCAAGACAAATTTTTAATGTCTGGAGTTAAAATAAGATTGGCAAATATTATTAGTAAATACGATAATAGAGTTGCTGTTGATAAAATATTGTTTGAAACTGGTAGAAATGATATAGATATTATAATAGAATATTCAATTTTAACATTGAACACTAAAGATAAAATAGTAATAAAACTTGAAAGGTCGCGTTGATGGCAGCAAATCAGAACCAACCACCAACTTTAGGAAGTTTAGATTTTCTTGAAATAAAGAATAGTTTAATAAACTATTTAAAAACACAAAATATTATTAAAGACTATAATTATGAAGGTTCTGTAATTAGAACTTTAATTGATCTATTGGCATATAACACATTTTATTACGCATATTATACTAATATGGTTGCAAGTGAAATGTTTTTAGATTCTGCACAAAAGATAGAATCAATTATATCATTAGTAAAACCACTAGGATATACAGTAACTGGTAAAAAATCAGCAAGAGCAACAATATATTTAAGCGGTCTACTGAATGTACCAAACAATATAATTCCAAAACATTCTATATTTTATGGTGTTAACAATGATGGATTGAGTTACACATTTAGAAGTCTAAAAGATGTAGATATTGTCGATAGTCAATGTGAAATTGAAATTGTTGAAAGTAAAGAATTTGTCTACGACACAAATGCCATACAATCAATAGATATTAATACACAAAAATATTTTATATCAAATAGGGATATAGATTTATCAACTCTTACTGTTGAAGTAAAATTAAATGGTGAATCTGATTTTACTACATGGAGATTATCTGGGAATATAGGTGCTCCAAGTGACATTGATCAAAAAATATATTTTGTTGAAAGAACAATAAATGGTTATGTTATCCAATTTGGTGTTCAAAATGCATTAGGAATCTCTTTAACCTCAAATGATTTAGTGAAAATAACATATGCAGTATCATCTGGATTAGATGGTAATGATATTTTTGTTTTTAGATCTTCCGTTCTATTTGGAACTGGTAATTTTAATTTATCTATTAATGAAGTATCATCTGGTGGACTAGATGAACCAGATATCAATACAGTTAAATTTTTAGCTCCTAAATGGTTTTCTGCACAAGATAGAGCTGTAACTAAAAATGATTATGTTTCTCTTATAATGGAAGCAGGATATGCAAATGATAATCAAAATTTTGCCGTTTATGGTGGTGAGGAAATATATCCACCAAAATATGGAAGAGTTTTTATTTCTATAAATGAAACTAATCAAACGGTTATAGACAATTTAATAAATTATCTAAAAACTAAATCTGTAATCACGGTATTTCCAGAATATGTAAAACCAATACAGGTAGATGTAAATATGAGATATGCTTTTAGATATGATAATCCAAATGCCTCTGCATCAGAGAGACAACAAATACTAAATCAAGTAAAAGCATATGTTCAAAGTAACTATTTACTAGTAAACAAATTTAATATTAATGTTAAAGCATCAACGATAGCTAATGATGTTAATGAAAAGTTTTTAGAGTCTAAAATATTTTTAAATGAAGACGATTTTACCTTTTTTAGTAAAAAAACTATATTACCAAGTGATGGAGAGATAACTTTAAATTTACAAAATGAAATAGATGTAAATATTGTTGATGAAATTCCATTAACAACTGCATTTACAGACAATCAAAATAGAACAATAATTCTATATTTAAGAACTAATTATACAACCGATAGATCTAGATTTGTTGATATAGTTGCAAAGGATAGTTTTTCAAATGCTGATATTACTGGATATTTTGGTAAAGTACAGATAAGAACCGGGGTTATTTTAATACCATCTATTGCCAAAACTGCATACACATTAACTGTACCATTTTCTAAAAAATATTTTACTAGTACAAACAACAATCTAATTAGTTTATATCAAACCGGAGTTGAAATAATTTGATAATACCATTCAATAAATCTCCAAAAGGTGTAAATCATCAAATTGAAGAATTTTTTGATTTATTGCAACAATATACGGATGAACTCCCATCTGGATCAAATGTAAATCCAGAATTAAGAATTTTGTTACCCGGTGGATTGGAAGAAACTTTAAATGGATTTGCGCCATTATCTGGTTGTGGTAAAGTTTTTGATATTTCACGATATATTCCATTATGGGTTGTTTATGAAAAAACAGACGACCCAACAAAAACAAACGCAGTAAGTGTTTTTGATTTTGTCCAAAAATACTATGATTGGTTATATTGTGATAATACGGACGGCGCTCAGTACATGCTGTCTGAAAATTTATTAGATTTAATAGATATAGAAAAAACAAGATCTGAATTTTTTAATAGATATATTTTTACTTTAGTTGATGGATTAGATGAAAATATCTTAATTGACAATGGCGGTATTGTAACTTCAGATTCCTTTATAAAATTTATAAAAGGAATTAGAAAACAATTTTATCACAGAAAAACAACTATAGATGGATTAAAATATTTCTTTAAAACTCTATTTGCTGTTAGTGAAGATGAAATCTATGTCTATGAACCCAAAGAAAATTTACTAAGATTAAATGGTGGAAGATTTGTAAATAATAAATTTTCATTTGTTGGATCTACTGGAGATTATTCTAGTGTAAATAGTCTTGCTGGATCTTATTTAAATAATGCAAGATTTCATGACAATGACTGGATACAAGAATACTCATATCTCTTATCAGTTGGTATTACTTCTGGATCGTATATTCCAGATTATTTAAATGCCGCACATCCAATAGGTATTAAGGTTGTATTTGAGCGTAAAATAACTGATTATATTGCACCATCAGATGATGTAGTAACTGATAATGTTTGCGAAGTTCCTGTTCTTAAGAACTATGCAGCATATAGTATAAATACATCATATACATCTCAAATTGCAACAGCACCAGATGGTTCGGCTCTTTTTGGATTAACTGCGTGTATTGGGTGTACAGGGTATACTGGATTTACTGGTCCTACTTATTATTTCCCAAATTGGATAGACACAATAACTCAAACAAAATTTAATGATATAAATATTTTTGATTTCTTTAATTTATGTTTAGAGAATGGCGTAACAAGTCCAAATGAACCGTTAACTTGCACAGGTTGTTAATATGTCAATAAAATCAGATAAAATACAATCTTATTTGTCAGAAATAGGTAGTAAAAAACAAAGATACTTGCTATTAGGTACTAGTACAACAATTACAGGATCTGATAATAGCAATATGTCATCTATTAATTTATGGAAAGATTCACAAGTTACTTATAGAATAGGAAAAAATGATGTTGTTGGTGTTGTACCGAATGTAACTTGGAGACAAAGTTTGGTATTCACTCCATGGTCATCCTCTTCTATAAACACAGGTTCATTCTATGCGTATAATAAAACAAATGGAATTGTGTATTTGTGTTTATCTGATAATCTCAAAAATAGAATAGATTTGAGGGGATTGAATGCATCTAGTATAATACCAAGTCATAGCGCCGGTATTGTAAGATACAGCGATGGATATGAGTGGTTGGCTTTATATAAAATTACACCCTCTCTTAGTAGATTTGTTACAAATACTTGGATACCTGTAATATCGTTAAATGATTTTCAATTTGATACATCTATAACAAAATATTCTGAATTATTATCTTTCTGCAATGGAACAACTGGTTCATGTGGTAATTGTGGAATTTATTTTAAAAATAATAACGAAATACCTGCAACATCTACAACATATACGACATATTTAGCTGGTGACTTATATTCAACAATTTCAAATACAACATGTGGTGAGTGTTTTCACATGTTTGAAAATGATGATAATTTTATTTCTATTTTTTATGGAAGTGAAACACCAGAAGATTCGATATCTGTAAAAGATAAATTAGATGAAATAGGGGAATATGTTGTTAATAACGAATTACCATCAAGTTCACCCTATTATCAATTATACAATATGGCAATAAATAGTCCAGATGATGGTGCATTGTTATCTTGTTTTATAGATTTATCATCTTTTACAGAAACAAATTTAATAGTAACACAATCAAATCCAGAAATAACAATATTAACTGCATCAGGATCGGGTGCTGTTCTTCGTTTCACAACTTACATAAATTCCAGTGGAAATTATGTTGTTGATGGAATAGAAATAGTCAGTCGCGGAACTAATTATTATGACGCGGAGTTATCAATATCCTCTTCTATTTTTCCAAATGTAGATGTTGATCTTATATTGGCAGCAATTGATATTAATTTTGATAAAATAGATAGCATTGGTATTGATCCAATATCAACACTAGAATGTAAGACAATTTCAACTGATGTAAAAATTTCTGTAGACCAATTAAGAGATAATAATTTAACTATACCGGCGCAAATTGATTTTTACGGTTTTGTTGAAAATCCTCTAATAAAAACAGCAGATGATGAAATAGTTTTTGCTGGTAAAAATATAAATAAATATCAATCATCGCTTCAGAGTAACAATACCAAAATTAAAATAACAAAAGTAGGTGGAAGTTCCCCGTCTATAGGTGATGATATTATATTAACTAATACCACAAGTTCTAATGTAATGTCAAATCTAAATGTAGTTAATACATCAAATGAAACAATAAGTGATATTATTCTAGAAGTAAATGGAGTTGATACTTCCGTATTGTCCAATTTTTCTTTGAACGGTAATTATATTACGATAGAAGATGATACTAATACATACGAAGTCACTGAGTATACTTCTGTTCCATCTATAGTCCAATACAGTGGAAATATATCTTTAACAAAAACAATACAACCACAGATATTAACCTCCGAGAGTGGTGAAGTATCAAAAATAATCAGAATTAATAGAATTGAGGCAGTCTAATGGCAGGAGTAACCCCATTTACTAGTGGAAATACACCTTTACAAAATGCACCATATTTTAGTAGAATTGCAAACACGAATTTAATAGATGATTCAACTAATGTAAACTATCCAATGTTAGCTTTTAAACCAGGCTATGCTTTGCAGGCTTCTGAATTAAATGAAATACAAGATACATTTTATATTCAAAAAACTTTATCAGATAACCTATTACAAAATTGGTGGAAAACTGGAACTAATTTATCATTAACAGGAACGGCAACCTCTGCATTATATGGTCCGGGATGGGAAGGTGCAATACCACTTAGTCCATCTAATTTTGTATTTAATGATCTTTCTGTATTGTTTTATTTTACTGGCGTTGTATCGAGACAGTGGTTTTTAGTAACTGATCCAAACACAAAATTTAAATTTTGGTGCGTTTTTGATACATCTACACTTTCTACTATTCAATTTTTTAGACAATCAATACCATCAATTTCATATCTAGGATTAAAAATACAAAGTTCTTTTGTAAATTGTTCATCTGATGAAAGTCAGCCTGGATATATTTTTAATGATAATTCATCTGGAAGTTATATTCAAAATACATGTGGAGCTAGTAGATTTAAGATACAATTATCTCAATTTGTCTCTCAAACATCATTAACTTCCGACTTTTTACCAATTATGAAAATAAGAAAAAACGCAGATCTAGAATCTCAAGGTCTATATTTAGTTCAATACATGAATAATTATTTGATTCACAAATCAGCAATTTAATGTCAATTTTATTCAGAACCAATTCCTCTGTAGATTGTAATATCTTAACTTCATATGATAAGTTAAAGCACGATTTATATACTTGGAATTATCAAGATTGGCCTACGGGAGAACCTATTTTTGGAACTATATCTCAACCGGGTCAATGGGGTGGATTATATCCAAATGGATACAATCAATCCTGTTATAGTAGAGATTTATCAATAGTCCCAGATCTCAGTGGTAAGAGTACAAGAGCGAGAAGATTCGGAGGTAGCGTAAGTGGTTGGTATACTAATTTTGGAAGACCAGCGTGCTTTCCGGTATCAAATCCATCATCCGCAACACTGATCCAACAAGAATTAGCAAAAAATATTGGAAATTGGAATTACGGTGAACCAACAGGTATATTAATTTCCCCAATGCATGTTTTAATTTGTGGTCATTTTGTTGGAAATGCCAATACAATATCATTTAACTTTTTACTTAAAAATAATCAACAAATAACAAGAGTTGGGCAAAGAGTAACCGGAAATAATGCTGGTAATTTATTAAATGGTGATATTAGAATATACAGATTAAATCAAAATGAAAAATTAGATTCATTTGTTAATCAAAATTTAATAACTATTTACGATAAATTTTTAGATAATGAAAGCCCATCAGTTTTAAATTTTTTAAATACTTTTCATTTTTTAAATCCACTGTCCCCAAGTTATACAAATATTTTATCATGGATGGTTGATGGTGCAGATAGAGTTGTTAGGGGATGTTTAAACTTTTTTAATATATCTGGAACACCTGAACAAACTACAAGAATCTTATTTGAAGTTAGACCTGATTCTTTATTTTTATATTTACCAAATGATACATCCCAACCATCATCAACTTCTATTTTTAGTGGAGATAGCGGTAGTCCGAAATTTGTATATGATATAAACACTAATAAAACTATTTGTGTTGGTTTAAATTTAGGTGGTGAACTAGAAGTAATAGAAAATCAACAACCAAATTTAAATAACTTTACTTTAATAAATCAAGAACTGAATACATTTGGATATTCTATAAGTAAATTAAATATTAATAATGTCAGACTAGCAACTTTAGGGGATGCTATTCCCTCTTTACCGAATAACAATCAATCAAATTACATACCATATACTAATACATTTGATAATATAATCAGAACACCACTATATAAATATCCCTATAGTAGCAGGATTTACACAGATGCTTAATAATTATTCCCATATAGGGTTTTTACCCGGTAATTCATTACAATCTTCGGAAATAAACGAAATTCAAGAAAGATTTTATCTAGATCAAACTTTGGATAATATTTTTTTATTTAATTGGTTAGTGTTTACGGAAAATTATTCCAATATAACTGGAAATTTAAATGATTTATATTATGGATCTTCTTATTATAATTCTATACCAATAAATCCAAATTTAATAGAATCCTATTATTTGGATAATTTGATTACAATAAAAATAAAAACTGGATGGTATAAAATAAAACACTTAACGACAAGTGAAATTGCTATATGGGTTTATTTGAATGAGGATAAAGAAACATCATTTCCTATTAATATACCATCAGGTAAATATGATATAGGATTAGATATTAGTTTTGAAGAAGTTTTATGTTCCTCTGACGAAGCGGATGAGGGATATTTTTTCAATAGTAATGTTGGTGGTTATATTGAATCATGGATTCCCGGTTCAAATAGATTTAAACTGACAATAAATAATATCAAACTAATATACCCATTAGAACAAAATTTATCAAATATCGTTATAGGTAAAGTTAGAACAGGAATTGATAATATTCCATCTGGAACCTTTTTGATACAATATAATAATAATTATAAGATAAATAATATAGTTACTACTTAAATAAGAGGATACAATGCCAATTACTTCGACTTATCAGATAGCAAATTTATCAGCAAATACGACTTTTTATGATTGGTTTATAAAAGAAAATGATGAAATCATTTCCAAATTAAATTTAATGAGTGTATTCTCTGCAACTGGTGGAGATGGTATTTTAGCTACAACAGATAGCTCAGGTCTTGTAACAATTGTAATAGGTGGAACCGCCGCTAAAATAGATACAGGATTAACATTCAACGGAGATATATCCTTCAATGGATTTGTTTCTATTCCAAATATTTCATATAAAATAACTGGAATCACAACTGGTTCATCTGCTGGATTTTCATTTGGTTCTCCAGTAAGGTTTGTTGATTCATCTGATGGATATACTTTAGCAAAAGCAGATAATCAAGAAAGAGCAGAAAGTTTAGGTGTAATTTCAAGAATAACGGATACTGGAACATATGTAACAGTATTGGGTAAAATAGAAGGTGATTTTTCTGGTGTAAACGGTGGTAGTGCTTTATCACCGGGATGTTTTTACTTCCTAAGTCCATCTGTTACTGGTGGTATAAGTACAACAGAGCCAACAAATAACGGTCAGGTATCAAAGCCAGTTCTCTTATCATTGGGATCTACTGCTGGATTAGTTTTACAGTATAGAGGAAATTATATTAATAGTGCAGCAGCAGGGGCAGGAACAACAGGTGGTAATAGGATATTCATCACGATTGATTCTTCTTTACCCGGATTGACTAGTCAATTTACAGTTGGTAAAGTTTTATCATACAATCCGGCTCTAGATGAAACAGACACGGATACTATAAATTACTTCACAAATAATGGAAATAGAAATTTATTTAACGGTTGGTTCTTAAGTAGAGCTACTAATAATTTTGAAATTCCATTTGGTGGCCGAGAAGAAGATTTTTCTGTTGGTATTATTACTTCGATTACAGATCTTGGTTCGGTTTATGCATATGAAATTGCAATAGCAGGAAATGTAGAATATAGTTTAGGTTCACCCGGTGTATATTATTTAAATGCAGATTATGATGTTGATGTTGCAGGAAGCACTCAACTTATAAAATCGAGTTCTCTGAGTTATAATGGAAAAATATTTGCTATACAATATGATGTGTCAAATATCGTAGTTGTAAATAACCCAAGAAAAGGAATATTTGGCCAAAATAATGATTTTAGATTAACATCATCAGCAGGATCTTCAGTAAATACTGAAAATTTATTATTGAATGGCGATTTCTCAATTTGGCAAAGATCATCCTTTGGTAAAAACTCTGCATATACTACCACAGGTAATTTAATTTTTGCTGATATGTGGAGAAGACATGATGGAATATCGGGCGGAGATGGTACAAAAAGCTATAGTATACAGAGACAAGCATTTGCTGACATACAATCAGATGTAGAAGGTAATCCTAATTATTATCTAGATGTAAAAGCTTTAGGTCTATCAGGTGAAACTGGAAATAATCTACTCATAGGTCATGTGGTAAAAGATGCAAAATCATTTAATGGTCAATCATTAACATTAAGTTTTTACGCAAAATGTACTTATCCTGATTATGTAATCCAACCTTATTATGCAAGATACAACGGAACAACACAAATAGATTTTAACAATCTTAATGGAGAAAGCACAGTATCTCTTACTACAAGTTGGCAAAGATTTGATATACCATTTACCATAGAAACTTTACCAAGTCCAGGCTCACCCCTAGAGAATGATTATCTAGAAATAGGATTTGATTTTTATCCCCTCATAGAACAAGCAAATGCCAACTCAATACCATTAGGGCAAAATTTAGTTGTCAGTATATCATCTGTCTGTTTATTCGGCAATCAAGCTTATACATTCCCACATATTCATAAAGATTTAAATGAAAGATTAGATCACTGTCATCATTTTTATTATAGCACATATGGATTGGAAGAGAATGTATTAGATAAAAGTATGTTAAATGATATAGACGCAAATTTAACTACAAAAAATCATATAATATTACCAATTAATTATTGCACTTATATTCAATGGCCTAATGAAATGAGAACTACACCCAGCATCACCGTATATTCTCCAAAAACAGGATACACGGGCGATGCATATAATCAAACAGCAACTAGAGATCTTAGAAATTGCACAGGAACTTTAGGTTATAATGCACAGAGAAGAGTTGCAAAATTAGGAGCTAGTACAATTGATACAAATCCAACCAAAAATGGAGTTAAATTATGTGTATCGGGTGGAGCTGTTCCTTATGATAATATATTTTATCATATAATTGCAGATGCGGATTATCCAATATGAGTTGTAATTCGTCTACATTCTCATCCACTACAGTTTTCTTAGATGGAGATGATGGTGGAACCAGATTATTGATACAGATAGCAGATGCTTCGTGCACTGGTGGTGTTACAGCAGGTGATGTAATACATTACGATGCCCTAACTAACTATTATACAAAATCTATTGCAGATAATCCTCCCAATTCTGAAGTTTTTGGGATTGTTGAATCTGTAAATATAGATGGATCTAAAAATGTTATAATATATGGATCTATTAATTTACCAAGTTCAGCAATAGAAGATATTCCTGTTGGCTCAACTGGTGCCGGTGGCGGATCTGATATTTATTTTTTAAGTCCAGATAATGCTGGTAAATTAAGAAATACATCACCAACAGAATTAACACAAATAATAAAACCAATATATCAAACAGCTCCGCATGGTAATGGTTCATATACTGGTATTGTTATGAATTATATTGGATATAAAGTTCCATCAGAAATTTCAATATATGTGCCAGAAAATAGATCAATACCTATTGGAAGTATAGAATACTACATGAGTAGTAGCATAAACGGCGAATCTACAATTTCTTCTAATTATGCGATAAATCAAATAACAACGACTGTAATTGGACAAGATTATTTACGATTTAAGAATAAATATTCAAATAGATTTGGTAAAAAATTTATTGGATATATTACACCTATTCCAATTAATCGAGGAACAGTTAGTCCGGTTTTTTGGCCAGCATGGAATCCAGAAGCATTTCAGAATCAACCGATTAATTGTAGAATATCAGATCCACCTAGCGAGAATGGTGGTCTTGGAATAGAAAATCTTGATATTAATATAAATCAAGGAATAATTTATTTTGATTCTATAGTACCAAGTAGTTCTGTTGGACCAGACTCTCCCCTTATTGTTAATGGAGAATATTTTATAGAATTGTTACCTAGTCTTGTACCAATTGGTGGGTTTCGTCTATTAAATGTTCAGGAATATTCTGATTTAACTACAGTTCCCTCAATAATGAATCCTTTACGGGGGTTTTCCAAAACAGATCAAGATAATAATACAATATCAAATGCATTTGATGATACTTGGATTACATTATTATTAAAAATAAAAAATCAACCTGTTGTAAATAATCTACAAATTTTACAAGCAACAACGGTTAATACTTCAAATTTAATATTAAATGGATCAGACATCATAACAACTATAAATGATTTAGAATCTAGAATTGAAATAGCAGAACAACAAATAAATAGATAATATGCCCTGCAATACATCAACTAATATTATTTCTGGAGTTTCCAAACTAAATGCATATAAAGAAGCATCTAGATTAGTAATTGTTATTTCAGAGGAATTGTCACCATCTATCGGTGTTGGTGATGTCATCCGATATGACTCAATAGATAATATCTATAAATTATCGGTTGCAAACGGTACAGTTGAATCTGAAGTTGTTGGTATAGTTGAATCTATTAATACAGATAATTCTAAAAATGTTGTAATATATGGTTCTATAAATTTACCATCACAAAATTTAATATATTTAGATGCAGATCCAACAGGTGCTAGTGGTGGAAATGATATATTTTTCTTAAGTGATACTGTTGATGGTGGATTACAAAATCTAGCACCAAGTGGATCGACATCAATTATAAAAGCGGTATATCAGATTGCTCCTCATGGATCATACACCGGTATTGTTATTAATAAAATAGGTTATTCTATAGGTGGACCTATTGTAAATAATTTATTAAACGATCAGGATGATATCGGGTTTTTGCACAAATACTTAGCATTAGCTAATGATACAGATATTACTAATTATCCGTTTTATGTTGTTAAAAAATCTCCAAATGGTTTATATGGAATTAATTCTATCAAAAAATCAGAAAATTTAGATTATTTTAATAAATATGGAGTTAATTTTGGTTACATCGAAATAAGTAAACTTTCACCAGAATTTCCAGTAAATTCTAATATTTTAAACTGGTTTCTTTTTGATTATTATCAACCAAATTCTAGCTTTTTTAATGGACAAGTTACCTCCATAGATGCCATAGAAAACACCATAACAATAACAAAAGGATCACAACCAAATCAAATAATTCCAACTCAAACAATTAATCAAGGCAATTATAGATATTGGATTGAATCGAGTCCAACTACAACACAAGTAGCAATAAGTCAAGATAATGTAACCAATTCATCAGCATATCTGCAAACACCAATAACTTTCATAGAAAATGATATTGATATCATTGGTATTCCTATTTTGAATCCAGTAACAGCATCAACAAGTATATTCGATGCGGCTGGAATTCTTATTCCAAACACAATATTCACTGTTAATTTTATAATTAAAAAAGAAAATTCACAAGCAGCTTTAAATATACCAGCAAATTCATTAATTAATCAATTGAATGTTGTTAATTTAAATGTTGGTGATATAACTATTTCAGATAAATTATTAGAATTAGAAAATAGATTAACTTACATAGAAAATAGATTGTCGATGTAGTATGCCATGTAATAACTCTTCAAATATAAATATCAGAAAAACATATATAACGATTACTAACGGTGGTTCTCGTTTAATGATAACTATACCAGATAGTAAATGTGCTGTTGGTGTTACTTATGGTAGCGTTATAAGATACGACCCAGAAGCAAATTTTAATACTGGTCTTTATAAATTATCAACAGCTAATAATATACAATCATCCGAAGTTGTTGGTATAGTTGAATCTATTAATACAGATAATTCTAAAAATGTTGTAATATATGGTTCTATAAATTTACCAAATTCTTCTATAGAAAATGCAATAGTTGGTAGTAGTGGTGGATCTGGTGGTGCAGATATTTACTTTTTAAGTTCAACAACATCAGGAAAATTAAATAATTTACCCCCAACAGAATTAACTCATGTAGTAAAACCAATATACCAAACAGCTCCACACGGCAATGGTTCATATACTGGTGTGGTTATGAATTATATTGGATATAAAATAGACGGAGCTGACTTCTCTTCCCCACAAGCAAATGTTGTTAATAATTTCGTGGGAAATACTAATATAATTGACCCCGACTCAAACTCAGGTGTCGGTTTAATAAAATTTATGTTAGTAGATACTGAATTAGGATATCAGATCCCAGAAACATTTGTTGATATGACTATATCACACATATTACCACAAACAGAGTATCCAGATTATTTTAATATTTTTAATTATTATAATTTTGTTTATACATTTGGAAATCCGGTAAGTAATTTATCCCCCCCGAGTAGACTATTCATAGAATATTGTGTTTGTGATTCTACACATATAGTTAATTCAGCAAATATAGGTAAATTTATTTTTAAACAAAATGATGTAGCTTATTTCGTCAAAATAATAGATTTTGATCCCGTAAATAACGCTTATATTTTATCACACAACATGTCATCATTGACTGCTAATGTAACACGAACCTCAACAGAACAACCAACCTTTAATTATGGTATTAGCAATACTGCGGCCAATCCATTATCTGTTGCTGGATTCTTTAGATTTAACACAGTAACTCCATATGGATTTCACACGCCAATTATTAAATTTAACAATACAATTTTTGATTCATATGGAAATAACACCGCAACGACTTCTAATTATAAAGTAATACCTTTACTAAAAGTTAAAAAAGATATACAGGGTGGAGCATCGTTAGTAGAAAATAATCAATTTGATGTTGATACATTATTGATAAATAATGAAAACATTAATTTTATTTTAGAAAATTTAGAAAATAGATTACAAGAAGTAGAGACAAGGCTCTTGATTACATAATATGCCAAATTTTATATACGGTAGCAGTCCTATAACAAGAACAAATGTTTCCTATTCCTATGGATTTACAGGTCCCACAGGAAACACAGGTCCTATAGGTCCAACAGGCCCAACAGGACAATCCATAACAGGACCAACTGGTAGCACCGGGGGAAATCTACTTAATATAATTCAAAATCAAGATGGAACTTTAAAATTCTTATTTAGCGATGGGACTATATTAGGAACAACTATGCCTATAGTTGGTCCAACTGGAAACTTTTATTTATCTGGTAGCGGTTATAGTTTAGCAGAAATTAATATTTTAGCTAATAATGAAACTTTAGCATCATATACTGATATAAATGGGACAGTACATCAAGTAGACATAATAAACTTTAAAAATATAAAAACAAACAGCTCTCCATTTATTTCTATAACTGATGATGGAAACACAATAACAGTTAATTATGATTTAGTTGGACTAGCATTTATTGATGCTGAAGGTGAAATAGGTCGACTATTAAAGAATGCAACTGGTGACATTCAAGTAGGACAAACTGGAACTTTCCACGATCCATCTAATAAATCAAACGATCTTCAAATATCAAATGTTAGCAATCGTTTAATAATTAAAAATTCATATGAACCCGCTAATAGTGGAACTAAAATTTGGTATTTAGATTCTGAAGAAGGAAATGCATTTTATTTAAATGGAGCAAGCGCAGCGAATGGATCTTGGATAATTTTAAAAAATCCAAGAGATTCAAATATAACAACGGCAATAACCGTAATTACTTCACCGGGAATGAACACTCAAAAACCTGTTGAATTTTATTACACTAAAAATAATTATTCCACTAGCATACCTGCAAATCTAAATTTCAGAGAAATATCATCGGTAATATGGCCATACGGCGATATACCATGTCTTACTGAAAAACATGATGTGTTTAATTTTATTTCTATAGGTGGAGTGTGGTATGGTTCTTTAATCAGAAGAAATATCTATTTAGATAGTAGGGATTTATATTTTGATTATGTTCCTGGTCAAGTCCTGATAAATGATCCTTATAGAGAAGGTAGTGATTTAATACTCATTGACGATATAACTATAAGTGAACTAACTTCATGTAGACCTGTTGGTGCATTTTTTGCAAATGTTGGAGAGAATTATTCAGCAATAACTGGAGCTTGTTGCACCCTAAATTGCTCATGTGTCGAAAGTTTTAATAGTCAATGTATTGGTTATTTTATTCCGGGTATAACTTGTTATTCTGGAATAACATTTTGTACTACCTATGGTTCTTGTTGTTTGCAAACTGGCGATGGCCAAATTTTACCATGTCAAGAATTATCATATTGTGATTGTGTAACAATTGCTACTAATTCGAATATGTCTTTTGTTTGGAATGAATTTAAAGGATTAAAACAAAGTTGTAACGATTTTGATTGTTCAATCTCGTTCGAGGGATTTGGAGCTTGTTGTGATGGATATGGTAACTGCACAATAACTAGAAGTGATAATTGCAATGGATATTATCAGGGAATAGGAACAAAGTGTGTAACTTCTACAAATAAATCAGTTTGTTCAGATGGTTATGGTGCATGCTGCGACTCGGGTATAACTTGTAATAGTGGTTATACTGCATCTCTATGTTTATCTGAAAATAAAACATATTTTGGTGATGGAACTGAGTGTGAATATTCAAATTGTTCAACTAACAATATTTCTTGCTATGGTGTTGTTCAAGGACAAACTTTAAAAATTGGAGATGTTTATTCTGACGGAATAGTAGTTGGAATATTTGATCCCAAATCATCAAATTGTTTTGGTAATCCAATATTTGGTGCATCTGCACAAGCATCATCTTATGAAAGTTTAACTACATCAGGTGAGGAAACCGCATGTGGATTATATAAAACAAGATATGATTATGTTGGATATGGATTTACAGGTGCAGATGGATTGTGTGAAGAATCCGGGGATTCTTACATTATGTTACTCAGTTTACATCCAATAGTTCTAGACTCAAATAAGAATATTGTTTCGTTTGGAGATACTGCTGGTATTGAAATGGATTTTTCTTGGAGTCATGGTGGAAATTATTGGGGACCAATTTTTAACCCACAAACAGGAATTGATGAAGAATTTAGTCCAATTTCATTATCTTATAAAGAAGGATACATTTACGATTATAATGATATTAATACTAAGACAAGTTTACCGTATATGTCATTTGCTGGTTGTGGTGTATCACGAACAACAGATGATCCCAAAAATTGGCAAGCAAAAAATCCAAATATTTCATTTAATGGGAAGTGGTTTAGAAATTATGGATTCATGAATAGTGTAAGAATGCTAAATGCAGAATATTCATATTATTATGGAAAAACTGGAGAATATTATACTTCAAGCACTTATCAAATAGTACAGAATGCAATCAATGTCACGGCGTCTAGAGCGTTGGCTCTATATAATAAACAAAAATCAGAAACAAATACTTTTATTTCTGATTGGTTTATTCCTTCTCACGATGAACTTGCATTTATTGCAAAATCGTCATTAAATACAAATATTGAAGAAAATATTAATATTAAACTTTTACAAAATGGTGGAACTCCGTTGGATGGATGGCATTGGTCGTCAACTGGTTCATTTACAGAAGGTAGCAATGAATATATATTAAATCATCCAGATGGAATAACATATGGAACATCTGCTTGGGCTATTAAATTTGATTCTAATGGAAATTCTGAATTGTATAAAGTAGCAAAAGCAAATAGAATTTCAAATAAATATAAAGTTAGACCAATAAAAATGATAAGATGTGATGGGGTAAATGTTTCCAATCTCGCATCAAATAATATTTTCTGGAGAATGGTGAACTTCGAAGAATATATAACGGAATTAGAATGATATACGGAAGCTCAACAATAAATTTAACAAATCAGGGATCTTGTGGTTCATTCACTGGACCCACAGGACCAATAGGTCAAACTGGTCCAACCGGGCCAACCGGAGGATCAATAACGGGTCCAAAGGGTCCAACTGGTTATGGAATAACAGGAGCAACTTACAATATATCTTCACCCGGTGTTACTTTTTATATAGAAAATATATCACCAATTAATATTAATTTAAGAGGTCCATCTGGTGCAAACGGTACTGGATTTATTGTTTTAAATGGTGTAACAACAAATGGTACTTCTATTTTAATTTCAGAAGATTTATTTGAAATCACAAATAATGAAGTAATTATTGATCAAGATGAGACTGCTTATTTTAAAAGTATATTATTTGATAGCATAAACGGTGAAATACAAAATTCGTCAGAAACATCAAGTTTAATATCAGTTCATGGTAAAACATACGATATTTACCCGATGGGTAATACTGGTGAGATTCTTTATCTCACCACAACTAATGAAGCTCGAGGCGCCCGAGGAACTTCGTGGGATGCCCAAACTAATCAGTTATTTTTTACATTAGACGCTACACGACTACCA
>Ga0181343_1000204_pt1 | contig 28631 bp, 54 predicted proteins | sample Su13VDMLBSD_FD_130110 | JGI IMG/M metagenome (GOLD analysis project Ga0181343, IMG submission 130110) | Freshwater viral communities from Lake Michigan, USA - Su13.VD.MLB.S.D | ecosystem: Environmental > Aquatic > Freshwater > Lake | place: USA: Michigan | collected 2013-07-15
GTAATTAAACAAGGTTCATTATATATTGTATTTCTTAACATCTTTACACTTTTGATAAAATATAAGGATATTTTTCGTTTTTATAAATAAAAAAACCCAATCATTTCTGACTGGGGTTTGTTTAATAAAAGTTTATTAGTTATTTTCTTTTCTTATTCATCATTTTTAATTTTTCGCGTCGTTGTTGAATTAATTCTTTTGATGCTCTTAATTGTGAATAGTATTCTTCGGTTCCAACCTCAACCATATCCCAAGGTTCATAAAATTTAGGGTCTTGCACCGGGCATTTCCCACTCTCTTTAAGTTCTAACATACTCTTAACCAAATCCTCTCTCGTGAAAGGAACATAGTTGAACCCCGGTAATTTATCATTTGTTTCCATATTCTCTTATTTACGTAACAAAGATAAAAGTTTTTTTATTTATTTTCAGGTATCTTCGTGTCTTTTATAAACTTTTTATGTGATTCCTTATAAGATTTTTTCGTCTCATCATTAACATCTTTAGTGTATTGCCAATTCCAATATAAATCATCATTCGGTTTAAATCCATAAAATTCATGTACCTTTAATTGAGTTCCAGTAACATTCTCACCATTCCAGTTTTGACCTGTACAAATAAACCCGGTTTCAATATCCTTAACTATATTTGATTCACCAAGTGTTGCATGTCTATTCTCAATCCAAGTTAACCTCTCAATTAAATTTTGGTAATACATATTAGTCTGTCCCCATCTTATAGAACTAAAAAATATTACAGCGTCAGATTCAAATAACTCCTTGGATACTTTCCATAACTCATCTTTAGGATTGTTATAACTTGCCCAACATCTATGATTACCGGATGGATTCTTATCCTTATCTTTAAGCAACGCTTTCAACAAACCGCAACTATTACCATCCTTTCTTGAAACATTACCCTCACAAGGTAATATATTAAGTTCCGGAACATCAATTAAGACCGCCTTATCGCCCAATTCATCTTGGATATACATCGCAATCATCTTTGACTTTGGAATGTCTATATTGTCTTCATTCCAATTGTATCTATTGGAACAACTCAATAATAAAACCTTATCTTTCTTCTTAAGAATATCTATTGATTTCTTAATCATTTTCCAAGCGTCAGATTGGACCATCTCCTCAGCGAGCATCATCTCTCTAATCCTTACTATATTTTCCTGTAAATTCATAATTATTTTTTTTCTGGAGTTATTCTATATCTCTGAAGTGATAATGCTTTAGGAACTTTATATTCATCAGGTAACATATTATATTTGTCATTTAACCTTTCAACCATCTCCAATTTTATATTATATAATTTATTAAATGTATCAGGCCAAGCTTCATTAGCACTACCCATCATTTTACCACCTTCACCTTCAACCGAAGAATACAACATTAAAACAGGCGATTCATATTCGTCAGGTCTGTTAGTAACAATATCAAATAATGTTCTTGAAGGATAAAACTCAACCCCATATTTTTCACGAATAAACTCAATCGCTTCAATAGGGTCAACCAATAAATTAATATAAAGTGAATATATATATTCATCAGAATTTTCATTATATTCCCAACCCTTAACAAAAGGATATGTTTTAGCAAGACCTTTAACAGTCAAGTCAAGCCCTTTTTTCTCATTATTTGTTAACTCAATCATTAGCAATTCTGTATTGGAAGTTTAATAGTGATGATGGTGTAGGTTCTCCACCATAACCTTTATACAATTTTTGATATTCCTCCGGTATTTCACTATACCTATCTTTTAACATCTCACGAATATGTTCATTCAAATTATCCGATTTTTTCTCATATTTTTCGCGTGAATCACCATAACTCCCAACATATTGACCACCCTCTTCATCACTACCCCAATGCCATAGTGACGATGATTGGAATTCATCCTTGTTTTTATAATTGATATAAAACTTACTAGGGTATAAATCAAAATACTTCAGATAAGACCCCATATTAACAAGAATATCAATGAATATCATTGTATGTTCACTAGTTTCCGCTTTAACAACCTGATTTAACACCCAACCCTTTATAAATGGAAATTTCTTTGATACCGCTCTAACGACCAAATCAACACCTCTTTTTTCTTTTTCAGTTAATTCCATAAAAATAAATATATCAATAAATATACAGCAAATATATTTGATTTTACATAATTAAACAATTATAATTAATTATATAAACCTTAAAACTTATTAATCATGAAAACTAAGAGCTTTGATGTAACAGCGTTTACAAAGACCGGAACTATTAAAACAACTATCATCGCCGAGGATTGGGGTACCGCTATTAAACTCGGAAAGAAACTATACGGAGAAGATACAATAGTTCACTACTCATAAAAAAAATAAAACCCTCAATCATATTGGGGGTTTTTTATTAACGGAATTTATTAGTTATCTCATCATTAATTAATTCCCTGATTTCATAATAATTACTTTATATAAAAAAAGTCTCTATTAATATAGAGACTTTTTGTTTATTATATTCTGTTAAAGATTAGTCTTTAACTTTCTCCCATACAGCTTTATATGGATTTATTCTTCTTTGGATTCCTACGTGGTAGATACCCATAGGTAGAAGTGTTGGCTTGTGGTCAGCAACCGGAAGGACCTCGTTTCTATCCCAGTATTCAGGGATTAGGTTTTTATAACCTGTATGGTTCAATGTAGCTCCGTCTGAACCAACAACGATAAATCTTGTACCTTTTTCATCCTCAAATAAATCGTAGTCTCCACATAATGCGTGAGCGTGACCTGATTTTTCAGATTTAGCGAAGAATGTTTTCTCCACTTTTTTTACACCAGCAGGTAGTTTAGCGATTGAGTGAAATTGACAATCTCCTTGGTGTGCGTTGAACTTGTTTGTGAACTCTAACTTTTCCATATCTATTTTAATTTAATTTTAGTTATATTATTATTTTTTATAAAGTGTTTTTAATTCAATATCTGATTTCTGAATACGAGATTTTAGATAAGTTATTATTTCTCGTGCTCTACCAACTGGGTCTGTTTCATTATATATTACAAACACAACCTCTCTTCTTATTTCTCCACCTTTATCTTGTAACTTAACAGCTTCAAGATATCCAATTTCAACCCCTTTAAGGTAAAGTGTGTTATCTTTCATTTCATATCCATAATCACTAACCCCACTTGTTGATTTACAAGACGCTATCCCTAACATCATTAACATTATTAATATCTTTTTCATATTTAATAGTAATTTAATTATTGTTGTTAAAGTAATAATAGGTTATATTATTATAAATATCAATGATTTTACGATAATCATAACCTATTATTAATTTCTTTTCCAGGTCTATTAGTTTCTACTCAACCAAGAGTAACCCAGTTCAAAAGGAACCTCCTCAGGTCTGTGGTATTTAGCCGCTTCAGATGGTGTAGTGAACGACGCATCAGTAGAGATTAAGTAATTCTGTCCTGTTGATGGGCAAACCAATCTCAACCAACATAACGGAACATTTGTCTTACCATTGATGTCTTGTAATTCAGGGAACGATTCCGTAGTTCTATACAAGGTTAAAACTTCTTCCTCACCATTTCCATGAACAATTGTTTCGGTTCCATACTCGTAAGCTCCAAGGAATGTCATCATAGAACCCTCACCTTGAGCTTCAATAATCTCAAACATTGCCCCACGAATATCTTCACTTTCTTCAGTTAAGAATTGTTCTTTAGTGAAGTCACCTTTTACTAAGTTAGCGTCAATCTCACGACCATTAACATAGTAGAACTTACTACCGTCTTTGAAAGCTAACGCATGACCTGAAGTATTGTGTAACTGACCATTTTCGTTTCTGTTGATTTCAGATGGTGGTTGAACCGCGAATACAACATTCTCAAACTCAAATGTCTCAAACACATTAGACTGGATGATATCCTTATAGTTGTTGAAATCCTCGTGGTTGATTACTCCGATTCTTGTAAAGTAATCGTAGAATGATACCCATCCGAAGTTACTCCATCCGCAATATGTTGACTTCAAGTTATAATTCTCCTTGAATTTCTCCATAAACTCTGGAGCTAAAGTTTTGTTGTTGTATTGTTCAATCATATCAGGTGTATAGTCCTCAACTTCTTTGTCAAAGTCTTTCACCAAAGTGATTTTGATAACCGCTTCAATTAACCCATCGCAATAAACAACTTCCGGTTTTGGTAATTCCAAGAACCTTTGGTATAACCAGGTAATACCTTTTTCAAATAACTCCTTGTTAATACCTTTGGTGTTTTGATTAAAGGCTAAATTCAACCATTCTTCTCTTACCACATTCGTCAATTCTTGCTCTTGAGCTGTTAATTCTGTTTTCATATTTTTTATCGTTTTATTATTGTTTAACAAAAGTAATTCTTATTTAATTAAAAACCTAATTTATTTTTATTTTTTATTCGTCAATAGTATATTGTGCGTCAAAATACCCATTTTTATGTTGTTTCTCGTCCAATTCACCCATCTGAAATTCACCTTCATAATAGTTGAAAGATGAGTTATAATATTCTTCTTTATCACCATAAGCTAAATCATTAATTAAATTACTCACTTCTTCCGATAAAGTTTCATCTTCAGCAAGTTCTCTATAGTTTTGAAGAATATAATCAAAAAACTCTTGTTCAGTTTCCCCCTTAAAGTCCGGGAACATTTCACTATCCAACTCAACTGGTTTAGTTGCTGCATGAACTGTATAAATTTCTGTAAGTCTAAAATGTTTTTTCATGGTTGTATTAATTTAAGATTATTGGTGTTCTACCATCAGTGATAATAATTCTATTTTCTGAGGTTCTAATGGCCTCAATCCATTTTTGTTGAAGGACTTCTTTGGTTAAACCAGCTGATTTAATTCTATCAGTTTCAGCATCAATTCGTGCTTTTTCTTGGTATAATTTAGAAGTTTCCAACTCATTCCTAACCTGGTTAGCCTTTTGGATAGCATTGTTACGAGCTTCAATCGCTTCAGCCATAGACTTTGGTGGTGTTAACCCGGATGTTAAAGTGTTTAAGGTGAAGAACTTATTACTAAACTTAATAGTTAATGATTTCTCAACTCTTTTCTCAAAGGTATTAAGGTTATTCATAAGGGAATCTGTAGTATAATTTCTCGCTTCTTCTCTGAATGTATCTGTTACCAATTTATTTAATACATTTTCTTCAACATTATCTAAAAACCCATCCCCAGTTCCCAAATGTTTATAGTTTAACACGATATTAGGACCTTTGGTTCTGGTTACCTGATAAGAATAACTAGGGTCAATTGTGAATACACCAGCATCTTTCGCAGATACTCTAACGGCATCAACATCCGCTTTCTGTTCAAACATAGGAACTTGATACAACTCAGTTCCAGGTCCTAATATTCCTTGAGCTCCGGTTACAACCTTGAACGACTCAATTCCATTCCTACCATAATCTGTCATAAGAACACCTTCATAATTTGGTTCTGGACGATGACAAGAACCTAAAAACAATACCCCAACTAATAACACTAAAACTTTTTTCATATTTATTTATTTATTTAATTATTTAATTTTTATTATTTCCAAATATTAACCATCATTTCAATAAAAAAAGAAAGAACAATTAATAGCATAACCACCAAATATACGACAAATCCAATTGGGGGAATCAGACATACCCGGTAGAATGTTCTTTTATCCAACCAGCTATCCTTTAGAATGTCCGTTAGTTCTCTAGTTGTAAAGGTGTTTAATATTAATACCAATATTGATATTAGTAACCAAGGGATAATAGATAATAATGTTTCCATAGTTTTTTATTTAATTAATTAACAACTTTTATATCACACACATTAAGATACCCTTTATATTCAGGCACAGCTCGTTTAAGATTACTAATTCTATACCGAGATGGCGTATTAATATCAACTACTGTAGTCACTATTGGTGGACGACCATCACAAAAAGTAATCTCAACTTTATATGTTTTCTCGTAATGTTTAATCGTAAAGAATAGACCAACTGAAACTATCGCACTCAAGATTAAAATAACACCAGCTATTTTAAGATTTTCATTCATATTTTATCGTTTAAAGAATTTGTTATAAGGGAACAATATTAAAATCACAATACTAACTAATAATGTTCCGAAAAACATCATTGGATATTCACTCCTAAAAGTCATAATGTTAATAACATATAACACCACCACCATAATTAAAAAAAGAACCGAGTTTAAAACAATTTTATTCATATTTTATCTATTTTATTAACATTATCATTCAAGTATTCTAAACTAAAATCTATTGCTAAACTTATGTTTCTATTTTTAGCTAACTCGTTATACGGTTTAGCACTAATCTCATTAGATTTCATACCAGTCTTAACAACTTTCCAAGATTCACCATCATTAAAGTGAATTAAGGAACCCATTGGAAAGTCTTCTACACTATATTGAGTTTTCAATTCTTCAGACATTTGTAAAGTTTTCATAACCTTTGTTTTTTTTAGACTTAATTATCACATGACAAATGTAATTCTTTTTTTTAATATAATCCTAATTTATTTTTATTTTTTTTTTAATTTTCTGTTTCTAACCGATTAATAACATCTTTTATATTGATGAACGATTCAATAATTGACGGAACACTTGCAATTGCGATACAGAAATCAAACAGGTATCTGTATGTTGAAAACGCTCCACCAACTGTTACATTATTTGATATAACATAATAAGTGATTAATGATGTTACGGTTCCGTAGGCAATGATTTGGATTAATAAAGAAAACTTCGCGTCCAGGTTTGATAATTTTATTTTCAACTTTTGACCTCTATGTAAAAAGTCATTAACCAATGATATTTTTCTTGAGGATATAACATCGGTCTGTTCTTCAGATAAATCATTATTGAGCATCGTTATCTTAGCTATTTTAGGTGAATAGTAATAAGTCACTCCTAATGTTAAAACAGCGCTAATAACTAAATAACCAACCATTGTAATATCAACCAAGGATATGAAATATACTGAAACCAAAACCCCATATATACTATTCATTATCATAAACATATCCCTCTCAAAGAAGGAAATAACACTTGACATTAAATTCACCCTTCCGTTTATTTTGGTGGTATCAACATCATTCTCATATTGTTTATTAGTTTCAACTGATGCAAAGTTTCTATATATCTTTGAGAACACCCTGGTATCATAAATTCTACCAACATACCCGAAGAACATCATCCCGGCAAAGGTCAGCAATAAATAATACATAAAATAATAGTCCTTGGCAATTAACTTATCCATTGTTACACCAAGGACCTTGGGATAAATTAACATAAAGATTGATTGCATTGTGAATAACCCATAAGAGAATAATATCGCAACCCAATTCTCCTTAAATATTAATTTTAATTTGTTCATCTTATTTGTTTAAATCGTTTATTTCTTCTTTCAGTCTTCTTAAGAATGATTCCTCACCATCATCACCGGATAATAACCAATCCATTCTTTGCATGTATATTTGAGCAAGTTTAATTGCTTCAACACCTTTCTTAAACTCCTCAAGAACTTCTTCAGGGAATTGGTAATGAAATTTATCTTCAGGGTATTTTTCATACCAATCAATACCATGCCAACTTTCCTCTTTTAATTCATCCTCTGTTTTAGGTTGACCACTCTTCTCTATAAGTTCTTCAACTTCTTCCCACACATCTCTTAATCTGTATTGTAGGTAGTCCCATTGCCCTCCGCTCATGATATTATTTATTTAGTTGTTTAATCATTTCTTTAATCGCTTTAAATTCTCCGTATGTAATTGCAATATACTTTTCACCTTGAGAAGAAATATTAATATCAAAACCTTCCCCATTAGTCCATTGAGTAACTTCAATAAAATCATCGTCTTTAGCTAAAAAATCAAATTGTCTCAATCCCGCAGATATTGATTTTCTAGTATGTTTTTCCAATATTGGTTTTTCTTTTTTCATAATTTATATTTTATTATATGATTTTCTAATTCTGTATTGTATTCCCCAAAACAACCTTTTTTCAACTCATCAAATGTTGTCCATTTAACAATACCAGCTTCTTCGGTATGGATTTCACCCTCCCAAGATGTAACCAAGTAAGTAAGGACCAAGAATTCACCATCTTGTCTGAAGTAAATTGGTGACGCTTCCAAAACATTAATCCCAGTTTCTTCTTTTACTTCTCTGAGCATACCATCATAAAAACTCTCACCATCGTCTATCTTGCCTCCGGGTAAGCCAATCGAGGTATGGTCGTCTTTCCTTGATACACCCAACACAATATCGTTATCATCCTTTTGTCTTATCACAGCCGTGGCCGCCAATCTCATATTTGATATCATCATAATCTCCCATTTATTTTACAAATATAAATAAAAAATCCCTAAACTACAAGTCCAGGGATTAATATTATTAAAAAAATTATATTTCAGTTACATTTCTTTTGGAACATAATGCCAATTAACATAACCACCACTATGCGTAAATGTCGCACTACTAACATTTAAATTATAGTTTTCACTTATCCAATCCTCAATAATTTTTTGAATATTAAAACTTTCCAACTGAAAAACATCTTCTAAAAATTTCCAAATTGTTTCATAATCAACATGAACATATCCGTGTTCTTTATTATACTCAAATATAATTTTACCATATTTATTTTTATAAAAAATTAAATCATCCCAATCATCATAAGTAAAAGGAATTAAATCCCCATATTTTTTGGTCAATTCTTTTTTAGCAATGTTGAATATTCTATTTTCTGTAATTATAACTTTCATATTAATAAATATATTAAAAAACAAAATCCCCCAAGGATTACTCGGGAGATTATTATATTTTTTTTAGTTTTTATATTCCTCAAAGAATTGTTGGAATATTGCAGTCATAACCGGAACACATATTGAGTTACCAGCCAAAGCAATATGTTGATTGGTTGATAATTTGGTTGTCAATAACTTATCAATATCCTCATCTTTAACACCCATAAAACGATAACCTTCCCTTGCTGTTAATGTTCTTATTCTCTTATCCTCCAACATTATCTGAGGTGAACCCGATGTAGTTAAACAAGGTGAACAAGCTTCAGTTGAATATATCCTACGGGTCTGGTCATACTTAATATCACTTCTTCTTGCAATTAATTTACACACAGACTTTACCTTGGAATCATTCCACTCAAATGGGGGATTGATAAATAAATTTTCATCAGCATCATCCTCAATATAACATTTCATCGGAACCCTTTCTTCCTTAAGGTTCAAGACTCCCAACATTTTTTCACGAACAACCTCATTACTCTCACCCAATACAGAAAACATAAAAACCCTTTCTCTATTTTGGGGACAACCATAATCAGCTCCGTTTAATATCATCCAGTGATTTCCATAACCCAGTTCTTCCAACTTACGAATGTAATCTGAAAACGCTTCAATATGGTTTTTAGATACCAAATTTTTAACATTCTCCATCAATAGATATTTTGGTTTATTATACTGAACAATCCTTTCAACCTCAAATAATAAACCTGACCTAGTTCCCTTTTTAATACCTTTCTGAACTCCAGAGATAGAGATATCCTGACATGGGAATGAATAAGTTAAAAAATCACAATCCGGGAAATCAGTTTCATCAACTTTTGATACATCACCCAAATTACCACATTTAGTTGTATGTAAGCTATCATACGCTTCGTTAGCGGACTTTAATATATCACAATTTGCTATATTTTCATAGTTAACCCCAAGATACTTCAGAGCCAATTCTTGCGTTCCATATCCTGAAAATAAACTAACCACCTTTAATGTTTTATTACCCATATATATTATTTTTAATAATTAAATATAAATAAAAAAACCCGAAGATTAAATACCTCCGGGTTAAATTATTCGTTATTCATTAAAAGAAATTAAACTTAAAATCTTTTGGTGCTACAGTGGTTCCCCCAAAATAAGGTTGTAATATAACTCTTATAAAGCACCAACTTGAAGTTCTATCAATTAAGAAATTACTTCCATTAATAGTAATACTATAATGTTCCGGTAAAATCTCAACTTCATAATTAATTGTAACATTGTTATTATTAGGTAATAATAACAATGGTTTAATTTCTCTATTACCATCACTATATAATATTGACATTAATTCAATACATTCATTTTTTTTATTCCATCTCCAACCTATCCTGATACTATCCTTATGATGCGACCAGTTATCAGATAACCCAATTAATTTATTGGTATCTTTTTGTTTATCAATAGAATATGAAAAATCACCCTCAAATGTAACAAAACCTTTTATCTTGTTTGAGAATGTTATCTTTGGGATATAATTACTTATATGATTCCCTTTTTTAATTATTCTTTTCATTATCTCTTTTTTCTTTATTTCTTTCAATAGTTCTTTTAGCCCAAGAAATTGTTCCAATTACAAATGTATAAATGATATATAAAAAAGGAAAAATAATAACATAGTTAAACCATTCCTCATCCTGGAAAAAGGATAAACCAAATATTGATATAAAACAACCTACGGTAATAAATAAATTTGCTTTCATAATTTTCTTCTATTAATTTTATGTTTAATATTATAATATCCAATGTATAATACCATTCTCAATTGAGTAAATAAGAAATAAATTAGATATATTGTTGGAAATATTAATAACCACTCAAACCAAGTACCCTTTTGATAATATGTAACATACAATATAGCAATAGCACAAATAGATAAAATCAAATATTTAATTTTTTTTGACATTAGTTAACATATTTTTGTTTTGCGTAAAACATCTCTTTAGTAATTACAAACATTGATGGAGCACCAACCTCAACCACATTTTTATTAGTCTTTTCGTCATAGACTACTCGCCAATCATTATCACTTTTTTCAATTCTCCAAGTCATTTTTTAATTATTAATTCCGTTTATTCGTTGAAAACTTCTATTTTCATTTCTTTTTCAACTAAGTCAGACCATACACCATTATATCGTGTTGCTCTTACTGTATGATTATCAATCCAATGATAATTACCAAACCTAGGTTTATTCATTAACATACCGTGATACTTAAACCCGTGTTCTTTCAACCAAGTTTCAGTCATCTCACGATGTTCTTCAGTTCTAGAGGTAAAAAAAGTTATGATATGACCCTGGTCATACCATTTATTCAATGTCTCTAAAGCACCAGGATAAACTTTAGCCGTAGTCATCTTATAAGCCTCCTCATTGGGAATGTCATCACATACAGTCCCATCTAAATCAATTAGGTAATTCTTAACCCCTTCAGGTAATTTATTCATATCGTTTTTATTTTGTAACATAACCAACATATCTTTCAGAATATTTACCACATTCTTTACAAATATGTAAATTAGTATAGTGTATTTTCTCACCATCAATAGCGTCAGGTTTCTCATTCTGAATATTTCTCCAATTATGGAACCCTAAAAAACACAACAATCTTCTCATATTATTCTTTTATCTTATAATAGTCCAACATTTCCATTAACTCATTATATAATACCTCGTCCTGAAATAAATTATTAAAGTTTAAAACCAAATTCTCAGTAGTCTCAAATTGTTCCAGCGTATCGCAAGAACGAATAACACCTACAATCCAATTGTAGGCGTCATACTTTTCTAATTCTTCCATTACTATATTACATCATCAGTTTTATCTATAAGGGTTAAAACTCGTTCCTCTAACGCCTTAAACTCAATTTCTGTATACTCAGAATTATAACACTCAAATTTAATACCACCATCTAAAGTATCATCCTTAAAACCCAAAATGTTATACTCCTCACCGATGTTACTTTCCTTTATTTGTGTCATCTGTGTCAACGCATTCTCCTCACTAGTGTAATAAGGAAATCTAACAATAAAAATTGGTTTACTCATCTTCTATTTTTTTTAACTTTTTATGACTTACATATATAAGTCTAAATTCTCTTTCGCATATTGATAAGCCTTGTCTAATGTCGTCCCAACTAAATCAGGATTTTGGTTATCAACCCAATTGTCATCATGCCATACAGTTGTCCAACCCTTTGACCGTAAGAAATCTTCTTTTAACTTCTTATCTATATCCTTTAAGGCAACTTTAATTGGGGGCATCAATATATCACTTTTCCATTGCTCAAAAGTTATTTGAGAATTAGGATTATCTAATAAATAGTTCCTATATTGAGTTTCTAATGTTGCCATTAATATTTCTCGTTTTTTTTGTGTTTATCTTTTCTCACATACTTCTTTTTGTTCTTTTGAACATTTGGTCTTGAAGCCATCCAGATTTCTTGCATTGTGAAGGTAGTAGTTTTCATAATTTCTATATTTTTTATGGTTGTTGTTTCATTTCTACACCACAAAAATACAATTAAATTTCATTCCACCAAAACAAAAGTGAATTATTTTATAAAAAAAATTCTAATTACCTACAACTGACTGAATACCATCAATATAACCTTCTCGGTAAGATACCGGATGTATTTTTTTAGGTTTATCTATATTTGGTGTTAGTGTATAACCCTTGAAAGTTTCAAGTAATTCACCCAGTTCAGTATAACTATTATTACCATCTAATAAAGTTATTGTCTTATCAGTTGTGTTTATTATATATCTCATAGTAGTAATGTTAATAATGTTGTAACAACTATTAAAATTGTTACAAGTAAAAAAATTGACCCTCTCTTATATTCCCTATCCATAATCTTTTCCTTGTTGAATTAGAAATATAATAGTTTTTAATTAAAAGTCAAATTATATATCAGATAGTAGGTCACTCAATATTTCATTATAGTTTCCATAATCAATATCCGGAGACCACCGGTCGTCAGTACTATATTCAGGTTTATCAACATCACCTTGACCAATCATCTCCTCAAAAACACATGTTAAATCATCATTACAGTTTTCAAGATGTTCGTCAAAAATCTCATCATCAAGTTCATTTATATAACTTTCTATATTAACCTCAAAAATAACTCGTCCATCATCAAATCTAATAATCTTACCATACTCCTCAACCGCACCTCTTAATGTATCATACAAATAATCAGTATATTCACTACAATAAGCATCATCGTAAGCCCTGTTTAACGCGTTTCTAATATCGTAATTATCATCATATTCCTCAAGTTTTTCATCAAGACTTAATTCGTTAAATTCATCTTCATCTAAATCAGGATTATTACTTGAAGCCATTTCCTTAACCATTTCCTCAATTCGTTTTTCGTTTTCACTATTCACATAATATTGTAGAGCCCCAGACCAATCATCAGAATCATATGAACCACAAAGTTCCCAAGTTTCACCCGCCATTATTTTATCAAATAACCAAACATCAACACTATAATCATTACCAGCAGGTGTTTTCTTTTTATAACTTCCCACTTTATAATCACCATCAATATAATTTGAAAGACGACCTGGGTCAATATCAATGGTTACATTATAATCGTACTCAGGTTTTTCTATAAGACCTAATTCTATCAATTTTCTCTGTAAACTTCTTGTCTTAAACAATTCAGGTCTATTACTATATAATGATTTTATCACCTCTTCAGGTAAATCAGTAAGCTTGAAATCTTCTTGACTTCGATATTCTGAACCAAATCCTCTAATTAAATAATCAGCTTCTTCACCATCACCCCCCAAAACATAAAACAATGGTAATATGTAGTTATGGTATTCTTCTTTCGGTTTTGAGTTGTGAGGACCCTTTAATTGATACAATATACCATCTCTATCACCAATCGCGGCAGTCAAGTGACTTTTGTTAATCGTATATTTATCTTTAAGTTTCTTAAATTCTCTCAAAGAATAAACGCTATTACTTCTATTTGTTCTACCACAATGCCCCATTCTCCGGGATTCTTCCGAACAATCATTAGTTTCTGTATCAACCCAATAAAACCCAAGACCATCTTCATTTCTAAAATCAACCACAATAGGATGTTCTTCCTTATAATTGATATCACCATCTTTGGTTCCTAAAGATTTATGCCAATAATTTGATTCGTTATATAACTCATCATAAGGTAAATCTTTAACCGTTGAAGTATTTCCGTCTAACCCAACTCTAATATAATCCATAATGGATACTATTTGTTCTCGTTGTCTGCGAACTAAATTGTTTTGATTAACCAAGTTAATTGAAGCCTTTTTTAATTCTTCAGGGTTTAATTCTTGAGTCATACCCCCATGATAATCAGAAAAAAACTTAAGTAATTTATTACCCATCCATACAGCTAAGGGTCCACATAAACTATCTAACATTTCCGCTTGGTTTTCATTAAACCCAAGTTTATCCATTAGGATTTTCTTCTTTGACGCTTCAGTTATTAAAGCTTTTATTGATTTTATTAAATTCATTGTAATCAGTTTAGTTATAAATATACTAAAATGACGATATTTATGAATATGAAAACATTATTTTTAACATTAATAACCCTACTATCGTTATCCGTTTATTCTCAAAAGAAATTAAGAGATAATATTACCATAAAAAGTGATATATTTGAGATTGTATATTCCGAAGTTTTAGAACAACCAAAACATATTAAATATGTAGTGTTATGTCCCAATGGTAAAGTAAGTAGAACTGGTATGGATTTTTATACCAACGATAGTATAAAAACATCTGACGATAAGGATTATAAAAACAATATATACGATAAAGGTCATCTAGCTCCGGCAGCTGACTTTAATTGTACTAAAGAAATGTTACATAAAACATTCTCATACTTGAATTGTTCATTACAAGAACAAACATTAAATAGAACCACCTGGAGACTTTTAGAAGAACATGAAAGGGACTTAGCTAAAAAGTATAAAGTATCGGTTGAAATTCAATGTATATTCTCATTAAAATCAATTAGACTAAAAACCGGTGGTGTTGTTCCTGATGGTTATTATAAAAAAATAAGATATAGTAATAAGGTTGAAATCTATTATTTCAGAAATGAAAAACCCACATCAACTGACTATACAAAATATCGTAAATTATAAAAAAACCCATTCGTTATGAATGGGTTTTTTGTTATCTTAAACTGTTTATTAATTCTTCAACATCATCTCGTTTTATAAAATCAATAACATCTTGTTTTAGTTTATTCTTTGAACAAAATCTATTAAAGTAAAATTCTGGTATCTCATCGGATTCTTCTTCCCAGGTCTCAAAATTATAACCATCCGGTGTTAAATCTTTTTCTTTATCCGCCCAGTCTTTTTCCCTCTCTGAAGCGATAGAAATATCATACACACCTTCAGAGTCAATTAAATAACCACCAACTTTAAGATAAGCATGAACCAATACATCGTCAATGTTTTCACCTTGTCTATCAGTTCTTTCAGCTAATATTAAATGATACTTTATCTCCTCATTAGGTAATATCTTTTCAAATACTTTTTTCAAGTATTCAGCGAAATAGTGGCAATGCCCAAATTGATAGTCTTGACCAAAGAAAACTTTTTCCATTTAGTTAAAAATAAGTCTGTTCAAAATAAAGAACTTGGAATTTATCTTTCTTATCAATTAAGTTACTTGCGTTAATCAAATCATTATATTCAACAACCGCACCTTTTTGTATCAATCTAAATTCTGTAAATAAATCGTAAGTAGTGATATCACTATTAAATAACTCTTGTGAGTTTTTATTATAAGAATTCATAAGACCCAACTCCATTTTATAAGCACCATAAACAACATCAATTAAATTATTAAATTCGTGTTTAATTTTAGCTTGAGGTATTTCAGGTATAACATTAAAATCAACCATATACTCTTGTAATGTTTTTGCGTGAGTTAACTCATCGTCAGCTTCATTAGAGAAGAATTCAGCAGCTTTTTTATAATTCATATCTCTACACCAATTAGCTGCAGCTCTGTAATAATAATGAGCAGTATACTCATCTTTAATTCTTTCAGTAATGATTTTTATTGTTTTATCATCCAATAGATAAACCGCAATATTATTAACATTTGTTAATGTATTATCAGAACCAGTCTCTTTTGACATTTTTTCGTTAATCACTGTTTTACCCATTTCTTTAGCTAAATTCTCCTTGAATTGTTTTGTAATATTACTCATATTTTTATTTTTTGTTTTTTATTGACCTATAATTATATCACCAAAATCTAGCCTATCCATACCACTATTAGTATCTTTGGTTTCAGTTTCACCATACATAAAATGTTTAACCACAGATATTATTGATTGTTCTGATTGAGCGATTTTAGTTTCTTGCCAATCCTCTAGTTGGTCACCATCTTCCATTTTTTCCCACATCTTCATAGCTAAAGTTGCTATAGTATATAGTTGTTCTTTAGCCATGTAAGAACCACCTTCGTGTTCTTCATTTATATTGTTCTTAAACTTATCAACCAATAAGTTTAATTGTTTTTCTGTGATAATTATATTTCCCATATTGTTTTTTTATTTATTTTATTTATCATGAAATAGTAATGTTCTACCAGGCATATGATATCCTGAAATATCAACATCAAAAACCACACTCACATCTAAATTATAGTGTTCTAATAACCATTCTATTATAACTTCTTTAATATCTCCTTTACTAAAAGTATTCCATCTTTCCAAAAAATTATATATTTCATCCACAAATATTCGGCTCACACCATTTTTTATATTGTAGTCAAAATAAACAAAATTATTATCATCTACATAATAGATTAAACCTTTACCCCATTTGTCTTCAACCGGTTTTAAGTCACCATATTTTTTGGTTAGCTGATTTTTAGCTAAATTAAATATTCTATTCTCTGTAATAATAACTTTCATATTCATAAATATAATAAAAAAGAAAAAAGAGGTAATAGTTACCTCCTTTTTTTTGGGGTCAACCTAAGGTTAACCACTCCACCATCTTATTTTATATAAATAAGCAAACTATTATTTGTAGAATTCAATGTAATTCTCATCAGGATTATTAGGAATATCAGTTAGTTCCATTTGTTTTATTATTAAAGATGTTAACGATACTCTTAGTTTACCATCGTTGAACAATAAAAATACAACATCTTCCCCATCCGATTGTTTACACTCAATCATTTGATATTCTTTACCCTCCATAGTTCCTTTACTAACACCACCTTCTTGAGCGAACTGAACCATTTTTGAGTTACCCATATTAGTTATAAACACAAGTCCATTACTAAACTTAACAATGAAGTCACCCCCATTTTCAACACTTTTCATATCATCAACATAAGTAATAAACTTATTGTATCGTTTAACAAAAGTATTACCTTGTTCATTAATGTTATATAATGTTTTTATTTCATTCTTTTCTTCTTCCGTAATTATAAATTTCTTACCCATAGTTATATTGTCTTTCACAATAAATACATTAAAACCATAACAAAAGTTTATCGTAAAAAATAATAAGATAATTTTTCCCATCAATCAAGTTTATTTAGTCACCAGAGCTTCCACCTTACTTCTCATATGGTCAGCCAAATCATATTCAACATTATTAGTTACAATAATAGAATCAACTAAAATTCTATTAGGGATATGAACCAAGAAGTCGGTTCCGTTAAAGAATGTTAAATCGTTTTTCAAGGCAATACAACCTTGAATCATCTTCAAGAATAATTTGAATTGTGTCGCGTCAATGAATGTCTCATTCAACAATGAACCAAATTTCTCGTTCTCAATTCTTATATTAAATTTTGTAGTTGTCATATCATTTATTTTTTACAAAGATAAACATAATTCAATATAAAACAAAAAAAAATCTCATCAATTTTTTAGATTGACGAGATTCTAAATCTATCGAAAGGAGGTTAGTAGTGTATTAATAAATACGAACATCTTCATAAAAGGATAAAACTTTAGCTTTATTTTAACATTCTTCTAACAATCCCCTCTAATTCACTCCCCAGGGGTGTTGGTAGTTCATCTAAACTATAATAACCACAATCCGTATGTTCATTTCCGTCCTTTGCGTTTTCCAAATCCGGCATAATATCCTCATCAACATCCATCAAATATACTGATAATTCACCCTTTTTATTTATACCATCACGACCATATCTATTTATAATCCCACGTAACTCCAAAGGATTACTTACCTTGTTATTAGTCTCCTCATAATATTCTCTAGCAGCACCCTCAATCGGTTTCTCACCCTTTTTAACACCTCCACACGGTATTGACCACTCACCCGGTAAAGTTCCCTTGTTATTTCTCTTACATAATAAAACCTTATCGTTTGATTTTACTAAAACACCTGCGTATCTTTTTTTGACCATTTTCAATAATTTGTTATATTTATAAATATGAGATTAAAAATAAAAAACAACACCTTTAATGTAAAAACCATGTTAACCCAAGAACAATGGTCCGAAGGTATGATGGGTAAAAAATTTAACGATAAAGTAAATGGGATGTTATTCCTTATGTCTGATGGTCCACATTGTTTCTATATGAAAAATTGTATCATCCCACTAGATATAATATTCATCCAAGATAATGTAATAACTAATATCCACCATAATTGTCCCCCATGTAAAACAAAAGATTGTGATAACTACTGCGGTCACGGAGATGCAATCCTTGAGGTTGATGGTAATACCTGTAAGAAGTTAGGTATTAAAATTGGGGATAAAATATCTGTATAATAAAAAATGACCTATTACAGGTCATTTTTTATTTTATTTCTCTGATTCAATCTTGTTTTGTAATACCTTCACAAACTCATTCTGAATCATTTTAACGAACTTAATATAAGGTGCGTCTTCAGAGTCCGGATTGTATTTATAAGCTCCTTTAGGAGGTCTTGTTGACCTTCCAAGGTAATTAAGGTTAGAAATGTTTGTAATACATTTATGTCCACCTGAACCAGCTTGAATCAAATCCCAAGCGTTAATTGTAATATAATCCAATAATTCTCTTTCAGTATCAGATAATTCACTAAATGGTTTTTCCATAGCTTTACCGATTAAAGTTAAAGTATCTTTACCATTACTCATATTCTTGAACTTACTACCATATAAAGCAACGAAGTCCTTGAATGTAAAACCAACTGATTCTGAACTAAAATCTTTTGATGATTCTGAAACCCACTTAATTGTTGAAAGAGCAACTTCTTTTCCTTTTAATTGACTTTCCCATTTTGATAATACCTCTTGAGCAATATCACCTAAGTTAATACCCTTTAATTCACGTTCTTTCTTGAATGGATTACAAGAAGCTTGAACTAAACCTAATGGCCAAGCAATAACTAAAAAGTCAGCTTCCGGATTATTCTTGAATGGTGTATATCTATCATAAGAACCTGGTTTAAACATTGACCCACCACCATATTGAACGATGATGTTACCCTTAACTTGTGCGTTAGGACTTGTCTTCATTTGATTAATATAATCTTCCCTGTTCTTTTGTAATTGTTCAACTTTAGCATAACCCTTCTCAACCATAATTCTTTTAATGTTGGTAAGAATATTCAACAACGATGGTGTTGATTCCATAACCAATTCTTCTAAAAATCCTGGTTTATTCTTAAAGGCTAACAATAATTTATTTGTTACCAGACCCATCAAAGTTTTATTCTTCTCAATTGATTTGTCTTTATCTAACTTAAAAATATAGTTAATAACTTCATCAACACTAATATCATTCATCGCATAATTTGCGGAGTCAACCGTTGAAATTAATAAGATGTCAGCATTTGTGAATAATTCTTTTGGTGATACAACTTGTGAGATTGTTTCAACATTAGAACGAGATGACCTAAATGATGTTGAACCTGTTTCTTCAGCTCCAGCTTGTCTATCGTGATGGTCGGTGTGAATTATGAACATTGGTTTACCGTGGGCAAAATCGACTAAAACAGGCATCACCTCACCTTTAGCATCCGTTTTCTTAACCGCAAATTCTTTATCCCCATATTGGATGACTTCACAATCAACTACTTTAATACCATTATCATTTAGGTATTCTTTCATTGCAATTGCACTAACAACACCATCTAAATCTTGGTGAAAATATATTTTAGCTTTTTTGTATCTATCAGCCAAAGAACGAATGTTTCTTAATCCGCTTTCAACAATAACTTGTGTGTTTTTATTAATATTCATTTTATACTATTTTATATCATTGATTTTACCGCACCACCCAATAAAGAACTAAAAAGACTACCAATTGGGTCCGCACTAGTATCTCCCATAGGTTTTTTAGGTGCAACGGCAGTCACAAGTTTTACAGGTGTCTCACCATCTTTAACATCACCAAATTCTTCATTCCATAAATCTTGTGATTTTTGTGTATTACTATATTCAGCAACTTTTTGTTCTAAATTAGGAACTTGTTTTTCTAATTCTTCTGGACCAACAAAATTGGCAATTCCAATAGAATCCAATAAACCCAAATACCATTTAGTTCTTCTCATTAATGACCTTGTAGCTCTATTTCCCCACAATGTAGGAACACCACCAGCTATCCTGGAGAAGAATGTAGGATTTATATTTTTATAATCTCTAAACCCTCTAAATTTACTTTCTTTAGCTATTTGATTTAATAAAGCTTGTTTCTCAACTTGAGATAATCCTTTAGCTTCTAATTTACCCAATAGTTTTGCAGAACCCTCCATACCTTTAGAACCTTTAATAAATAACTGTAAGAATTCTTCAACAAGTCCAACAAATCTAGTTCCTAAAAACGGAACTTTACCTATAGAACCTCGTAAAGCAGCAATCAATTTGCTAGCCCACATCGGTGAAGATTCAACAAGTTTAGCTACAGGTCCACCCATTTCTTTAGCGGTTTTAGCTAACTTAACAGCATCATTAGCGGCAATAGCCCCTTTAAGAGCTTTAGTACCGGTTCCACCAGCTTTAACAACACCCACCACAGGTTTAGCTATAGCGTCACCCAATAATGGAATTGCTGAAATCCAAGATAATATAGCGAATAACTTATCATCTTGTCTCCAATAACTAATACCATTAACAACATCAATAATACCGGTGGGGTCAAATATACCAGCAATATCACCTAATGTGTTATACCATTTATCTTCGTTTAATAAAGTACCTTTATCAGGGTAAATTTCTTTTAAGAATTCAACAACAAATATTTTATCAACCTTAGTCAAATTATTAAATTTTTCTTCGGCAATCTTATATTGTTCTTCCTTGAATATTTGTCTTGTTTTATCTCTGAATTCTTTTTCAGTTAATACCAGTCTATTCATTATAATAGTTTAATAATAAATATGCTATAAAATAAAAAGGAGAACTAAATGTTCTCCAAATTTTTGATTTTTCTTTCCAAATACCATAAAGCTTTTTTAAGGTCCTGTATTTCTTTATCGCTGTCCTTCTTTCCAGCTCTTGAAATGTATTTGACTGTATTACCTAAATGAAAGTCTAAATCCCACGCCTCAATCACTTTTATGGCTTCATATTGATTATCAGCACCACCATAATGAATAGGGTTTTTAACCATTTCTTTTTCCATACTAATTGTTTTTAACGACGTAATAGTCTTTAGTTTTTACATATTCTTCAACAACACCATCTTCAATTAATTTATTCAAGATGACTTTGGTTTGTTCAATACTTTCTTTAAGAATGTATTTAGATACATAACTAATGTGAATAGGTTGTCTTAATTTAGCTAACAACAAATTGGCTTGAGTTTTTTCCATAATGTTTAATAATTTTTGATTTGACTTGTTCGTTTGTTTTTCCTTTTTTTACCCACTTATATATTTTGGATGTTTTATCATCTGTTAATATTACTGTATCAGTGTTGAATAATGAATTGAGTGGCAAGTTACAATTAATATAATTAATAACCATATTAAAATTCACAATTCTTTTATTTATACTCATTCTAATTTGGTATTTCGTTTAACACTTCCGTTTTGTTTAATATATGCAACAACTTTTCTTTTGAACATTGGAATTAGAGTTTCTTGTAATGGAAATATATCTTCAGATGATACTTCAAATACTGGATAACTCTCTTCGTTATTCTTATCGTAAGTTTTAGAAAATTTAGCTATATTATCTTGTATTGTCAAATCATTTTGTAAACCTTCATATACTAAAGTTAATGATGTTCTTGTTTGATTTTTAACTTTATAAACTTTCTTTGTTATATATCGCCAAATATACAATTTATCTTTTGATTTATAATAAAAAAAACCTGATTTACTTTGTAAATTATTTTTATTCTTTTTTAATGTTACCTCCACCGAATCATATGCTACGCTCCATATTGATTTTGCAAAGTTGAAGTAGTCATGTAATTGTGGTTGAGCCATTTTTAATATCTTATGGTATTCACCAACCTCCTCGTCAGCTAAGACTGGGATATCTTTCAATTTTAAGTCTGATAAGATTAATTCATCATCATTTGAGGTGAATTGTCTATCAACATATAATATTTTATTTTGAGTTAATAATGTTTGTATATTACCCAAATGTAATGATAATTCAATAAACATTGGATAGATTTTCATATCCTCCAAATATTTATTCATTTTTTGGAAATAATCAAGCAATACATATTGTTTTTGTTCGGAATCCAAAACTCCGTCAAAAATCCAATCTGTATTCATTATAAATGATACTTTTTTATTTCTTAATTTGTCCATTAATTTTCTCTTATTACATAATATAATTCACCACCAATTCTTACTTCATCAACATCTCCATCATACCCTGACATTAAACCATATCCATCTTGTTGAATCACATATTTAATTAATGCTTCCGTATCAACATAATTTTTAAGGTCCATCCCCATATCTTCTAAGTAACTTTTAGGGTCATTCCTAATATCATCTAACCTATCTTCAACAACTCTATCAATCATTTCCTCAGTTGGTTCCATATCAACCTCAATACTATCTAATTCTTCTTGTAAACTATCTAAATGTTCTTGAATTTGGTCGTATTCGTCAGACCCTTCTTCATATTCAGATAATCTCTCTTCATATGTCTCAATTTCAGACTCAAGTTGTTCTTTTCTTTCTTCTTGTTCTGGAGTTAATTCATAGTCACTATCACTAAAATAGGATTCTGGACTATCTCTAACATCGGACTCAAAATAATCTCTTGTTTCTTGAAGTAAGTCTTCAATGTCTATAAAATCTTCAAGTAATTCTGGTCTATAACCTTCTAAACCAACATCGTCAATCATATTCTCCATATAATCATATACCGCAGTATCCATTTCATCTTCAGTTCCAACTGAATACTCACGACCTAACCCTAAAACCTCAAAATGAGTAAGTCCATAATTATTATAATTAGTGTTTATAATATTATAGATATCTTGTTTTTCACCTCTAATTTCATCAATTCTTTCATCAATATCAGAAATTTCATCACGTAATCTATTAGTCTCTTCCGGGTCTTCTGTTTCCGCAAATCTCTCTTGTAATGAATTACTTCTGTTTTGTAAAGTTTCTATTTCCGCAATATCATCTTCAGTTAACTCTTCAATAACACCAATACTAACTAAATGTTCAAATAAAGCGTTAGCCTTTAACCCTACATCATCAATATTCTCATTAGTACGATTCCAAACATCATCCTCTCTATTGTTCTCAGCTTCTTCATATTTCTTTCTCTCCTGAGCTCTTTCTCTTATTTTAGCTAATGGTGTATTCCAATCCGTAACATAACCTGTTACCTCAACACCTTTAAGGTCTCTAATATTTGTATCACTAATATCTAATGAACCTTGAACAACTTTAATGTTTCCTAAATTATCAATCGGCAAACCTTTTAATTTCAAGTTTCCAACAATAATAAGTGACTTCCCCTTGAAAGTTTTTATTCTAGCTAAAAGACTTGGGTCATTACTCGTTTTTTCTAATAAATCACGATATTGGTCAGCCGGAACTTTAAGGTATGTTTCCTCAACTTGTTCAACTATAGTTCTGATTAATTTATGCAAGTCTTGCTCGGTTAATTTAATTTTTTTCATAATGCAAATATATCATATCCCAATAAATATATCAATATATTATTTGTAATCTTGACATTAATCTATTTTGATTGATATTTATCATTATAAATAAACTTCTAATACTTTATTACTATGTCATGCGGTTGTAAAAACAAACAAAATCAGACACAAAATACACAGCAAACTAACCAAACTCCAGCGCCAGCTCAGCCTCAGACTCAGCCAATCCAAGAGTCAGTTCGTAACGTTGTTGAAAGATATTACAGTAAAAAGTAATGTTATTTAGTGTTAAAGTTATTAAAGGAGATTTATTCTCCTTTTTTTTATTTATATAATCAGAAATTTTGTTTATTAATTAGCATAAACAAAATAATATGAAATTTATTAATCAAAAATCAAATAGAGGTATTGTTAATTTATTTGCGGATTTTATCCTTAAAGAAATAAACAAAGATAAAGAATATGATACCACTATAGAAGTAACAGATTGTGGCCGTTTCTTTGTTATAAACGGAATGACTAATTCTGAAAATATCCTAAACATTACAACAGTTAAAGAAGATTTTGTTAAAGAATATAAAACTCTTTTAACTACATTTGGATATGAACATATAAATGTAATTGACCTAATTATGTATAAACAAGAATTGGTTAAAAAAGAAGAACAATTCTTTACATTATATGGAAATAGTAACAGACCATTGTACCATCCAAATGTTATTAATTTCGTTGGAAATTCTAATGAGGATTTCAAGTATCACTCTATTAACTACACCAATAAGTTAGAACACGAAATTGACTTCTCCCAGGAAGATACCTCATCTCTTGAGTTCTTCACCTACAACCCTTTAACTATAACGTCCGAATTCCCCCACGGTCATAGTTTATCTATGGGTAGATTAAACCTTTATTATTCTGAGTATATCGCCAACCAAATTTTTGATGTTATTGGTGCGTCAGAAATGATATTCAAATTTTCTTTAGTAAAAAATAAGGATGAGGATTTTAATATCTCAATTAAGTCTGATGGGATATATAAGGAGTCAGATATTAAGTCAATGGTATTAGATGTTTTTGACTTTAATATTGGTAAATTTGAGTCTATGTTATCAGGTTATGATATCAATAAGGATATTACTGAACCATTCCAATCAAAACCTTGGTTGGTCAAGGACCGAACAAAAGATTTAATCTTATTCTAAAAAAAAACCCATATTAAATATGGGTTTTTTGTTACATAAAGTTTTCTTTAATTATATTAAATCCTTCAACAATTTCGTTAAAATCTCTTTCTGGTGCAAAATATCTTGGTGACATATTTTCAAGTGGATTATCAACAATCATAAAAGCTGGAACGTATTCGTTTTCTGTAATCTCAACAAATAAATCATATTCATCTTTATGTTTATCAATATCTCTTTCAATGAAATGAATATCACTTTCAATTATCATTTCTTTTAGTTCAACACAATAAGGACAACCCTTCATTGTGAAAAGGATTAATAATTTATCCATGACTATACAGTTTCAACAACGTTTTTAATCTCTTCTTCAGTATGAGCACCCACTCTTGAATAAGTTTCAGTACCATTTGCGAAAGTTTTAATCATAGGGATATTTCTAATACCTAATGATTTTGCGAACTCCATGTTAGCTTCAACGTCCATAGTGTATAATTGTACATCTGAATTTTGTTCTTTATATTCTGTAGCAATTCTTTCAAAGATTGGTTTCATTTTTTTACAAGGCATACAAAATGCTGCGTGAAAATCAATAACCAATTTTTCACCATTTTCAATTTTTCTTTTTAATTCTTCTGTTGTAATCTCCATTTTATTTACTTTTTTTAATTAAATTATGTAGTGTAAAATCTACAATGTTTTTTTTGTTTATTGTTGTTAAGAATAGAACATTACCATTCTTAATATAAATAAATATACCTGTTGAATCATATTCAACTAATTTTTCAACATTATTTATTTCCCCCTCTAAATCAACATAATCATTATACCATAACAGGTGTGATTTGTCAATTAATTTATTAATTATTTCCCCACTTAATGAGTTATAAGTATTAACAATAGAAGGATAGGAACCATATCGTTCCTTAAATAATTTCACACAATGTTTTCTTATCTTTATCTCTTCCATATCTTAAAAAAAATCAATCCAGTCGTGAGTTTCTTCTTGGTCATCAGTATTTACATTATCTGTTAACCTACTTAAATCTTTATTCCATTTTAATTGATAACCAAAATCAGTTCTATCGCTTTGGTCCATATAATGTTTCATTTTAATATTATCAGTAACCTCACATTCAGTATCAAATTCTCTACCACCTACAACAACATTCATAACCGGTAAGGTAAACTCATTATGTAATAGATAATCATTAATTCTATCATCTAATTTAGTTACAACATTATGCCAAACTTCATCAATACCTTGATTAAATCTACCTAATGTCTGAATTCTTACAATGTCAAAGACTTTTTCACCATTATGACCTACAATATATTCAATGGTCACTCTCTCACCAGTGATTTCATCTCTCCTAAGTGAAATGATTATTGACTCCTCTCTTTTAATATAAGTCTTAACACAATTTGATTGCGTCACCGACTCCGAATTATAGTCAATAGATGTTTTTAACACAACCGGATAATAAATGTAATCTAGCTCAATAGGTTTCTCAATAGTATTTACAAAATTTTCATCATATTTTCTAGTGAAATCCCCTTGAGTGTAATGACTAACCTTATTGGTCAAATCATAATGTTCATTATTAAACTCATCATAAGTTTTTGACTTCCAAGTAAAATCCTCAAATAATCTTATTTGGGTTATCATATTTATATGGTCGTTGAAAGTATTAGGTGCTATATGTTTCATCATAACTAACTTCATAACCTCAACAACATTTCTTCTCTCTCTATCATTCTTAAACACAAACTGCGGCATATAGTAATATTTAAACTCCGAGGTCTCAATAACCTGTTTCATAAAGTCATCACTTTGGGAATTTACAAATTTCTCCCCCAATAAATGATAAGCATAATGTAATGACTCCATATTACATTCTTTAACCGTATGTAAAACCCTTTTTACTTTATCACCACTGACGCCATTTTTAGTCATAAACGCATCAATAAACTTTAACTTGTGTTTTACCAAATCTTTTTTTGTAACTTGGGGGAAAATCTCCATAAACACTTTCCAGTTATTTGAATACTTAATACCTGAATATTCCAAATATCTTTTGTATAAGTTTTCATCATCACTATAAGATGGGTTAATAACAACACCTGGGATATTACTTAAAAAAATATTCGTTGATATCCCAATAACCTCGTGTTTTTCGGTCATTTTTTCCTTAAGTTTTCTATTACTTAAACTCCCATAAAACATTGTGTTCATTAAATGTTTCATCAGGTTTAAAGGACTTTCCCAAAAGTTGTTTCTACGAATTTTTTTATTAACCCTTTTTTTGGATGTGTAATTCGTCATATGTCCAGAATATAGTGAATTAGTCTTAACATTAAAAGTTACAAACCTAACACTATTTTCACTTTTAAACCCACGACCATTTAGTCGTCGTCTTCTACTATAGGTGAAAAGCTTAAAACTAACTTTATCTTCAGTTTTAGTTACATAAACACTTTTTCTTTTTATTTCAACTACAGCTAATTTGTTTTTAAGGTTTTCTTCAAATTTTTCTTTTGTTGTATAGTTTCCTTTAATTACATACTCAAACCCATCCATATCATAATACCGACCATTATCCTCAAATGGGTCGTCAGATATCACCCTTTGGATGGGAGTTGTGTCATCAAATTCGGTAACATGATAAGTTTCAATTATATATTTATAAAGTTCTTCCATAGTAAATTGTATTAAACCTTACAAAAGTAATTTTTTTTAATTAATAAACAAAACTAATTCAAACATAATGGACCAAATTTTGTATCCTTGAATATTTTCTCAAATAATCTCACCTCATCATCGTTAATGTCTCGTTTTTTCATCTTAACAACAATCTCAATGAGTTGTTTCTGTGTTAATGATGCTTCATCTCCATTCTCAACATTCAAATAGGATTGTTTCCTAACTTTATCATAAAATTCTTCTTTACCTAAATCCCCAATTAAATTCATTAGGTCATTAGGGTTATTATCAAAAAACTTAATAAACTGATTGAGGTATAACTCTACTTCTACATTTTTCATAATATATTTTTTTTACTATAATAACCATTTCCTTCATATAACATATTGTCAGTTATGTTTTTAGGAATTACTAATCTCGGATTACAATCTTTAAGATTTATAAAAAGTAATTCGGGTAAATTTCCAACAGATTCTGGTATTTCTTCCAAAGACTTATTCCCACATAAAGACACAAATTTCAATTTAGTTAATTCCCCAATACTTTCAGGTAATTCACTAACAATATTTTGTAATAATAAAGCGGTTAGGTTCTTAAATCTATTAATAGTTTCAGGTATTTTAAATGATACTTTTTCTTTTGATTTATTACTGATAATAAGATGACTAATATCCTCCGGTAACGAATCAAATATATTATCAAAACCATATATTGCGACGAACTTACCTGACGATGTTTCAGGGTAATTAATCTCAACTCTATTCCCGTCACCAC
>Ga0181343_1000205_pt1 | contig 28625 bp, 24 predicted proteins | sample Su13VDMLBSD_FD_130110 | JGI IMG/M metagenome (GOLD analysis project Ga0181343, IMG submission 130110) | Freshwater viral communities from Lake Michigan, USA - Su13.VD.MLB.S.D | ecosystem: Environmental > Aquatic > Freshwater > Lake | place: USA: Michigan | collected 2013-07-15
ATTTGAAGATTGTTATTCAACATCTCATGTAGAGTGCTGATAATGGTATCAATATAGGTATTAATAAACTTGCCTTGGTCACTCATAATATACTCCTTGTCTTCGTCTACTATTTAGACAAGGGTTTAGAATGTACCGCCATCCAACATAGCAAAGCTTGGAATACCGGTTGAGCTTGCCTGTAGAACTTGCCCTTCTGTACCGGCCGCAGTGACTTTCAAATCGCCAGCATTATTACCATATAGAATACCATTTGATGTGAACGAAGTCACACCAGTACCACCGTATGGAACTGTAACAGTACTACCATTCCAGATACCCGCTGTAATAGTTCCAACACCTGTAATGCCTGTATACGAACCTGAGATTCGAGCAGAAGGAACAGTGCCTGTTGATAGATAAGATGCGTTTGCTGCATTGGTATTAGCAAATCCACCTACTACAACTGCGGCATAAGAATTAGCACCAGCTCCTACTAGATTAGCATAAGCATTAGCAGCAACACCAACATTGTTTATTGTAGTAATAGCATTAGCACCACCAAGAATCAAATTGCTTGTTCTGATAGTAGCATTAAGAACGGCTAGTGTAAAGTTATTGCTTGATGTATCGATATGATTTGGATTTGGTTCTTTGTCATATCCTTCAAAAACATAATATTCTTTATTTGTTGCATCACGGAAAACACCGGTATGGACGTTAGATCCAGTAGCATTAACATAGTTACCTACAAAACCAATATCAACAATATCAGAAACGTAGTTATTGCCTGCAAGATAGATTAGAGGATCAGAAACTCTGAGAGTTTGTGTATCGATTGTGAAAGAGTTACCAGAAACTGTCAAACTTCCTGTTACAGCAAGATTTCCTGTAATGGTTTGATAACCTGATACGAGTTTAACAAAAGTGGAATTTGAATAAGCATTTGCTCCTGCTCCCACGTTTGTTCCAACAGTATCGGAATAAGCATTAGCGCCTTGACCCACTGCTGTGTTAGAACCATTCTGTACAGCGATCATATAATTGTTAGCGCCTTGACCAACTAAATCAGCATAAGCATTTGATCCTGCAGATACACTGGAAATAAGACTTATAAGATATGCGTTAGAGGTATTAGCCGCAGTAAAAGCAGCATTGATTACATCAATATAGTATCTACCACCAATCTCAATAACACCAGTACCAGTTGTGTTACCTATAAATAATTTCTCAGAATTATATGAATACGCTAATTCACCGGCTTGCAAAGATCCATTTGTTGGAGTCGCTGTTGCAGACGATCTTCTAATTTGAATCCTTGTATTTGGCATTTAGAAAGTTCCTCCATCTACGCTTGGTAGAATTTTAATTACATATTTCTGTAGTGTTTCATCATAAACCAGTGTCTCATTTTCATTTGGATCTGTAGCAACAACGTCTAATAGTTCTGCGAGAGTATCAATAGCATTGATATCGGATCCAGTAACAGCAACAGTTCTTATTGTTGTTCTTTGTTGGTTATTTATGGAAACTCGATTTGGAGAATTATCAACATCCACTGCTCTTACAGTGGTTCTTTGTTGATTGTTTATGGAAACTCGATTTGGGCTGCTTGAATTTACCGTTACTTTTACGGCCATTGTTCTATTCCTACCTTGTTACCTGTGGCGTTACTGTTATAATACCTTCAAGAACACGGTTAACAAAACCAACACCGTCAACAGTTTCTAGATCAAATAGGTATCTTCCTGCTTTTATATTTGCAGTATTTGCAGAACCCAGTGACATGGTAATTTCGCCATTAGCACTATCTGTAATGGTACATACAATGTTAGCACTTGCATTGACTGAGTAATACGATCTACGCATTTGACTGCGAACCGCATAGTTCGCAAGAGAAATAGTGGAATTTGTAATGTCATCAGTTAAATTGATGACATTTCTAAAATTAGCACCCTGATCCATGTAAAGTTCTACATATGCTGCCATAAATTTTTACCTTTTTCTTTTATTTATATAATCCGGCTGCTGCATATATAGTTGTAACTACATTACTTGGAGACTATATTATGACCGAAGAAAACAAAACTGCAACCCCTGCTGAATATTTCAAAGAAAAAAAGTATGCAATTTTGGATTCTGCCGTTCCGGTGGATATCTGTCAAAACCTATCGGATTATATCCTAAAACTGGTGGAAGACAATAAAACAGCAAAAGATGTGCAATGTCCTTTATCGGAATCAATCTATGGCGATCCTATGCTGGATGTTCTTTTAGAAGATGTTCGTCCGACTCTGGAAAAAGCAACAGGTCTAAAACTTATTCCAACATACTCGTATGCCAGAAAGTACTTACCCGGCGATGAACTAAAACCGCATACCGATAGAGAGTCCTGTGAAATCAGCGCAACTCTAACTCTTGGATATGAAGGCAATTTATGGCCTATCCATGTATCAACTGACGATAAAGTAGAAAACGATATTGGCGAGATCCTTATTGATGTAGGAAGTATGGTAGTTTACAGAGGTATGGAAATTAATCACTGGAGAGAACCATATACTCAGGGAAAATGGCAGTGTCAAGTATTTCTTCACTATGTTGATGCTGATGGACCGCATAAGGATCTCAAGTATGACAATAGAAAATCTTTAGGCACAACAAAAACAATTGATTCTAATGATGATCAGGAATGTAATTCCGGTTGGATTTTTGGCTACGCTCCACAAAACAAATTTCTATTTGTGACCAGAGAAGATGTGTTGTCTGCACCTCTAATTGATTCTATTATTTTACATGGCAGCAAGAATACTGAGTTAGCTAAAATTGGCGGTGCGGGTGAAGGTGTGGTCGATACGAGGATTCGAAATGTCTCGCATTCATGGTTACCATTTGATAAGTTTGGTTGGCTCTATTCACTATTAGAAGAAGAAATCAAAAACATAAACTGGTTAAATTTCAAGTATGTTTTGAATTCTATGGAAAGAATTGATTACTTAGAATATCATGCTGGCGACGAAGCCGGTAAATACGATGCTCACCTTGATGGTGGTATAAATTCAAATAGAAAACTATCTTTCTCAGTTCTACTATCAGATCCAAGCGAATATGACGGAGGCGATCTAATCATATACGAGGCTAAATCTCCAATAACTATTCCTAAATGTCAAGGAATGATTACATTTTTTCCATCAAACGTTTTGCACGAAGTTACTCCAGTAACAAGAGGCGTTAGACGATCTATCGTTTCTTGGATACATGGGCCAGTTTTCTGTTAAATAGTTAGATAATCATCACTTGTCGTTGCAACAAAAGTATCATAAATTTGTTTTGCTTCTTGATCAGTATTAGCATTTTTTATATTTTTCTTGGCAGCAAGTCTGGCTGCTCTCAAACTTGCACCAAAACCATGCCAAATTATACGAGTACTGATAATAAGATCAGCCGCTTCTCTAATAGTTTGTACTTCTCGGCCTAAAGATTGTGAATATGTGCTGCCTATATCTGCGGCAACATAAGGATAATCTGCATTAACAATTACATCATTAGGATCTAACTTTGATATATCTAAAGCCTCACCATAAGCCTGTTCATATTCAGCATATTGTCCTGCAAACTGAGTCGCAACTTGTGTTCTAAGAACTTCTGCGTGTTCGTCTACGGCAATCTGCATATTGGTTTTTGCAGCAGGTATAAAAGTATAACTCCAGGTTTCTGTTGGTAAACCATTGATTAAAGCATATGATGGAATATTCGATCTTTCAAACCTATCATCATATTCTCTATAGTTTATTTGCTCAACTTCATATATTCCTACAGATTCATTCTCTTCTTTTGTATGAGCAGTAATTTCCCACATTGTTTGATTTGTGAGAGTTATGAAATACGGCATGGGACCAGGTCCCCAAAGAGTTTCATTATTAACTACATATGCGTATCTTGTTATCATCTTTTTTCCTTTAATTTCTAACCTGCTGTTGGACCACTAATACCTGTTGTACCTGTCGGCGCAGTAACCACAGACCATCCTTGTACTGCAACACCTGCTGCGCCGCCTGCTTTGCCGACCGAGGGCGCTGGTGAACCAACAGCACCAAAACCTCCACCATCGCCGCCACGATAGCCATTCAGTGGTCCTGCGGTACCGCCGTTGCCGCCAGCACCAGCTCCAGCAAACGTGCCTACTGCACCGACTTGACCGTTGCCAGGATTTGCGCCGCCGCCGGTACCGCGGGCGCCGCCTGCGGAATCTGTTCTACCAGTTCGACCGCCGCCTCCACCGCCGCCACCGTTGCCAAAAGGAACTGCCGGCGCTGGTCCGATTGGTGCTGTATACGCGCGTCCATTACCACCGCCGCCTCCACCGCCACCGCCTCCAACAGTACCGGAATTCACAAGAGTCATGGCACGCTGTGCTCTTAATCCTGGTCCGCCGGCTGCTCCTGCCGTTGAAGACGAAGAGCTCGGCGACGGTCCGCCGTTTCCACCAGCACCGCCCATACCCACAACAGATCCACTATTATATACGACAATCGTAGATGGTGCTGGCCAAGGACCACCAGTATCCATCGCGTATGTTCCGGTAGATGGTGTTCCTACGACAATTCCGCTATTAACCACAACGTCAGCAGATCCTTTTGATGTTGCATTCCAACCGGCAGCAACTAAGGCTGATCTGATATCATAGTTGGTGGTGTCGGCAGCAATAGTAAATCTTTGATAAGCATTACCGCGAAGAGAAGAAAGAGAAAGTGCTCCATTTACCGCAGTATCAGTAAGTCTGGATCTAAATGTGGCATCGTTTAATGGGAAACTACTGTAAGCACCTGGATTACCAAGACCGGTGTGCATTTCACTTCTTAACTGCGAAAAAGATATCGCTGCTGTACCTGTTGGTATTGGCATTTTTTACTCGTTAACTCTTGATTCTAGCATTTCAACTTTTGCTGTCAACTCTTTAATTGCTTCAATAAGCAACGGAACAATCTTCTCATATTTAACAGTCTTATAATTCTCACCAGATTTTGATGTTCCATCATCTGCAACGTCAAATGGTGCTGGAACTACCACTTCAGGAAGAACTGCTTCAACCTCTTGAGCAAGAACACCAGCAAATCTGCTTTCGTCTGTGTATCCAAATGATTTGGCTATATCATTATGTATGTATGTAACACCAGTGATTAGTTTAACCTTAGATAGAGCGTCGGTAATTGTTTGGATATCACCTTTCAGTCTAGCATCGGAACTAAATGCTATGATGTCACCGGTTGCGGTTATAGTGCCAGCTGTTCCTGATGCTGTTGTGCCAACACCAATTGAATTAAATTGAGAATTTTGACTTGTACTTGTAAATGTAGTTGCACTAGTTGCACTACCTGAAGATGTGGCATAGGCTGCGGTAGATACGTCGAGAGCATTTTGGTTAGTCCATGTTGGCGCACCGGTACCACCAGATGTTAAAACTTGACCAGTAGTACCTGCCAAAGTTAAAGCAAGAGCTGAAGCAGTAGAATAAGTAACAGCGCCAGCACGGGCTGTAAGTGCTGCGCTTGTACCACCAACTCCTAATTTTACAGCGCCTGTTGAAATATATGTACCATTTGCTGCATTGGTGTTAGCAAATCCACCTACTACTATTGCAGCGTAAGAATTAGCGCCATTACCAACAGCAGTATTAGCACCTGAAATTACTGCTAAAAGATAACTATTTGCACCTTGACCAACAGCAGTATTAGCACCTGAAATTACTGCTAAAAGATAACTATTTGCACCTTGACCAACAGCAGTATTAGCACCATTTTGAACAGCAATCATATAAGCGTTGGCACCATTAGCGGCTAGTGATGCATAAACATTAGCGCCAGCACCAACTGTTATGTTATTACTTGCTATTGCAGCAGAAGCAAAAGCATTGGCTTGTACACCAATATTATTAGCGTATACATAACTTGGACTATTGTTACTTCTTTCATATAAATTTAAAATATAACCTTCAAAACCATTACTTTGAAAGGCTATCTGATTTGTTCTGGTGCGCCACACATCAAATGTGTCTGTTAATGCTACGTTTGCTACTGCCATTTGTCTATTCTACCAACTTTTTTAATAGGGATTTAATTTCTTCCAAATCGCTTTCTAACTTATCAATCTTGGATACTTTTTGTTCTAAAGTATTTATCTGTTGCTCGGTTCTTTTCATAGCGTTACGTCTCTTTTTATATTTTTGCAAAGCTTCGGTGTCCCTGTTTACAAGGACACCTTCTGAAACTTTGTATATACCTGGAATTTCAGTTTTTTTCATAATTTTAAATCTGCAACGCTATTGTTCTTAGATCAGCAACTCTTGGTACAACTGCGCTATTATCAGCAAGAAGACCAACTTTTATCTGGAATGATTTAAATGTAGTAAATTCCACATTTGCGGTATTTTTATATGTGAATATACCATTAGCATCAAGCCCACCAGTAGTAAGAGTTTCTGCTGGTAAGAGATACTTATATTCTTTGAAATCATTCTTGTTTGAGATCGAAGAGTAAGTGCTATCACCACCATAACTCTTTTCCATTTCAATCCAAACCTTTTGAGTCATAGGATCGGAATCTTCACCATTCAATAACTTCATCCAAACTTTTACATCTGTGCCTGGTGGACGATAAGCAGTCAAGAATACGTTCATATCTTCAGCATCTTGATAATCGGCCAAAGTCACGATCTTTGAGATATACTTATTGAACAGTTGTCCGCCTTGTGTCGATGCTTCACCAACAGTATTTGAGTTTACTAGATTATCCACAATGATCGAGTGTGATCTTCCAATATCAAATACAGGAGATAGATAATCTGTAGTTGTTGTCATTGTACCTCTAACTCTATTAGAGAAAGCAGATGATAGATTTGCAATTTCATTAGAACGAGAGAAAACAGCTTTTTCTGAATCAAAGGTATAGTTTTCAGAAGCATCAAATGAAAAGTATGCGTCATTTGAATAGGGTGCTGTATTTCCATATGTTTTCATTTGATATGAAATTCCAGTTCTAGCGAAGTTGATAACAGCAGGTTCGAAATCAATAACAGAATATCTCAGATTATTGATTCCAACAATAGTTGCTGAACCTTCGTCTGAAATATCAAAGATTTTTTCACCAACAGAGAATTTACCATTTGAACTTGCTAGGATCATTTGAGTCTCGAATGGAGTTTCTTTATAATATTCAAGGAAACCAGCACCGCGAGTATTGCTTGCAATAGTAGTTGATCCTATTTTAAGTTCAGCATTTCCTGCGTATCTAATGTCTACCGCTTCACCAACTTCATATCTAATATTTGCCATCTTATAAACGCCACTAGATACACTTATAACTGTAGAGTTGATTTGAGAATTTGATCCAATAATGTAATCGCCAGTATTGGCCTGAGTACCAGTTAGAGTAATTCTATCACCTGTTACAAATGGTTCACCAAATCCTTCTAGACCGCCCTGAACATTAGACAGATACAACTTTTCTTTTGGTTGATTTGCAATTTCAAAAATACCTGATCCTACTCTAAATGATGCACGATACCACTTACATGTCAGATCAACATCTTCTTGTAGTACCCAAATTGTATCGTTGTTTGTGGTAAATGTTGCACCAAAGTAAGCACGACTTGTCACTGGTTGTTTTGTATTGATATCTGTCTGACCAATTCTTGAAATCCAGAAGTAGTAGTTTGGATTTGCTGCTTCTGGATGAATAATAAATGCATATGACTTATTAGCATACAAGAAGATTGGAGACTCAAACGCAACATTCAATGGACTTGTTTTTCCATCAGGAGAAAGTGGAACTAGATCGTTAGTGAACCATACAGCAGAGAATGGAACACGATTGCCTGTTATACCGCCGCCAGTATCAAGTTCTCTAACTTCACACCACATACCGAGAGTAGGATGCTTTTCAGCACAGAAAATATCAACCGAGGTTAAGAATAGTCCTTCTTCACTATTTGGAACTTTTATAGGCATTACATACGCAAGACAAGCTTTGCCGCTGCCGTCGGTTCTATTGTTCGGTGGTGCAGGAAAATTAAAATCTCTATTTACTCTTGGTTTCTTAGGTGGAGTTAAAGGTGGCAATTCTGAGAATGTTGCACTATCATTTGTTTCACGAATAGGAACATTTTTCACTACAACTTGGTGAGTTGAAAGAATCGTATCTTGTTTTGTTTCAACAACGCCCTGAGCAAAGAATCCAGTTGATGCGAAAGATGTTTCTTCTTCAGTGTTTGTTAAACTATCTGTAATTTTAACTTCTTTTGTGCCTACAGTAAATCTTAGATTGTCTGTATTTGGCAAACGTAGTCTGAACCACACTTCACCATTTTCGTTGGCCAAAATTTCAGCAGTTTCAGCATATGTCCAAGTTAGAACACTTGCAGGATTTTGATACTCGTTAAGAGTTATCGGTCTTGTAAAATCTGTCATATCAATACTGTCAAAGAACACCTTAAATTTTGCATAAGGTTTTAGACCTGTAACTGATCCTAACAGAACTTGTGGTCGAATATATGGTATAATGTCAGTGTTTACAACTTTAGAACCTAATGAAGTACTATCGTTGTCAGCAAATGTATAGGCTTCCGAACCTGTTCTTTCATTTTGATAGTTGGTTTCAATTGTTGCACCAAACTTAGTTGTTCTAATATTTTGAGCAGCCGCCTGTGCTGCATCTAGAGTTGTATATGTTCCAACTAAAGTTTTACTAGTGCCTGTTCCTTGATAAACCTTATATCCAGTAACGGTAGTTTGCCAAGCATTCCATGTAGTTGTTATTCCACCAATTTGCTGTGCATCGCCTAGACCATTTAGATTAGCGTCATTAATGTTGATAACATTAGGCGGTAGTGTGATTGTATCAATCCACACATCATTTTCTGGAACAAGAATCATATTGCCAATAAAGCGATATGTTGATCTTTCTGTGTTTAGCGTTGCAGTGACAGAAGAGATGTTTGCATATTCTACTTCATCATATTTGAGAGTTATAAGATCACCGTATTTCTCAATGTTAGCATCGCCTGATAGATAGTCATACTTGATAGACTGCATAGAATATAGTGGACGAATGCTATTTTCTTCTGGATCTACAACAATACGATAGTCTGCATTTAATGTGTCACCTAGCGAGTGATTACGGAAAGTATCAACAAAGATACCATTTTTAAATCTATCTAGACCATCTTCATCTTGAATTAACATATCAGCAGCACTCTTCTCTAGTAGACTTAGTGATGCATAATATTCAAGATTAGCAATACGATTCTTCATAACACCAAGATCGCGCATAGTTTGGCGAACGGAAGCAAGTCTTCTACTTGAAGAGGCAATGTCTTGTCTACCGATAATCTTAGCATAGTATGGAGAAATAGATGGATATGGAGCAATTGTTAATTCCGCTATCGCTAATTCATCCGATGGTATCTGAGGTGTGACAGGAAGTGATCCTGGTTGTCCTCTTGTAATAGAGAATACTTTATCCTTACTTACATGGACAATATCTTTTCTTGCAACATAATACGAGTAATTGAAATTAATTTCAGAAGAAGGTGATACCAATGCAAGTGAACTAGAAGTAAAGTTAAATGTATTTGACTTTCCTGGATTTATAGTCACACTACTACTTGCAGGATCTGTAATATCATTAGCAGTGAGAACTTTTACAGGTCTAAAATCAATATGGTTTCTAAGATCGTATTTTTTACCAGAAGATGGTGATGTATAGATAGGAATTTCAGCTGTGCTTATTGTTGTTGCTGATGATACAGTATCATTGGCAGGATAAGAATCTACAATGAAGAATCCTTTACCTGTTGAAAAATCGGGCGCAAAATAATCTAATTCAACTAGAAGTCTATCTGTTGTAGATAGATTTGATCTTGGTTTGATTGTTGCTATATCATACAATGTATCTTTTTGACCATTGTCAAAGATAAATTGCGATGTTACAATTGTACCATCAGTGTTTGATGTTGGATAAGTTGAATCCGATTTCTTAAGAATTTTCTTTATTCTGAAAACATCAGAGAAACCTAGATAGTATGGACCAGTGGTATTATTTGTACAATCAATCTTTACGTATCGATTAGGTCTCAGTCTTTTATTTGTTTCCGAAGCTCCTGCTCTAGACGCTCTAAATGATAGAGCGCCAGTAATGCCGTCTCCGATTGGCGGGAAAGTTTCATTTAGATTGATTGTAAGAGTTGAACCAGAAGCACTAACAGTACGATCAGCACCGGTTTGCACACTCTTAGATGTTAAATCAATGTAACTACCAGCGCCATAATGTCTGAAAAGTGTATTGCCGGCAAGTGTTGGAACAGACGTTTCTACTAATTTTAATGTATCGGTACCGCTATCGCTTGTAGGTGTACTCAAAACTGTAAATGTGAGAGAATTTCCTGAGAACTGAACTTTTTCTCCAGCGTTTAGTCGAGTAAAGAATGTACTAGTGCCATTGATGGAATTTGCGGCCGCACCTGTTGTAACCGTTCCTGGCATAGCAACGTTTACCGATATATTTTCTAGACTTAGGAAAATTTCTCTTCTTTTAGTTGTAGACAGTGTTCCTGAGTATGGAAGAGAATCCGAACCAGGCGCGTCAGCAGTAATATCATCATTGCTTTTAATTGCTACTGGTGAAATTGTTGTTGTATAGTAATATGTCGTGTCAGACTGATCATTGTTTCCTGCATCTTTAACTTTTCTTGTGAAATTTGAACCAGTATAGTATAGAAGAGGAGCATTGAATGGTTCTCTTAGAATTGTTGTGCCTGTTGCAGTGTCTGGAACAATGTCAGCGCCAAAATCAGCAGTGGTTGCATTATTGCAATACAAACTCTTTACAGAAGAGAATGAATTACTTCCTAACATACGAATATCTGATAGGTAGATATCTGCTCTACCATCCGAAGTACCTAAGAATCCAGAATTATATTCAATACTCATGACTGTGGCCGTACCGATAGTATTACCTACAGCAGCACCATTAAATCGTCCACTTGAAATTCTTCTGTTATATGTGTCAAGCAGATCGATACTTATACCTTCATCAAGTTCAAGATGACCAGCCATATTGTTTGCTGTAACATAAGAACCCATAAAAGCAGAAACGATTTGATTGTTTACGTTTTCATATTGAGTTGATTTAGGTGTGATAAGATACTCTGGAACAATAATGCCTACTTCATATCCTTTAACATAAGCTGTGCCAGAATTGATTCGAACAGAAATAGCGTTAGCATCTGGATTAATTGACGCTGGAAGTAATCCTCCATTTGTTCCTGAATCTGCATTTTCTCTCAGTTCAACATCAAGACCAGAAACATAGTAGTCTCCGGATTCGTCATAAGTTCTTTTTGCAAGTTCATCCTTAAGAATACTATATTGAGTTCTTTGATTGTATGTTTGAACAACACCATCTTTAATTGTAAAGAGAGTTGTAAAGTTTGGAACACCTTCTGTGTCATCAAATGCACGAGCTTCCAAAACTGCTGACAACTTTAAACGATCTGCGCCAGGCGCTGAGTAGTTAGAAGATTCTAAAGCAGGATCCAATAGACTGCTATCAGTCGTATAGTCAACAATGTTTTCAACGATGTTGAAACCAACTTTGGCTGTTGGATTATCACCATATCTATCTAGAATAACTTCCTGTTCTGGAAAATATATAAAATGTTCTTTAGCAAATATAACACCTTCTGTAATACGGAAAGCAGAACCTTTTCCTATAGGATTTGACGCGGTTCCAAGTACGACAACATTACCTACGTTTGATACGAGAATTTCGCCATCTTTAAATTTCTTCTGTAATGTATTTGCACTGTTGGGAGAAGTATAATCGATGTAAAGTGTTTTTGTTGTGTTGGCATTAATCTCAGAGCCGTCAGCAATAATATTAACAATCGCTTTAACATTAGATTCGGCGCCGCGAAATTCCACACCATCAAAATTTGAAAGAGTGATATTGTTACCTTTATCATTAACATCTCTAATTTTTACATAATCTAAAGGTCCAGTTGAAGATATGTTATTTGCGAAGAGTTGAAAATTACCAGGAATAACAACTGTGCCTTCCACGAAGATATGTCTACCAAATCTCGTAATCTGCTTTTGCAGTATTGTCTGCATTTGAGTAAGTTCACGGCCTTGAACGGCAAATCCTGGCTTATAGAGGATTCTGTAATACTCTTTCTTATCTTCATAATCGTCATAATATGGAGTTACATTCAAATCTGTCGATAAGTTGTACTGTTCTGTATTTGCGTAATCTGAACCTACTACAGTGGTCATCTAGTATTTTTCCTCTTCACTGGAATTAAAATGAAACTACAATCTTAAAATCTTCTGTCTGATCTGTAGTTCTTTGGATTGGTGTAATATTATTTATGTACAATATACTTCCTGTATATGGCTTAAATGCTCTATCGGTAGCATCTCTAGTTTGATGTGATGCTTTTGTGGTATCGCCTATTATTTCTTTTGAAAGATTCAAAGTTCCTGAAACATCTACCAAATATAAAAGATTCTGTGCTGAATTCCAACTTGCAACTTGCCCTTTAAAAGTTGCTGTAGCCAAACTTATTCCTTGGAAAACAAATTCGTCTTCCAAATAGTTATCTCCGTCTTGATCTACAAGTATTTCGGTAGTTTGTGAGTATGTTATACCAGACGCTACGGTAACAGCATCATTTAAAATAGGATTTTTAACAAGTGCTACCTGTCTAAATTCATTTTGAACATCTAAAACGCCTGATTCTGAGCCTCTAAGTTGACCATTAATGATAACAAAAGACGCTCCAAGTTCTTCTACTGGATTAGCGCCATGACCTCCCTGAGGACTCATTACTACTCTTGCTGTTGCGCCTTGACCAACACCGCCAACTTGATTTATTGTGACATTAGCGTAAGTATAGTTTTGACCTTTATTAGTTATAAGAATACCATCTATACCAAAAGTGGATGGATTAATATTTGGAATGGCTTCTGCACCGCTACCATCTCCTGTAATTGTAATTGTAGGAGTTGTTGTATATCCTGATCCAGCATTTGTGATTTTGATTGATCCGATCGATCCTTGAACAGCATTAACTTGAACATGCCATTGCAATGATCCGTTGTCTTCAGTTAATGTACGTACTGGAATATAATTTGGTGTAGTAAAACGAAGTTTTTCTTCATCTGATAATTGATACATAAATTTCCAGATATACTTATCGGCTAACTGTTCGGCAATATATGTATTGATACTTGTTGGTTTAACGGTAGATGCTGCGCCGTTATTATTACCTAGACATTTATAAACGTTCCATTCGTCAGTAACAACGTAGAATTTTACAGTAGGATCATTCATATCCAGATTATCTTCGGAATCGTCATACTCGGTATATACTGTGCCTGATACCCAATCAAATCTACGAATAGCTAAGCGAACATCGTTACCTTGAATCTTTTTAGCGCCAATCATATTTTTCCAAACACGGATATTAGTGTCTACTGAGTTAACAGCCTGTGTTGGATTATTATCACCATCTGGCCAGGGATCTACTTTACCAAAAGTGAGATAAACATTCGGCAGCGTTGCTTCAGAAAGTGAAGCCTTAAACTGTTCAGCGTTGTAGATTTGAAGACTTTTGGTGTATATCGAAGTCATTTATTTTCCTATTTTCTACTATTTAGTATATAACTTTGCCAACATTCACTGTTCCTGATGTGTTAGGAAGAAGTGTATTTGCTAGGTACGTTGAAACAAGAGTGTTGGCAATATAAGGAACAGTGTTAATTATAAAGTAATCTGTATTCACTACTGTCTTGATCTTATATGGCCCAGCAACATTATCGTAATTAGCATTTATAACATTAGCAGTAACAGCAGTTGCTATGTTAGATGGAGATAAGTTGCCTGTCAACCATTCCAGATATACAATATCATCGGCATTTAGTCCATGAGAACTATAATTGATACCTACATTTCCTTTAGAAAAATCATATGTTCTGGTTCTAGTTATTGCCAGATTATCCATTGCTCCTCTAATAGGAAGACTTAGATTTATTCCTTCATCTATTGTTGTGTATTGACCATACAGTTTCATTCCTGAAGGATGTATTAGATTTTTAAGAACTGTGCGATATTTATCAAGAGACTTTCTAACTTTGACAACATGAGAAAACTTTTGATAATAATCTCTATCTTGAATGAAATTGTAGGACGAGATGTGACCATCATCGTTAAGATAACGACCAGGAGAAGTAAATGATCCTGTAATGATTGTTGCTACTGCTTGTGCTGTGCCATCACCAGATTGCGAAAGATCCAATGTAGGAACATTAGCGTATCCTGATCCACGTTTAAGAATATCAAAGCCTAATATTGCACCTTGTGCTGTATCGGATGAATATAAAACATCTCCTGATCCAAGAATAGCAGTAACTTGAACATTAGCGCCATAAGCATTAATATTTGATGATCTAACATTAGCCCTAGGTAAAAACGATTGATCATATCCTGAACCACCTGTAATCTGTCCAGGAATATTTACAAACTCTACAGCAGTAATTGTGTTTGCTTGTGAAGTATCAACATTGCGTACTCTTGCGTTTGCACCTGTGCCATATCCACCAGGAATGTTTATGAACTCGATTACGTCTCCAATATAATATCCTGTGCCGCCGTTAACAATTTTCATCTTTCCAAGAATACCAAGGCTCTTTATTCTTGTATTGGCCTGAGCAACAATGGTAGGTGCACCCGTATAACCAGATCCTAAGTTGAACAGAACGACTGCTGAAATCGGTCCAGTATTGCCATAAACAAAATAAGACATAGAATTGGCAATCCAATTGTTAGCAGGATCACTAATAGAACTATTAAGATTTGAATATCTTAAATTGCCGATTACTGTATTTGATTCCAATGAAATGATAGACGAAACAATATTGTATGTGTTAGGATGGAATGAACTGTCCGCAATAACAGCAGTAACATTTCCATTTGCTCCTGTACCATTACCACCTGTAACTAAAACAGGATTGTTTACCTGGAATCCAGCACCACCGTTGAATACAGTAACGCCTGTCAAATCGCCCGCACTTACTGAGGTAATAATGATATTAGCGCCAGATCCTGTTTCACTATTGACTATTATGTACTGGCCAACTTCATATCTTGACCCGCGGTTAGTAATCTCAACTGTATTAATACTGCCAGAAAATAGATTTGCTGAAATCGTTTTTTCAATACCATTTTCAAAGAATGTGGCGGTTATTGGTTCGCCAGAAGAGAACTCTCTATATTGACTCGAAAGTTTAAGTTCACGAATAAGAGAACTACCTTCATAGTAAGAAGATGTTCCTTCTACAACAGCCCTAGCATTAGATGTGTTACCAGTAATTTGTCTACCAATAAACTTGTTCTCTATCGCTAAAGTACTATTAGCAACTCCGCCAACTTTTATATCATTAATCTTAATTGATTTTTCAATAAACCACTTGCCATCCGAAACTTTCAAAACGTCTCTTTGTGGATAGTAGAACTCGACATCCTCATCAAATAGTATTCTCATAAGGAATCTGATTGACTTCTCGGTACCTCTAGAACGATAGAAGTCCTTGATCTTCTTAAGGATCAAAGTCTTATCTGCTGTGGTATCTTTTGGAATAAGTGGAATAAAATTGTCATAGAACTTTTCAACAAAGATATCTGTCATATCAATATCAGATTGATCCAATAGATTCTTGGATACGTTTACAGCACCATTTTGCTGTTCCATAAACTCATAATATGCTTCCATAAAAGCAACAAAGTTATCATGGTCATTTCTAACGAAAAATGGTACTTGAGACGCTACTAGATTTGATATCTTATTGTTGCTAATCATTTTTTATACTGAAACAATTTCTGTCTGGAATGATAGTGGATTATCCACATCAATATCTAAAATTTTATTTCTGATAGATTCTATAATTTCTCTATCAACAAAGGTATTTATAGTGAGCACATTTGGTTCATAGTAAGAATTGCTTGACACAGATACAGGCAATACAGACTTGAGAACGACAATACCGTTGTTATAATCTATCGTTCCTGCATTGTTATTAACAAATACTTTTTCACCAGAAGTATTATAGTAATATGTTCTGAGTGTACCTACGCGCGATTGTAGAATAGGTTGAACCACGACACCAGTTCCTGTATCACCAGATATTGATATGGAAGCTCTTGTATAGTTTTGCCCTTGATTCAATAATTGAATCGATGCAACTCTACCGCCCAAAATCTTTGCTACGCCTACTGCTCCGGTGCCATCGCCTATGATAGTAACTGTTGGAATTGTAGTGTAGTTTATTCCTCCATTAATAATATCAACTCTTTCAATACCGGATGCTATAGACGGAACTTCTTCAAAGTATACCTGTCTTTCGACAAAGTTTGAATCCACAATAACCAAAGATGGATAAGATGATATTGAACTGGTAAAATCGCCTTTCTTGATAGGTATACCAAAATCAACGGTGTAGTTCTTTGACTGGCTTAATGTTATAGGTATTCTTTTCTGAATTATAACTTTAATGTCAGAACCAGTAATAGAGTTTTCGGAATCTTCAATATACTTTTGAACTACCGATTTCTTGAATGTAGATTTAAATCTACCAAGATAGTCTGTCTTATAGTCTTCAATGGAAGCATTAACAATATTTCTGACAGTAGCAGCATCGTTTTGTGTTGCTGTTGGTTCATAGTAAATTGTGCCACGAATAAGAATAAAGGTGTAAGACGGGTCAACAATTTCAGGAGAAACAGTTAGAACGTTTCTATTTGAGATAAGAGTGTCCTTAATATTTTCTTTTTCCAAATTACTAAGGAAGTAGTCCTCTTTAGTCTTCAAAGACAGAAAGACCTTACCGTAAATAACAGGAATATTATCTTCGCCACCCCATACAGCAACAGAATCGATGTTTGGATAGTCTTTGGTTACCAGAGTTTCATAGTCATATGTGGTAATAGCGCGGTTCTGTGCTGAGTAGTAGTAAGGAGCGCGGTACTTGACTTGCTCAATTGTTTCTTTTTCCGATCCAGAGTATGTTGCACCGGTAGAACTTACTTGAATATTAGAGAAACCAATCGATCTGTCAATGAGAGTGAATACATTAATCTTATTGGCCACTGATCCAGCAGTGTCAACATAGGTTATATTAATAATGTTGCCATTGGTAGGTTTCTTACCAATAACGTTATCTCCAAAGATCACCCTATAATTTCCATCTTCATTTTCTTCAACGAAGTATACCTGTGAATCGCGGGTAATTTCTGTTAGGTCTTCTGCAATGTTATAGACATATGTTTGAGTATTAGATGATGACTCCTGAATAGTAACGCTAAGAGTATTAATATCAACATTGGCTGATGGTATCTCAAATCTTCTCTTGACATTTGATGAATCCATAAGGAACTGACGAGTGACAACTTCGCCCTGCTTAATGACAAGATTGGCAAATGCAAATGATCCGCCGTCCTTAAATGCTGTATTGGAATTTAAAGATACAAATGGATAATTAATTCCATCTATTGAAGCGCCTAGGAATCTAGTATATTTGTCTATTGTTAAGGATGAATTTTGACTTTCATTTTGTGTCGGAGTAATTCTGATGTTTACTTTGGTTTCCGCGCCATGGCTGCTTTCTGGTACATAATTGATAAGTTTAGCGTGAGATACGGTAGACTGGCGCAACTTTGATGTATCCAAGAACATTTCATTTGCGATCATGTTCAAGTAATATGCGTTATAGTGAGTATTGTAGGCCAGAAGGTCTAATAGAACGCTCATACCTGAACCTTCGAAGTCAAAGTCTTGGAACCTGGACTGGCTTCTAAGGAATGTCTTTAGATTATTCTTGATTGAATCAAAATCAAGATCGGTAACTGTTAACGTTGTATTTGCTGGCATTAGCGGACTCTTTCTAGAAATATTGTGATAGTGGCTGGTTCGTTCCTGTTTAGCACTACGAAATCTATTCTTGCATTATAACCATTATTATCATAGTCCATATTGACTTTAACATTTATAACCTGCACGCGAGGTTCATAATTCTGGACAACTTCTCTGATAGCATTTTCTAAGAAATTGGCAACAAGCGGAGACATATTATCAAATAGCAATTTCACAGCACTAGAACCTATACCAGGTCTAAAAGGCTTTTCGTAGAAATTTGTCAGAATAAGATTACGAACAGAACGCTTGATAGCATCTGCGCCAGTTTTTATTACCACATCCTTGGTTGTTGGATGTGCGATAAAGTCCAAATCTAAGTCTGAATAGTCTGGAGTTCTTGATATTACTATTGGTTGTGCCATGTAGTTATTTATGTCTCTCTATTTGGAGATGTTGGTTTCTTGAATGTTACTTCGGTAGAATCAGCGTCAGTAGAAGCACCAGAAGCAAGTAGAATATTAGGTACGGCACCAGAACCATCCGCAGCGATAGAACTGCCTTTTAGTGATAACTTTGCGCTGGTTTGCAAGTTTAACGCTGTAGCAGATTTCACATGCATACTGCTTCCAGCCTCTATCATCATTTTTCTACCTGATTTAATTCCAACGCTCTGCTTTGCTCCAAGAGCTACGGAATCGCCAGTAGAAAGTAGTGATAGACCACCATCCGATGCTATTGTGGTAATACCCTGAGATGTGATCTTACTTGACCCTTCAATATTGGTAGACATTTCTTTTGCTGTAGTGTCCATATTACCACGAATTGTTTGATTTAAATTCTTTGCTGTCACGTTCATATCACCAACAACGACTGTATTATGATTTCCCTCAACTGTCATATTATAATCGCCTTTTACATACAAACTAGCTGCACCTTGGACTGTAATATCCTGAGCGCCGGTAATGAGCATTCTATTTTCACCGAATATAATCTGATACATTCCGTTCTGTGCGCCAATTGATATAGCACCATCAGGAGTTAATTGAAGCATAGAACCACTGCGATGCTGGATAGTTACGTGTTCACTGCCCTTGGTATCATCTGTCATGATAACATGGCCTGAATTTGTCTTGGTAATTACATTATAATTAGGATATTCACCGCCTGTCAGACGCGCATCTGGAGGACCAGACCAATCGGCTGGTGTTACATTCTTAGGATTTCCTGGTGGTTTATAAACGCCCATAATTCATCACTTTCTTATGTTTTTAATATATCAAAAATATTACTTGCTCTATGTCCAAATTCATTCGCTTTATTTAATAGTGTTTGAGCCTGTGTACCAGGAGCAATTACTTTTTCCATCATGCCTTTGGCTATTGTCTGCGATCCAGGTGGCAATCTATTAAACATCTCAGACATGACTCCAGAAGAACTGCCAAACATATTACCCAGAGATGCACCGGGGAATCCAGCACCGGCAGACATTAATGCACCAAACGCATCAATTGCTTTCTGTACAGGTTCAGGTGTTACCATTTGAATTGCACCAGTAGCAGATAAATTCATTGTAACATCACCAAACGCTGTAGGAATAGTAAATGGAGTAGGAACCAATTTATCTAGACCAAATAATGATGTGTCATATTGAAGGCGTTGAATATTATTAATTACTTCACCCAGAGACTTATTGCCTTTTAATAATGTCACAGCATTGGCTAAGTATGTAGTAGAATCCACCTTACCAGATGTTGCGAAACCACCGCCTTCCGATACTTCCATTGACTGCATTAAATTAAACATACTTTGCATGCCCAGTGCTAATTCAGGCGGTAACGAAGATAATAATTCGTCAAGGACCGATGAAGTGAGAGATGATAAAATAGAACCAACTGAGAAATTAGAGCCAGGTAATGCTGAAAGCATACTACCAGTTAGAATATTACTAAATGATTGAGTGGCCGTAGAAACATTGGTTATTTGCTTTAATGGCATACCAGCCAGATTATATGATGCTCCGTGAGATGGAATACCCATTAGCAGGTTATAATTGTGAAGTTGCCCTTTTTCTTGTATCTGGCGTATTCGAGTACCGCCTGAAGTTACCTCTCTAACATTAGGAGGAATATTCACATTAATAGTGGTTGCAAAGGCTTCAACTAAAGCATTTAAAACTGTATTTAAGTTTTTATTACCTTTCATACCGCCAGGCTGTCTGGATGTTGGTAATGAACCGACAACACATAGTGTGGAATCACCAGGTGGTCCATTTTTAATACACAATAATGCTTGCCCGGGAGTTACCACTCCATTAAATTGAGAAGCGCCACCCTGATTAGGTGGCATAACTACGGTAGAAAAACCACAGTCTTCTTTCTTTACATCATTACCATGTATTTGTGGGCAATATACACGGACTAGTCCACATTGATTTGGATCTGGATCAGCATCATGCCCACCAACACATATACCAACTAATAAATTATTTTCTGTTGTCGGATCTCTTGGTTTAATCATATTATACTATTCCCTGCCCTGCTGTCTGCGCTACACATTCCATAGCAGTTGTAGAGAAACCGCCATTTTTAATTGTGTGTGCTAAATTAACAATTAAATATCTACCAGAACCATATAATAATCTATTCTCTTTACCACCACCTTCAACGCCTTTTCTAGGGAATTCAACATCGATCATCTTACCAGCATGTAGCATTGGATTCCATGGTACTGTGAGAGATAAAGCAATTTTGTCTTGCTCTAATAATGACATTCTAGCCTGTCTTTTTAATAGATATTTCTCAATTTCCGATGGGCACTGGTCTTGCGCTTGTTCTGTATTAAAATTTGTTCTTGCGATATTCACATTACCACCACCTAATCCACATCCAGTGGACTGATTACCGAATAAACTAAAGAAGCCGCCAAGAATATTACCAAAAATACCCGAACTAATAAAACTGCCATCCACATCAATACCATTGAGAATATCTGATAATAGATCAAAATCACATGGGAAATGGTATTTAAGAATACTGTATGGATTAGCATAGCCAGAAGATGCACCAGTTTCAGCAAATACAAATGGTTCGCTTATTGGTGGATTCTCTTTTGTGAGTGAATAAATCGATCTGAATTTATGTGTGCCTAGGTTCTCATATGTCATATAATGAACAAATGATGGGTCATTACCATTATCAGCAAGAGCAGCATTGGCCTGCTGTGCTACCACCTGAAATGGATGAATATTCTCAGCAATATAATTGCGAATAGGTGTGCAGGGTTCTACGTCTAAATTGGTAACACCAGCGCAACTCTGCAATACCTCAGTAACAACATCGGATGGAGCAGTGCAATTCCACGACTTGCTAACTACGTTTCTTGCATCATTTAATAGACTATCATCACACGCATGGACACGGAATTGCTCGTTATTATTATTTAATGTTTTGCGCTCAGATAACCTGTATATTCTCTGGTTTACTTCCATGGTAGATTGCATACCAAAACTTTCCAGTAATGGTCTTTCGATTACAATTACCATCTTTTTATTCTTGAAATCATCGAAATTCTTTGGAGGTCCAATTTCACCCTTATTATTTGGTGATGCATGGAGAAACCCATTGAATAATACAGATGTTTGGAGCCCAGGAGTTAATAGGCTTTCACCCAATGTGATCTCACGAACATTGATTTCTCTGGTATTTTGTTCATCCACATTTTCAAAACCCACAGCAAGATTTACCTTAGAATCTTGGAGGGTTGCAATATTTACATCTACCATGCTTTATGTAACTCTTCTCATGAATATTGGTGTATTTTTACCTGTGAGCATACCAAATTCGGTATTAATCTGATTATAATACTGCTTCTTGATTATTCGGATATTGCGCTTCGAATCGTTTAATTGATCCTCGTAATCATAATAGGTAACAGCATTTGCATATATAGTCTGAATTATTGTCTCACCATTAACTGTTTTATTAATTGGTGTGTAATCCTGCACAGCAGTTATACTACCCGGACCCTCATAATAATCATATGGTACGCTCAAATTATTATTGGTTAGTTTTGTTTTATTGATTACATATCGAGTTTCGGTAATTGTCTGTTTAAGTTCATTTTCTAGTTTTACCACCTTCTCATAGTGGTGATATGATTCTGGATTGGTGGTATCCTGAGTCCATGCGATTACCTCATAATCCTCTAGTGTTTCACCACGATCTGCTTCCGCCATACTACGGTACTTATCCACCATGTACTTGGGAAATACAGTTGATGTCATTGGCCAATCATACTGTGCATCCAGTATGTCATTAGCATATAATATCATCCAATGCGCTTGTGGATCACCATACACCTTTGCAGCAAGTATTTCTGGTGTATCACCATCGCGTATGACATATTTAACATATGATGAGGAATTGCTTAATGCTTCACGAATAATAGCGGTGCGGAATAAAAGGTTCCTAACAGTCTGGAAACTTGAATATTTAACACCTGATATTTGATAGGGAATTAATGGAAATTTGTCAAAAAAACTACTCATTCTTAGAATCCTTGGAGAACGCGGCGCTTGTGGACAACTTCAATTTCTCTCATGCCTAAACTTAGTCTTGCTGCTACTGGATGACCATTAGAGAACGTAGAATAAACACCCGTTGGTGCATAGTCTACCTCAATACGATCCAGTACGCAGGTATTAATTCTTGGAATATTGGTATTTTCTACACCTTTATTATAGAACGTAATATCAAATTCGGCAGGTGGAATCCAAGTAAAACCTTCTGTTACTGAATCAAGTTCTGGTGCTGAGTGGTATCTAAGGGTGCGGATAATCGCTTTCATATTAGCAGATTCTTCTGCATTGCGTGGTGCCATTAAAAATTCAAATACGAACTGACGTAGATTTGTTTTAGAGAATAATACTTCAACGCGCGGATTAATTGGATAACCAGCCAAGGAACTTAATTTACCAATACCTTGCCCTGCTGAATTCAATAAACTCTCAACTCCCGCACCAACGTTTTCTCCAAAACGTGCAGCAGCAGCAGTAGAAGCGCCAGCAGTTAATAGTCCGCCAGCCAGTGCAGTCAAACTGATTTCTTGGTATTCATTTGTGGTATTGTATACGACAGGATTAGGCATGAACATTGCAATTGATTCTTTAATACGGCGAGTAAATCGAGGAACTGAGAATATTTCGGATGTTAAAGCGTTCATTCCTAATAATGGTGTAAGACCGCCGACATTTTCAGCATTACCAAATCTTAGAGCATCTACCTTTGACCACTCACTACCACCAGCAAATAGCGTTTGGTTAAACTGAGTACCGCTATATGATGTTCTAGCACCACTAGTTAAGGCAAAAACGGGCACATTTATATTAATTACCATATAATGACCAATGTTATCATTATTTAAATCATTTGGAAATACACGGTAATTAAAATCGTACTCCGATTGTCCAAGTGTGGAATCGCCACTGCCGGGATCATTCGAAGAAGAATTTAGTGGAAAATTTCCTTCTGTTCCGGGAGGTAGTGGATTTCCCAAAGGATCTAGTGGAAAGTCAGTCATTTTAGTTCCTTATAAGCAATTGCTATATATTTATATGAAAACTTACAAAGGTCGTTATAGCCCAAAGCACCCTGAAAAATATAAAGGTGACCCAACACAGATCATTTATCGCTCTGGTTGGGAACGCAGGCTAATGGTATACCTAGATGAGAATAAATCAGTAATTCAGTGGTCGTCTGAGGAGATAGCAATACCATATAGATCGCCTCTAGATAATAGGATGCACAGGTATTTCCCTGATTTCTATGTGAAGGCCATAGATAAGAATGGTAATATCACAGAACAGTTATTAGAGGTAAAGCCTAAAAAAGAGACAAGAGAACCTACCAAGAAAAAGAGAATAACCAAACAGTACATTACTGAGGTAACTACATGGGGCAAGAACCAAGCCAAGTGGAAAGCAGCAGAAGAATATTGTTTGGATAGGGGTTGGCAATTCAAATTAATTACCGAAGACCATCTAGGAATTAAATAAATAACTATATGGCAAAAAATTATACATCACAAGAAATCGGCGATTGGATGACGGGCAAAGCTAAGAGTGCTTCTGGCTACCGTAATAAAATCATGTCGAATAACGAGCGCAATAGAGACAATACCGTAATAGGTAAAATGTACTTTTTCTGGTACGATCCAAAGACTAAAGCAACCCTTCCAATGTACGATAGATTCCCCTTGGTATTCCCTATAGAAAGTTATCCAGATGGATTTCTAGGGCTTAATCTGCATTATCTCTCATTTAAAGAGCGCAGCGCACTATTAAATACCTTGATGAAATTTCGGAATAATAATAAAATGAACGCAACTACCAAACTTCGCGTCACATATGATTTATTAAATAGCACCAGCAGAATAGCAAGTGCAATGCGCCCTTGTATAAAACGATATCTTTATACACAGGTTAGGTCGTCTTTTGTGGAAGTTACAGCGGATGAATGGGATAAAGCCATGCAATTACCTGTCGCAGTATGGGTTTCAAAAGGATAAAATAAATGCCTACTTTTAAAATAGATAATCAACCAACAAATCTGAGAATGTCGGACTTCTATTCTCAGTCTGTAAAATATGGTGGATTAGCTAAATCATGTCGTTTTGCTGTACAGATTGTACCAAGTGGCACTAGTTCATTTTTAACATCATCCGGATATGGTGCTGATTTTATGGATCAGTTTACTTACCTGTGCGAATCTGCTGAGTTCCCTGGTCGTGGCTTTAATATGGCTGATATGAGATATTACGGCCCAAGTTTTAAAATACCATATCAGGCCGATTACCAAGAAACAGCAATGACATTCTTATGTCGCAGCGAATCGCTTGAAAGACAATTCTTTGATGATTGGATGGAAATAATTAATCCTACCGATACATATGATTTCTCTTATAAAGACAATTATAAATGCAGAATTAATATGTTTCAATTTGCCGATTTTTCACTCAATTCAAATAAAACAGAGCCTGTTGCAACATACGTATGGACACTCCATGATGCATGGCCAGTCCTAGTTAATCCACAACCTGTCACATGGGCAGATGATAATTTCCAACGCCTTGCTGTTTCCTTCTCATATACCAAGTGGACTCGCCCCAATAAAGATAAAGAGCCAGGAACATTTAAACTGGTAGAGGATGCGACTCTGATAGATCCTATTAGAAACGGCGGATCACGTTAATATTTAATTATAAAGGATGATAATGAATGACTTTACCCAAGATTGATGTGCCAGTTTATGATATAACTCTACCATCAAACGGCAATACTATTAAGATTCGACCATTTCTAGTGAAAGAAGAAAAACTTTTGCTTATGGCAATCGAATCAGGAGACAATGAGAATATCATCAAGACAACCAAGCAAGTAATCAATAACTGTATTGTGTCTGGTGATATTGATGTGGAAAAAATGCCATTCTTTGATGTAGATTACCTGTTTATTGCATTGAGAGCCAAGTCAATCGGAGAAAAGATTGAGACATCCTATATCTGTAATAATGTGGTGGATGAGCAGAAATGCGGTGGTATATTTCAAACCGATATTGATATATCCAATTGCGTCATAGAAAAGAATAACGATATTACAATGGACATAGTATTATCTGGTAATATATCCATGAAGATGAAATACCCGACTTATTCTATTATGAAAATGATTACGGGTAATGAGAGTAATTTCGAAAAGAAAATTCGAATTATAGCAAGTTGCGTTGAAAGAATTGTTAATGGCGATAAGATATATTCGAGTAAAGACTTCACAAAAGAAGAGTTGATCGACTTTATTAATGGGTTGACACATGAACAGTATAAGAAACTAGAGACATTTGTGGACAATCTACCATCTTTTGCTATTGAATCGGGTGGTGTATGCCCTAAGTGTGGATTCGAACATAAGGTTAAATACACGGACTTTACCCGTTTTTTTCAATAATGCTTGGCCATGATAAACTAATGAATCATTATAAGACTAACTTCGCGCTAATGCAGCACCACAAGTATAGTCTAGCCGAATTAGAAGGAATGATTCCTTGGGAAAGATTTATCTATATTGATTTGCTCAAAGAACACCTAAAAGAACAAGAGCAGAAGAACCGTGACCAAGCAGCAACATTTAAAAAGAGAAGATAAATGGCATTCAATCTAGAAAATATGACGATTGACTATAAGAAAATGTTAAAGATGATACCGTCCGATCGGGCCACACTTGCTCAGAGTGGTGCTGTTAATGATCTAATATCATCATTAACTCCAGGTCAGTTAGTCAATCTATTTCCTAGATATTACCGTGACCAATTACCAGATGTTGGTAATGCTGTATCATCTTTAGGTGGTGCATTATCTGGCGGATCACAATTTAGTGGCGGTGGTCGCGGTGGTGGTGGAGGCGGTGGTTATGGCAGTACATCTTCTCCTAATCCTTCACCAGGACTTAAAAGAACACTCACTATTGAAGAAAGGTCTTTACAACAATTATATGAAGAAGCCAAAGTTGGTCAATATGATGGATTGCCAAAAGGAAAAGTTGGATTATATCGACCATCTTATGAACTATCGGAAACAGATTTAAGCGATGATGTAATTCGCACAATTGCTGGTGAAGCGCGTCTTAGTAGTAAAGAAGGCATTGACGCTGTTATTAATGTAATGTTAAATCGTGTTGGTTCGGATCAATATGGTTCTAATCTTTCTGATGTTGCTAGACAAGGATATGGCACCAGTGCAGTGCAATTTGAAGGTTATAACAAAGGAAAACCATCCAAGGAACAAGCCGATTACATTAGAGAAAGAATAAAAATATTGGCTTCTGGTGCTGAACCAGATAATACTTATGGTGCTAATGAATTTAGAGGAGATTATTATGTTTTTGGTGAAGGTCGTGGCAAAGATTTTTATCGTGATGCAGAAAAGCAAGGGTTTGTAAATATAGGAGGCAATATCTTTGCTGCAAGAGGTAATTACTCTGGTCCACATCAGGGTTATGGAAAAGATGATGTTGAAAAAAGACTTGCTGAACTTGAAAAAAATAAAGATAGTGGTGAGACTGCCACACAGTTTGATCCTGCATTGTTAGAAAAATTAGATGATAGATATAAAAAATACTACGAACGTGCTGATATAGTTGAAAAGCGTAGAATGGAACTAACAATAGAGCGTCTTGGTTCAGATCGTTTTAATGAAATCATGAAAAATCAACCGATCAATGATGCGACTCTAACTGCAACATCTAGATTTGAAGGCAAAGTTGGCGAATCTTCAGCCGCTGATTTTTATAAAAATGTTAGAGGGCAGTATCCTGATAAGATAGACATTAATAGCGATATATGGAATCAAGTTGATCCTGAATTGGCCAAAGCTCGAAATTCAATTGTTGATGCTGAGACAGGATTAGTAGGTAGAGATGCGCTATTAGCAGCCGATGCTTCATCTAAGGTTCTTAGAAAGAATAATTACATACCAAGAATTGCATCTGGTGGAGATAATCATTCAGAAAATCATGGTTCTGGAAGAGACGCAAACTATTCTATCGATTTGTCAGCGTCAGTAGTAAACGATCAGGGTAAAGTTGTTCCTATTAATCTAGGAAAAAATATGCCCGAACAAATTAAAAATGATATGGCAACAGCAGCTCATTTCGCAAGTTTAGGAGCAGAAGGTGGGCATAGAGTAGGATATCCGGATAAATCTAGTCCAAACTCTATGCACATCCAGCAAGATCCTGCTAGAGGATCCGCATATTGGGGATACAGTAAAACTGGCGTAGAAACATCTAAACTATCAACTCTACAGGCCACAGAAGAAGGTAGAAGATTTTTACAGGAAAGAGAAACTATAAGTAGATTGACGCCGGAACAAGCAGCAAATTATTTCGATAGTATAACAGGCTTCACTCCTAAAGAAAAAGCGGTTGCACCACAACCAAGCCCTACTAATTCAGATCCAGTTACATCTGCATTAAGTGGAGTCCAGGGTAGTCCTTCTGAGGCTATTCCTACTCCTGTATCACCAATTGCTCCTGTAACTATACCACCCGATGTTCCACCTGCAACACCAGTGACAACTTCTGCATCTGGTCCACGTGTATTATCAATTGGTGGTACTGTAGAAATGCCACCTGGAGAGAATGTTCTTGGTATCAATACAACAACTGGTAAAACTGAGTTTGTCAGTAATGATAGGGAATTGTATACTAAGGATGATCAAGGCAATCTCCGAGTTGATCCTTCAACTATAAGACAGAATGAACCACCGCCTGCTCAAATTGCTCAAGCCGAAACTCAAAGATTAGAAAAGGTTGAACCTTTACAAAGAAGACCGCAGCAACCTATGCCAGCAGATACAACCGATCCATATTTTGCTGACACGATGTCTTCTGGTTCAATGGCATCATCACCATCACAATTGAGAGCATTGAATAGAGCCAAACTTTATAATGAAAACAGTTCTAGTCTAGTCAACGGCCACTTCTCATAATAAAAAAGGGCAGCCGCGAAGCTGCCCTTTCTACTCTCACGCTGCAATTATTCGTCAGCAAGACCCTTGAAGTAGTTAAGGTCTTCATCCTCAGTATCAAATGGCACATCATCTGCGACAGACTTACGAGCCTTTGCAGCCTCGA